>Ga0209373_10004629_pt1 | contig 11740 bp, 10 predicted proteins | sample Higcelweek5metaG_FD_187173 | JGI IMG/M metagenome (GOLD analysis project Ga0209373, IMG submission 187173) | Freshwater pond sediment microbial communities from the University of Edinburgh, under environmental carbon perturbations - High... | ecosystem: Environmental > Aquatic > Freshwater >... | reverse complement strand
TGGATTTATACATTTTCCTATTCCATCAGCTACTTTAAATATAAATTGAGTAAATCCTGGTGTTATATTTGATTGCATAAATAAAGGTATCATAGTTGGCGAAATTAATTGCCATTTAGCATAAGTATCTGGAATTAATAAACTCATTAAAATTACAAATAATATAAATGTAATTATAAGTGGTATTCCAGAAAATTGAAATTGCCCCATAAACTCTATTAATTTAGCTCCTACTACTACACCTATGTTAGTATATTTTATTACTAAAGTTACTATTGAAATAGAAAACATTAGAACAAATAAGAAACCTAAATTTTCAAAACTTTTAGCTAGTCCTACACTAAAATCATGTCCACTTTTGATATTTTTAGATATTTTACCATATATATAACCACAACTTATTAATATAAGTGTAATTATAAATACTAATCCACTACCAAATGGAGAACCATTGCTAAATAACATTTCAATATATCTTGTTTGACTATTATCTAGTAATATTCCAGCTAGTGGTAATTTAATAGGTAAAATCATATATAGTATTACTAATATTATTCCTAAAAATGAATATAAAGTAACTCTTTTAGCTTTTTTACTTACTATTAATTCTTCTTCTTCATATACATATTTTTTAGTAAATTTTGGTACTAATAATTTTTCTATAATCATAGTTCCAAAATATGCTAAAGCTAAAGAAGAAAATAATCTGATATATACATCTGTTAATAAGCTATATTTATAATTGTCATCAATATCTAAAGATGCTGATGCTTGAGTTAACAGTCCTAGTAAATGATCATTGTAATTAAACATAAGACCTGTTCCAAAACCTAAAGTAATTCCTATAAAAACAATCATTATTCCTAATATAGGATTTTTTTCTAAATACTTATATATAGCTCCTATTAAAGGAAGTAAAAATATATAACTGTATTCTCCTATTATAGTACTTGCTATTCCTGCTATTAAAGTTAAAAATATAATAAAATTAAATTTAACTTTTTTAAGAGGTGCAAATATTGCATAGAATAATCCACTTCTTTCACATATACTTATACCAAATAATGAAATAATTAGTAAAACTAATGGTTCAAAGTTTTTGAAAGATGAAATAATATTTGTAAATAAATATTTAAATCCATCTATACTTAATATATTCTTTACAGAAACTAAACTAGATTCTAATGTTCCATTAGCTATTACAGTTTTATATGATTCTATTTCAAATATAGAAAAAAACATACTAATAAATGAAATTCCAAGGGCCACTATCAATACTATAAAGACGGGTCCATATATTTTATCTTTTTTCTTCTTAGCCATATTTCCTCCTATTTTATTACCTTTTTAAGCTTTTTATTAAATTCTATTCTAGGTATCATTATTATTCTTCCACAGTTTAAGCACTTAATTTTTATATCAGCACCCATTCTAACTATTTCCCATTCGTTAGTTCCACAAGGATGTCCTTTTTTCATAATAACTTTGTCTCCTAAGTTATATTCTATCACTGTAAACTCCTATATTACTGGGAATTGTAATATTATTTTTATCTAACTCTATTTTAACTTCTTTTAGAATTTGACGAGCTACTTCTGCATCTCTAGTTGGTTCTACTTCGGCTGTTATTTTAAAATTAACACCTAAATTACCAAGTTCTGTAACTCCAAGAAGTGTTACATTTCCAGTTAATAGTTCTAATTCATTAGATAATTTTTCACATAAAGAAGATAATATTTTTTCTACTTTATTTACATCTTCACTATATGAAATTTGTACATTTACACTAGCTACTGATGAGTTGATACTATGATTTATAACAGTTCCAATATTTCTATTTGGGAATATTATAACTTCTCCATTAAAACCTTTTACTTTAGTTGTTTTAACTCCAATAGATTGTACTTCTCCTTTTAAATCACCAACTGATATTATATCACCAACATTAAATTGGTTTTCAAATATTATTGATAATCCAGCTAAAATATCTTTTAAAATATCTTGTAAAGAAAGACCTACTACTAAACTAACAGCTCCTAAGGAAGCTAAAATTGCACTAGTTTCAATATCAAATACTTCTAATATCATTACTCCTGCAATTACAACAAAAAAGTATTTAATTATATTATCAATTAAACTTATTGTTGTTTTTTTTCTTTTTAAATCTATTTTAGTTAATTTTATATTAGCTAACTTATTAATAATTGTACTAATTATTATGTAAATAATTATAAAACAAAGAGCTATAATAGCACTTTGTATTATTTTTTCTATTAATACTTTATCTAACATTACTCACCTTTTACATCAATTATTTCTAATATTCTATTTAAGTCAGCTACACTAGTAAAAGTAATTTCAACTTTTTTGTTTTTTATTTTAACTTTAGTATCTAATTTTTCTCTAAGAAGATCTTCTACATATTTGTAATCTTTATCTTCTATATTTTGTTTTCTTTCATTTTTAACTTTTTTTTCTAAATTACTATCTCCAATTAAAGCTTCTGTTTCTCTAACTGATAATTTTTCTTCAACTATTTTATTAGCTATTTCTCTTATTTTATTTTCATCACTTAACTTACTAAGAACTCTAGCATGTCCCATAGTTATTTCTTCACTTGATATTAATTTTTGAACATCTTTTGGCAATCTAAGTAAGCCTAATATATTTGTTATATGACTTCTACTTTTACCAACTTTTACAGATAATTCTTCTTGAGTTAATTCAAGTTTTTCTAACATGTTTTTATAAGCAAAAGCTTCTTCTATAGCTGATAGATCTCTTCTTTGTAGATTTTCTAACAAAGCAATTTCCATCATTTGTTCATCTGTAAAATCTCTAATTATTGCAGGTATTGTTGTTTTTCCTGCCATAATAGAAGCTCTACATCTTCTTTCACCAGCTACTATTTCATAACCTTTAATACTTTTTTTAACAATAATTGGTTGAAATACTCCGTGTTCTTTTATTGAATCACTTAATTCTTTTAAACCATCTTCATCAAAAACTTTACGAGGTTGATATGGATTAGCTCTTAATTCATCTAAATTAAGTTCTATTATTTCTTCATTACTACTTTCTTCATAAATAGTTCTTTCAAAACTATCTAAATCTAAATTTTCATTATTAAATAATTGTTCTAGACCTCTACCTAATGCTCTTTTTTTAGTTTCCATTACGCTCAATCACTTCCTTCGCTAAATTTAAATAAGCTTCTGCACCTATACTTTGTGGAGCATAAGCTATGATAGGTTTACCATGACTTGGAGCTTCTGCTAGCTTAATAAGTCTTGGTATTATTGTATCGTAAACACTTTCTTTAAAGTAACTTTTAATATCTTCTACAACTTCTAATCCTAAATTTGTTCTACAATCTAACATTGTAAGTAAAACTCCTTCAATACCTAAAGTTGGATTGATATTTTTTTGAGCTAACATAATTGTATTTAATAATTGCATTACTCCTTCAAGTGCAAAAAATTCACATTGAATTGGTATTATAACTGTATCTGCTGCAGTTAATGCATTTGTCGTAAGTATTCCTAGTGATGGTGGACAATCTATTATTATATAATCAAAAGAATCTTTAATTTCTTCTAAATTTTGTTTTAATTGATTTCCTTTTATAAAATTTGAATCTTTGTTATGTTTTTCTATTAATTCAAAATCTACACCAGCTAGATTTATAGTAGCTGGAATAACATATAAATTTTTAAATTTTGATTTAATTATTACTTCATCAATTTTAACATCACCTTTTAAAAGTTCGTACATACTTTTATCATAGTCTGATTTTTCTATTCCAACACCTGTAGTTGCATTTCCTTGAGGATCTAAATCAACTAATAATACTCTTTTTTTAAGTGAACCTAATGATGCTGCTAGATTTATACTTGAAGTAGTCTTTCCTACTCCTCCTTTTTGATTAACTAATGCTATAATTTTTCCCACTTTTATCACCTTTTCTATCTGTTTTAACTAATATACATTTTATCATAGTTTATATAAAATTAATAGTGTAACTTAATTTATTAAAAATAAAAAGTAGCCTAAACTACTTATTAATTTAGGATTTTATTTTAAGTTATTAGCTATATCAACAAATATATCAATACTTATTTGTTCAGCTCTAATACTTAAGTCCATATCATATTTTTTAAGGGTTTCTTCAATATTGTGTAAATCATACGCTTTTAAATTATTTCTTAAAGTCTTTCTTTTTTGTACAAATGAATCTCTAATTAAAGTAAAAAACAGTTCTTTGTTTTTAAGTTCAGCTTGATTATTTTTTTTACTAAACTCAACTACTATACTATCTACATTAGGCTTTGGCATAAATACATTTCTACTTACATCCATTAGTTTTTTAACATCAAAATAATAATTTAAAAATATTGATAAAGAACTATAATCTTTAGTTCCTGGTTTTGCTTTAAATCTGTCTCCTACTTCTTTTTGAACCATAACAACAATCTTATCTACATCCAATTTGTTTTCTATTATAGAAACTATTAATGGAGTTGTTATGTAATAAGGAAGATTAGCGACTACATATAATTTTTTATAATCATATTTTTTTATATATTCAGTAGCATCACATTTTAAAAAGTCTTCAAATATTATCTCTATATTATCGTGATTTTCTAAGTTTTTACTTAAAATTTCTTTTAAAGTAGTATCTATTTCATAACATAAAACATTTTTTGCTTTATATGCTAAATGATCAGTTAAAGATCCTGCTCCTGGTCCTATTTCTATAACTAAAGTATCTTTATCTATATCAGCTTTTTCTATTATATTATTAATTATATTTTCATCTATTATAAAATTTTGACCAAACTTTTTTTTAAAATTAAAATCATTATTTTCTAATATTTCTTTCATTTTTTTTGGTGAATATTCCATGTCATCACTCCTTTAGACATTATATCAAACAATTTGTTATTATACAACAAAAAAGGAGTTTACCAACCCCATCTTTGAACTTCAAATTTTACATTTTTACCAGTTAAATTAGTATTATATGCATCTTTATTTGTTGAAAATGCTAAATCTGCGTACATAGAACCAATTGACCATTGATAATTCATTACATTACCTCTATCCATCACTACTGCGTAATATGGTTCAACTCCAGTTTTAGTTATTTTCATTATAGTACCACATGGAAATTTAGCTGCTGCAGCCGCTAATATATAGACATTTCCAAATTCTTCATCTTTATAATAAATTCCATCACTTTTTAAACTAAATTTTTTCTTATCTTTTGTATAACAAGCTACATTACCTGCAGGTGAACATCCTTCACATTCTGGGCTATAACCTGTTAATCTACCAGTAAAAACTCCATAAGCTCCAGTTCCTTTTTCAAGTACTTCTGTAACCATAGTTTGAAGAATTTTTGGTTTTTCTGTTTCTTCTGTTAATACATTATATGTAATTCCATCTACTCCTTCTGTTACAACTTTTGTTATATTTGAAGGTAATTTAGCATTATATATAATTTTAGTATTATGTTTTTCTATATAATTTATAATATTTAAATTAATTTCAGTATTTTCATTACTAACATTAATTGTTTTTTCTGAATAAAGACCAAATATTGACATAGTCGAAATCATAACAACTCCAACCCATTTACTAATTAAATTTAGCAAATACATATTCATTTTCTTCACCTCGTTAAGATATTAAAATTGTATCATAATTATATATTCAAGTCAAATTGTTTTATTGTATTGTTTGTTGTTTCAACTACTACTTCTTCTAGCAAAATATGTTTTATTTCAGCTATTTTTTTAGCTACTAAAATAACGTTTGAAGGTATATTTTTACTGCCCCTAAGTGGTTCTGGTGTCAACCAAGGAGCATCTGTTTCTAATAGTATATTTTTAATATCAATATTTTCTACTACTTCTTTTAAAACTCTATTGTTTTTAAAGGTTATTACTCCACCAATTCCTAGACTAAACCCTAAATTTACAAACAATTTAGCTATTTCTAAACTATAACTAAAACAATGAATTACTACTTTTAAATCTTTGTAATTTTTTAATATTTCATAAGTATCTCCACTAGCATCTCTACTGTGAATTACTACTGCTTTATTATATTTTCTAGCTAAATCAAGTTGTTTAATAAATACTTCTTTTTGTAAATCATAATCTCCATCATAATGATAATCTAAACCTATTTCTCCTATAGCTACTATTTTACTATTGTTTACATTTTCTTCTATAAAAGTAAGAGCTTCTTCAAGGTTATCATCTATTTCACTAGGATGTATTCCAAGAGTTCCATATATATTTTTATATTTATTACAAAGTTCTGGTATTTCTTTATTTGATTCTAAACTATATCCACTTGTAATAGCTAGATTATCTCCTAATTTTTCTATTATTTCTTCTATATTATCTACATCACCTTTGGTTAAATGACAGTGTGAATCTATATACATATTTCCTCCTATTAATAAAAGAATTATACCTCAATATAAGGTATAATTCAATTTAATTAAATATTTCTTCTAATTTTTTTTCTTTATCTATTCTTATAAATAAAGGAGTTGGATCATTCAATTTTATTCCACAATCCATACCATTAAAATCAGAATTTATATTTCTATTATCAGTATTTAATTGATATAAAATTTTATCTGCTGTTTCTGGTAAGAATGGACTAAGTAAAACTGTTCCTACTCTAATAGATTCTAATAAGTTATATAAAACTGTTCTTAATCTATCAGTATTTTCTTCTTTAGCTAGAGTCCAAGGTGTAGTTTCATCTATATATTTATTACATCTTCTAAATATTTCAAATATATTATCCATTGCATCAGCTACTTTTAATTCATTCATATTAATTTCAACTTTTTTAGGAGTTTCTAATACTAAATTAATTAATTCATTATCTATTTCTTCTTTAGTAACTGGAGATAATACTTCTCCTTCAAAATATTTGTGAGACATTGATATTGTTCTATTAACTAAATTACCTAAAACATTAGCTAAATCAGAGTTAATTCTTTCTATTAATAATTCATGTGTTAAAATCCCATCATTTGCATAAGGTATTTCATGTAATAAGTAATATCTTACAGCATCAACTCCAAAATATCTTACTAAATCATCAGCATAAATTATATTTCCTTTTGATTTGCTCATTTTGTCTTCGCCACAAAGAACCCATGGATGTCCAAAAATTTGTTTTGGAAGTGGTAAATCTAGAGCCATTAACATAACTGGCCAATATATTGTATGAAATCTTAATATATCTTTACCAATCAAATGAACATCTGCTGGCCAATATTTTTTAAATTCTTCTGTTGCTTCTTTTTCAGGATCATAACCTAAAAAACTAATATAATTACTAAGTGCATCTATCCAAACATACACTACATGTTTTGGATCAAATGATACTGGTATTCCCCAAGTAAATGATGTTCTTGATACACAAAGGTCTTGTAGGCCTGGTTTTATAAAGTTATTTACTATTTCATTTTTTCTAACTTCAGGTTTAATAAAGTCTGGATGACTTTCAATATATTCTTCCAATCTCTTAGTATATTTACTTAGTTTTAAAAAGTAAGCTTCTTCACTAGCTACTTTAACTTCTCTTCCACAATCTGGACATTTTCCATCTACTAATTGAGAATCAGTAAAAAATGATTCACAAGGAGTACAGTATAATCCTTCATATTTACCTAAATATATATCCCCTTGATCATATAATTTTTTAAATATTTTAGCTACTACATCTTCATGAGATGGAGCTGTTGTTCTAACAAATTTATCATAACTTGTATTCATTAAATCCCAAATTTGTCTTATTTCTAAAGCTACTGAATCTACAAATTCTTGTGGTTTTACACCTTTTGCTGCAGCTTTTTCTTCAATTTTTTGTCCATGTTCATCAGTTCCTGTTTGAAAATAAACATCAAATCCATTTTGTCTTTTGTATCTTGCTATTGCATCAGCTAATACTATTTCATATGTATTTCCAATATGTGGTTTTCCTGATGTATATGCTATAGCTGTTGATATATAATATTTTTCTTTCATTTTGTTTCCTCCTTATTAGTACTACCTATTCCGCCAATTCTTTCATTTTCTATTTCTTCTTCATCATCTGTTGTTAAATATTTTGTAAAAACTCCCTGTACAAACTTTTCACCTTTTTTAAACATCTTAGTCTCTAAACTATGATTTTGTAAAGATATATATAAATGTCCTTCATTTGTATGATTATTATAGTAATCTGAATCTGTAACTACAACTTGATTAGTTATTCTTACATTTTGTTTAAACCCTATACTACTTCTTACCATTATAAATAAAACTTCATCATTATTCATACATACTTTTATACCTGTAGGTATTTTTACTACTTCATTTGGTTCTATTTTAATATCATCTATCAATACAAAATCATAACCTGCACTATATTTTGTACTTCTTTTAGGTGTAATTAAATCATTATAAAGTGCTAAATCATCTCTTACATCTTTTTTAAATTGTTCAAAACTTATTTTTTCAAATTTTCTCATAAATCCTCCTTTATACAAAAAAAACATCCTAAATATAAGGACGTGATTACGCGGTACCACCTTATTTTATAAATGTAAACATCTATAATCTCGATAAATTTAACGCAATTCTACGTCTTATGCTAAATATTCACATAAGCAATTCCAGAGCCATTCTAAATAACTAATTTTACTTGTTTTCACCATACACAAGCTCTCTATAAAAATTAAATTATTTTTCTCTCTTTCATAATTTTTCGAATTTATTATAACATATTTACAGTTAATCTACAATATGTATAAATTAAAATAAATTTTGTCTAGATTTTTTTTAAGACTGTGCTATAATTAGTTGGGTGATTTTATGGAAAATATATATGTCTTTGGACACAAAAAACCAGATACTGATAGTGTTACAGCTACTATAGCATTATCATATTTGAAAAATAAATTGGGGATTAACGCTGATCCTAGAGTACTTGGTAATCCAAACAATGAAACAAAATTCGTTTTGAATCATTTTAATGTTGAAGAACCTAAGTATTTAAATGATGTTAAATTACAAATTAAAAACTTAAATTATTTAAAAGATTGTGCTTTTAGGAGCAAATCAACAATATTTGAAAGTTTTACTTATATGAATGAAAATAATATTGGAAGTATTCCTGTTGTCGATTATGAAGATAATTTTTTAGGTTTAGTTTCATTAAAAGATATAGCTAAATATCAAATACTTGAAAGAATAGACCTTTTGCATACTTCTTACACAAATATAATTAAGACCTTAAATGCAAAGGAAATACTTAAATATGACAACGAAATTGATGGTACAGTAGTAGTTACTTCATTTAGAAGTACAACTTTTATTGAAACATCAAACATAGATAAAAATACTATCCTTATTGTTGGTGATAGACACAGTATAATTGAATATGCTATCAGTGTTGGAGTTAAAATGATAATTCTTACTAAAAATTCATTTATTAAAGATGAACATTTAGAACTAGCTAGAATTAAAAAAGTTAATATCATTCTTTCTAATGAATCAGCATTTGATACAACTAGAAAAATATGGTTATCAAACTATGTTGAAGATATAGCTCTTAAAGATGTTATAACTATTCAAGAAAACAGTGATGTTGATGACTTTATTGAAATAGCTAAAAAAAACAAATATACTAATTATCCTGTTGTTTCAAAAAGCAATAAATGTAATGGTATATTAAGACTATCTGATATTAATGATGTTAACAAGAAAAAAGTTATTTTAGTAGATCATAATGAAGCTGCACAAAGTGTAGATGGAATTGAAGAAGCTGAAATAGTAGAAATTGTTGATCATCATAAAATCGGATCAATTGATACTCACTATCCAATAAACTTTAGAAATATGCCTGTAGGTAGTACTAACACTATTATTCATATGATATATAAAGAAAATAAAGTAGAAATTCCTGATTATATAGCAGGACTTATGTTATCTGGAATAATATCTGATACTTTATTATTTAGATCTCCTACAACTACAGAATTAGATAAATTAGCTGTTAATGAATTAAGTGTTATAGCTAATGTTAATGTTAATGAATATGGTATTCAAATGTTAAAAGCTGGTTCTTCATTAAAAGGAAAAACTAAAGAAGAAATATTATATAATGATTTCAAAAACTTTAATGTTGATACTAAGAAAATCGGTATTGGACAAGTTCTTACATTAAATATCGATGAAATAATGAATGATAAAGAAGCATTTATAGAATTAATTAATAAAATAGCTGTTCAAAATGATTATTATTTAGTAGCTCTTTTTGTTACTGATATTATAAACAATGGTTCATATATTTTATATAGTAATTCAAATAGCAATACTATTGAAAATGCATTTGGAATAGATAATTTATATCAAGGTTATTTCTTAGATAAATGTATATCTAGAAAAAAACAAGTTATACCTAATATAATTTCTGTTTTAGAAAGAAAAGTATAAAAAAAAGACTTTATAATAAGTCTTTTTTTATTGATTTTTCTAATATTTGCATAAAATCTATTAAATAATATACAAAATGTTTATCTAATCTAACTATATCTAGTGTTACAACTAAGTATTTTCCTCTTTTACTAAATCTAAAAGATCTAGATAATTTACTTACTTCAATAAATAAATATCTTCCATCTAATTTATCATTTAGTTCATCAGGTAAAATGATTTCAATAAAGTTATTAGTTTGTCTAACTTTATCTATATTATATTTATGAGCTAGTTTTTCAAACCATTCTTCATACATATAAATAATCATATTTTCATTTACAGTACCGAATCTATCTTCTAATTCAGTTTTAATTTCTATTAACTTGTCAAAAGAATCAATTTCACTAATTTTTTTATGTATTTCTATTTTTAAATCAACTTCTTCTACATAATTATCATCAATATTTGTTTCAATATCAATTAAAGGTTTATCATCTTTTTTCTCTTGTTCTTCAACATATATACCTTTTAACTTATTTACTTCTTCAGTTAACATTCTTAAATATAGTTCTATACCTACTGTATCAATGAAACCAGCTTGTTCACTACCTAATATATCACCGGCTCCTCTTATTGATAAATCACGCATAGCTATTGAAAAACCACTACCTAACTCAGTAAATTCTTTTATTACATTAAGTCTTTTAGTAGCTATATCAGATAGAGATTTTCCTTGATTGTACATAAGATAACAATATGCTATTTTATTGCTTCTTCCAACTCTTCCTCTAATTTGATAAAGTTGAGATAAACCAAATTTATCGGCATCTATTATTATTAAAGTGTTAGCACTAGCTATATCAATACCTGTTTCTATTATTGTAGTACATAAAAGAACATCTGCTTCTTTATTTATAAATTTAAGCATAACATCTTCTAACTCAGTTTTAGTCATTTGACCATTTGCATATACAACCCTAGCTTCTGGAACTAAGTTAGACAATTCTCTAGCTTTTTCTTCCATATCACTTACATAATTATATAGTACAAAAACTTGACCATCTCTAGCTAGTTCTTTATATATTGAATCTTTAATAATACTATTATTTTCTTCTAATACATAAGTTTGAACTGGATATCTATTTACTGGAGGAGTTTCTAATAAAGATAAATTTCTAACTCCCATCATAGACATTTGCAAAGTTCTTGGTATTGGAGTAGCTGATAGAGTCAGTATATCAACTTCA
>Ga0209373_10004628_pt1 | contig 11740 bp, 10 predicted proteins | sample Higcelweek5metaG_FD_187173 | JGI IMG/M metagenome (GOLD analysis project Ga0209373, IMG submission 187173) | Freshwater pond sediment microbial communities from the University of Edinburgh, under environmental carbon perturbations - High... | ecosystem: Environmental > Aquatic > Freshwater >... | reverse complement strand
AGCGTCGTTTTAAAATGGAGCCTGATTTTGACCCTGTTCATGGAGCCGATGGATGGCAAATCAGTAATTTACCTATTTTATCTTTAGCACCTTATTTAGCTTCTGTTGAAATGTTTGCAGAAGTAGGAATGGATAAATTAATTGCAAAACGAAATCTAATTACTTCTTATTTAGAATTTGTGCTACATGAAATCGACAAAGAATTAGAAGGCGCCGATTTTGAAATTTTAACACCTTCAAATCAAGAAGAACGTGGTTGTCAATTATCTGTTTATCTTCATGGACAAGGAAGAGAATTGTTTGAATATTTAATGAAAAACGGAGTAATCACCGATTGGAGAGAACCAAATGTTATTCGTTTAGCGCCAGCACCATTCTACTGTTCGTTTGAAGATATGTATGAATTTGGACAAATATTAAAAAGAGGTATCCAAAAATAATATTAAAAAGAAACCCTAACAAATAAATGTTAGGGTTTTTTATTGAAATGATTAGGTTAAAACTAAACTCGGAATTTCAATTTCAATCAATTCTGATTTGTGTTTTTCAATTTGATTTTTAATTTTACTACGTTCTTCTTTAAAGAAATTTGTAGAAGAAAACAAATCCTCATAATATTCAATTCCTGCTAATAAATTTGTTTTAAATAAATTCCATTTTTTAATCTGACCAGCAGAAAGTTCATTTGTGTATTCTGAAATCTCGTTTCTCAAATAGTCAACATACATTTTTAATTCTTTTACAAAAACATTTGGTCGATTTTCATCTGTCATAACATTCGCATTTCCATAAATATGTTTCACCATATTTGCCAACGAAATTTCTTTATTAAAATACGCTAAATTTGGTCCCGGACAAATTACAATTCCTTGTTGTTGTCCTTTTATTTTGATGTCATTCTCTAAATATGCAGCATTTACCAAACCAACACATAAACAAGATTTATCAGTTATTTTTGTTTTTATTTTCTCAAATTCCGATATAGAAATAGTGTCTTTTTTGTTGTTCAATTCTTCTAGTTTTATGTCTTGATATTTTTTAGAAGCGGTACACATTCCTTTTTCGTCATGTTCTTTGCTTAAAGCCAAAAGTCTCTTCGGACAAGAACTTCCAGCGTTATTTTCATCAATTCTTTTTTGTTTCCAAAATTCATTTGTTGTTCCTTTTACCGAGTTAAATGGAACACCAAGCGGAGAAATATTGCTCAAATAGAAATCATTTTCTTTTGCATTTGCTAATAATTTTCGTGTTTCATTATCTACAGAAGTTGCTTCTGGAACTAATAAAAATGGTGAACCCCAACCTATCGAATCTAAATTATAATTTTCTAATAAAAAGTCGTGTTCTTCTGCAGTTCCAACACCACCTTGAGCTGTAATTTTTAATTCTAGCGGTTTTTGAGGAATAGGCATTTCTTTTTGACCTAATGCTTTTACTAATAAATCGTGAGCGGTTTGAATTAATTGTTCTTTCTTTTCTTTAAATTCTTGTAAAATGGGTCCTAATAAATAACCATCGGTTGCAAACGCATGACCACCACAATTTAATCCCGATTCTATACGATATTCAGAAACCCATAATCCTTTTTTAGCTAAAAAACTTCCTTGAATTAGTGCCGAACGAAAATCGCTAACTTTTAAAATGATTTTTTTCTTTATGATTGTTTCAGAATTTGGAAAAAAATCTTTAAAATTTTCAAAATAGCTATATAACCTCGGATTCATTCCTGCAGAAAGCACCACAGACGAACTCAAATTACTGTTTGCAAAACCACGAAGTGCTGCGTGTGCATCATTAAATTCAACGGCTAATTGTTCATTTCTATCAAAATTATCTTTATCAACTTTCGTCATAATGTTTACATCAATTTCACCAGGCGATAAATGTTCTTCAAGATAATTTTTTATAGTGTCCTTTAGCGTATAACCTTCATCAATAAAATGTTGTAAACTGTTTTTTAAGTCTGTTTTGTTTGGCAACATAGCAATATAGTTCTCTAAAGAAGATTTGCTTTCAATCAATTCATTTTTAAAATTCTCAAACTTATCTTTTACAATTTTATCAACTAAGTTTAGGTAATTAGTAATTCGTTCAGCTCTATAATCATGAAATTTTTGCGTAATTTCTTGATAAGGAATGCTGAATTTTTCGCTGTAAAAAGCTCTCATTTTTTCAATAAGTTCATCATCTGTAATTGAAACCACAGAAGAAATACCATATTGCCCCACGCGAATTGGACTGTCAATAGTATAAGCCAATCCCATTACTGGAATATGAAAAGTGTGTGTAGGTTTATAGTTCATTTTATATAGATTTTAAAATGTAATCGCCAAAGATGACCATTTCAAAAAATAAAAAGGATGACAATTATCATAAAGCAAATTTTTTAACAATGATGAAAATTTAACGCATTAAAAAACATTTTTAAAAAATCAATGGAAACACTAATTTTGTAAAAATTAATGATGCGCTTTTGCGCTTTGAACAAGTTATGACAAAAGAACAAATTTTAGAAAACTTTGACCCTTCTCAACCTGGGTTAGCCGATGCTACTATTTTTGGTTTGCCTTTTTCGGCAGAGCAAAGTGAAATTATTGTAATTCCTGTGCCTTGGGAAGTTACGGTGAGCTATGGTTCGGGAGCTTCTAAAGGTCCAGATGCGGTTTTAGATGCTTCTTTTCAAGTAGATTTAAATCATCAAGAATTTCCTGAATTATGGAAATTAGGAATTTATATAGACAAGCCCGCTAAAGAATTAAAAAAGAAATCTAAAAAGTTCAAAAAACAAGCGGCTCCAATCATTAAAGCTTTAGAAAGCGGAATGATTTTAGACCATCATCCTTCATTAATGAAAGATTTAGAAGAAATTAATTATGCGTGTTCTGATATGGTGGAAGCTGTTCGTGAGCAAACGCTTAATTGGATGAATAAAGGTAAAAAAGTAGTGCTTTTAGGTGGAGATCATTCTACACCATTAGGGTATTACCAAGCTTTAGCGACTAAATATGAGAACTTCGGGATTTTACATTTAGATGCGCACATGGATTTACGTATTGCTTATGAAGGATTCACGTATTCGCACGCTTCTATCATGTACAATGCCTTACAAATTCCTCAAATTTCTAAAATTGTACAAGTAGGAATTCGAGATTTTTGTGAGCAAGAAGTAGAAGTTGCTTTAAGCGATAGAGTTTTAGTTCATACCGATAGCGATTTAAAACAAGAAGCTTTCGAAGGCAAAACTTGGCAACAACAATGCGATAACATTATCGCTTCGTTACCAGAAAAAATTTGTATTTCTTTCGATATTGACGGCATGTATCCTTGGTATTGTCCAAATACAGGAACTCCGGTTCCGGGTGGATTTTCATTTGAGCAAGCTGCTTATTTATTCAGTCGTTTAGCTGAAACGAATAAAGAAATCATCGGATTTGATTTAGTTGAAGTAGCGCCAGGTGATGACGATTGGGACGGAAACGTGGGTGCAAGAATGTTGTTTCATATGTGTGGCGTTTTTGCAAAATCTCAAAAAATGAATGTTGGAAACAAGATTAAGTTTAATAGATAATTTGTATCTTGCATAAAATCAGGCGATAAGTCTTGTAAATAATACGCCCCTTAATTTATTTAAAGACAAAAATATGAGTCATTTTGTTATTGAACAGTGGAAGGAATATCCAATACAAGTTCCAGGTAAGGTTAGATATGCCGTTTCTAATTATGGTAGACTTAAAAGTTTTACTGATAAAATTGAAAATGGAAAAATTCTAAAAGGCGCTCCTACGGAAGGTTTTCTTTTCTTGCGTTATGTTAGAATGTATAATGGTGAAAAAAAATACTATTCTCATGCCATACACAAAATGGTTGCAGAGCTTTTTATTTTGAAGGAAAATGAAGACCAAGAATATGTCTTGCATTTAGATTATGATAAGATGAATAATCAATTATATAATTTAAAATGGGCTACTTATGCAGAAATGCGTGCTCATGGTCACAATAGTCCAGCAGTAAAAGAAGCATTCAAAAAGTTTCAAGAAAATAATATAAAGCGTGATGGTAGAAAGTTAACTTCTACACAAGTCATGCGAATTAAGTTAAAAATGAAGCGACAAGGTGAAAAATTTAGCGTTAGAAAAACAGCAAAAGAATTTAATGTTTCTGAAATGCAAATTTACCGAATAAAAAGCGGAGAAAATTGGGGACATATACAAGTTTAAACCGAAGCATTGCTTCGGTTTTTTTATAACTTATTGATATCCTCCAAAATCGAAATCGCTTTTTCTTTCGTTGCTTCTAATTCTTCTGGTTTCATTTTTCTTAGTAAGGCTAACATCATGCTCATTCTTTGATTATTGGCAAAATGTTGTTTTTTCTCATCTAAAAAATGCCAATACAGACTGTTAAACGGACACGCTTTTTCGCCCAATTTCTCTTTTACTTTGTAATGGCAACTGCCACAATAATTACTCATTTTATTGATGTAACTTCCTGAAGAAACATAAGGTTTAGTAGCTACAATTCCACCATCCGCATATTGACTCATGCCACGTGTATTTGGCATTTCTACCCATTCAATCGCATCGATGTAAACGCCTAAATACCAAGCGTCCACTTCGTCAGGGTGCAATTGGGCTAACAAGGAAAAATTGCCAATAACCATTAGTCGCTGAATATGATGCGCATACGCTTCCGATAAACTTTGGGAAATCGAATGTTGCATGCATTTCATTTTGGTTTTTCCGGTCCAAAAGAAATCAGGTAAAGGATTGTAGTTTTCTAAAGCGTTCATTTTAGAATAATCCGGCATTTCTTTCCAATAAATTCCTCTGACATATTCGCGCCAACCGATAATTTGTCGCACAAAGCCTTCTACTTGCGCCAATTCAATGGTTTCTTGATTTTGGTAATAGTACGAAATCACCGCATCAACTACTTCTTTTGGACTAATCATTTTGGAATTCATCGCAAAAGACAAACGAGAATGAAATAGAAATTTATGTCCAGAAAACAACGAATCTTGATACGTTCCAAAATGCGCCAACAAATGCTCACAGAAATAGTCAATCAATTGCAAACTTTCGTTTCTTGAAGTTGGCCAATTGAAATTTTCGACATCAATACTTCCAAAAGTGGTAATGTTTTGACTTTCAATTTCGGCAATAATTTCACTTACATTTTTATGAAATTCCAAAGGAAACGGAATCGGAACTTCATTTTTATATTGGTTACGGTTGTTGTGGTCAAAATTCCATTTTCCGTCTAACGGTTGACTGCCGACCATTAAAATATGATGTTTTTTTCGCATCATACGATAGAAACTTTCCATCAAAAGTTGCTTTTTCCCTTTGAAAAAATCCGCTAATTCATTTCTTGAAGTATAAAAATGTTCCGAATCTACTGATTTTGTTGGAATGGCAAGTTTTTCGCAAATGGATTTCAATTGTTCGTCCAAGCGATATTCATCAGGAAATTGGTATTCAAATTGCTCGATTTTATATTCTTCAACCAAATCCAAAATCAATTGTTCTAAATTATGAGGATTATTTGAATCTGAAATTTTATAATAAACAACTTGATGACTTTTATTAATCAATTCTTCCGAAAAATTTCGCATAGAAAGAAAAAACGCCGCAACTTTTTGAATATGATGCTTTACATAATCTGTTTCCTGACGCATTTCTGCCATCACATACATCATATCCGGATTGACTTCATCAAACCAAGAATGTTCCGAATTGAGTTGGTCACCCAATAGTAATCGTAATATTTTCATTTAAAATAATTCAGGAATTAACCACATTTTCTGAAATTTTCCATCGCTATCGTACATTTCTGCTTGGCGCTTGATGTTGAATTTTCTGTCTCTTGGATCGTTTCCAACACCAGCGTTGTACATCCAATTTCCGTAATTGCTATGCACATCGTAATCGATTAGCATGCTTTCAAAATAAGCAGCGCCAATACGCCAATCTTGTTCCCATTCTTTTGCCCAATAACTCGCCACATTTTGTCGACCGCGATTGCTCATCCAGCCTGTTTTTTGTAGTTCAATCATGTTGGCATTTACTAAATGTTCAGGCGTGGTGCCGTTTGTCCATTGGTTGAAAGCTTTTGTATTTTGGTTCCAATGGTATTCTTTTTGTAAGATACCGTTCAATTGGAATATTTTGTTGCCGTGTTTTAGCGAAATATATTTGAAATAATCGCGCCAAATCAACTCGAAGATTAACCAATAGGTGTCTTCGTTTTTGACTACTTTTTTCTCAAATTGTAGCACTTCCCAATAAATCATTCGTGCCGAAATACTACCATTTGCCAACCATGCCGAAAGTTTCGAACTGTAATTCTTTCCTATTAAACCATTACGAGTTTTCTTGTAAACGGCTAGTTTTTTGGTATCCCAAAAGTATTCTTTGATTCTTTTTTTAGCCTGATTTTCGCCACCTTTAAATGGAAAAGCAGTTTTGTTAGGTTGCTTGAACTCCGAAGCTTCGGAGTCAAATCCTACATCTTCTAAAGTTGGAATACTTGTTTTTTCTTCAATTACATTAGAAATCGGTTTTGCTGTAATGGCAACTGTTGGTCGCACTCGAATTTTCTTTTCCAATTGCTTTCTAAACTCTGTAAAAATTTCTGGAATTTTTTCCCAATCTTCATATGGAACATCATCAGGATGAAATAAGAATTGATCGTAATACGTTTTCCAATTCACTGCTGGAATCAAATTACGAACTTCGTTTTCTACATCTACTTCTTCCTGCGTCCATTCGTTTTGAATATAAATCGTGTCAATTTTATATTTAGCAGCTATTTCTGGAATCAATTGTTCGGGATAACCGTAATAAACTAATAATGTGATATTTTTTTCAGCTAAATTTTCTTGTAATTCGGTTACCGTTTCCAGAAGAAATTGAGTTCTAAATTTTTCTGTTTTCTTGAAACCATATTGAGTTGTTTCGAAATGTCTCGGATCCAAGCAATAAATACCAATTACTTTTTCATTTTTTCTACAAGCATTGTACAACGAATGATTGTCAATCGTGCGCAAATCGTTTCTAAACCATATTAATCCGTTCATGCTATTTGTTTTTATTCATTCTACATTTATCACTGCAATACATTACTTCTTCCCAGTTTTTCTCCCATTTTTTTCGCCATGAAAATGGGCGTTGACAGGTTTTACAAATTTTTTCGGGAAGATTTACTTTTTTATGTGCCATTATAACATCGAAGTTGATGGTTTATCTGGTCGCGCATAGTGAAATCTATCTGCTAATTTTGGAACAGCATAACCATCTAAACCGTTAATTGCAATCACATTTCCTCTGTCTAATTGCATCCAATTATCATCATGAAAAAGTTTTTCATCAGCATAAATGGTTTCAATTGATGCAATGATGTGAATGCAGTCGTTTTCTTCAATTTTGTATTCGTTTACATATTTGCATAACAATTGCACTGGACTTCCTTTAACAAATGGTACTTTCAAGTCATCAATAAATTCAGGTTCTAAATTCGTTTTGTCAAATTCAGAAATGTGTTCTTCATAACTTGAAGATGTATGATGTGCATCGGCAATCATTTCTTCTGTAATATGATTTACAGTAAAATATCCAATTTCTTTTATGTTTTTATAAGTGTCTCTTGGAACCGTTGTAGGTCTTAAAATAAATCCTAATAAAGGTGGTTCGCTTCCTAAATGCGTAACACTACTGAAAATAGCAACATTTAAAGTGCCATTTTCTGAGCAAGTTCCTATTAAGTTGGCCGATTTGTAACCTGTAACGCAATTTACCAAGTTCAATCTCGGCACTTTAGACATATAAAATAATTCGTCTTTCGTAATCTTTCGCATAGCAATTTTTATTCAAAGATACATTTTGTTTAACTAATATTAAAAATAATTAAACAAAAATAAATTTCAAAATGAAAAATCTGATAAAAGTCAGGTATTAAAATTTATTATTCCGTATTTTTGTACTCCAAATTTTTACAAAAATTTCATGCAAACGCCACAAAAAATTGCTGTTGTAGGTTCTGGATTAGTAGGAACTTTATTGGCAATCTATTTAAAAAGAGCTGGACATTCAGTACATGTTTATGATAGAAGTCCCGATATTAGAACGGTTGAGTTTTCGGGTCGTTCCATTAATTTGGTGATGTCAAATCGCGGTTGGAAAGCATTGGAAGATGTGGGTTTAGATGAGGAAATTAGAAAAATCGGAATTCCAGTTGATAAAAGAGCCATCCATTTACAAGATGGAAAACTAAATTATCAATATTACGGAAAAGAAGGCGAAGCTATTTTTTCTCTATCAAGAGGCGTTTTGAATAGAAAAATGGTCGATTTAGCAGAAGCTGAAGGAGTGGAATTTTTCTTTGAACGTAAAATTTGGGATGTAACGTTAGCCACCGCAACTTTATGGGAAGGCGAAACCGAACAAGGTGATTGGACCGAGTTAAAATACGATAAAGTTTTTGGAGCCGATGGTGCTTTTTCGAGAATTAGACACAGAATGCAACGTCAATCAATGTTTGATTATTCGCAAGAGTTCATGAAAATTGGTTACAAAGAATTGCATATTCCAGCCAATGCAGATGGTTCGCCAAAAATTGATATTCATTCTTTACACATTTGGCCAAGAGGCAATTTCATGTTGATGGGATTGGCTAATTTAGACAACTCGTTTACTTGTACTTTGTTTATGCCAATTGAAGGCGAAAACTCGTTTGAATCGTTAACTAATGAAGAAAAGTTAGTTTCGTTTTTTGCAAATTATTTTCCAGATACAAAAGATGTAATTCCAGATTTAGTGCGTGATTTTTTCAGAAATCCGAACAGTTATTTGGCGATTATGAAATGTTTTCCTTGGACATTTAATGATAAAATTGCTTTAATTGGCGATTCTGCACATGCAATTGTGCCGTTTTATGGTCACGGAATGAATGCAGGTTTTGAAGATATCACCATTCTGAATGAATTAATGCAACAATATGGTGATGATTGGGATAGAATTTTCAAAGAATACGAAATTTCAAGAAAACCAAATGCAGATGCCATTGCTGAACTTTCGAGACGAAATTTCGAAGAAATGAGTGCCAAAACTGCGGATGCCAATTTCTTATTACAAAAGAAAATCGAAAAATGGTTTTCCGACAAACATCCAGAAAAATGGATGCCATTATATAGTAGAGTAACTTTTAGTTTACAACCTTATTCAGAAGCCATGGCGATTGGAGATTTTCAAAATGAAATTATGCAAGAAGTTTTGAAAATTGAGAATATTCAAGAAAATTGGAATTCAGAAGAAGTAGAAAATAAGATTTTAGAATTATTAAAATAAAAAAAGAGGCAATTGCCTCTTTTTTTATTCTTCTCTATTTACAGCATCCATACTAAAAGCTGGCGTACAAATCGCCAAATATTCGCAAGGTTCATCAAACGGATTTGAATATTGAACTCTTGTATTTTTCTCAATTTTAATGGATTGACCCGCTTCTAAGACTATCGTTTCATCTTCGATTATAAATTGCTTTTTACCTCTAATGATATACGTGTATTCATCAAATTCTGGAGTTTGAAAAGGTTCGCTCCAACCTGGTGGTGCTATCATATGAGCAATCGAAATCGCTTTATTATTTGTGGTTGCCAATCCGTGATGTTCTTCAATTAATTTTCCATCAGTTGTTGGAACTACGAATGGTGATTTTTGGATAAAATATTTTTTCATTTTGTTATTTCTTAAAAATAAAATAAACAGCTAATACTAAAAAACAAAATCCCACCGCGTGATTCCATTTGAATGTTTCGTTCTTAAAGAAAAGTATCGAGAAAATCACAAAGATGACCAAAGTGATTACTTCTTGAATCACTTTTAATTGCACCAGTGAAAATGGTCCACCATTTCCTTCGTAACCTATTTTATTTGCAGGAACTTGAAAGAAATATTCAAACAAAGCCAATCCCCAACTGATTAAAACAATGGTGATTAATCCGGCATTTTCAAACCATTTTAATTCTTTAAATTTTAGATGGCCATACCAAGCTAATGTCATAAAAACATTAGAAAGTATGAGTAATCCTATGGTAACAAAACCTTTCATTAACGTTTAAACATCTTCATCAACAAACCAAAAGCTCCGCGAATAAAACTCGCACTTGTCACCACTTTGGTAATCGATTTTCCAATGACTTCTGTTGTACTTGGTTCTTCTTTTGCTTTTCGGGTTGGTTTTTCAACTTCTTGTTCGGCTGCGACTTCTTGCGCTTCGGCAATTTTTTTGTTTAGCATTTCGTAAGCGCTATCTCGATCAACAACCTCGTTATACTTTTTCGCTAATTTTGATTTTGCAATACTCGCTTCAATTTCACTTTCAGTTAAAATATCCATTCTACTGATTGGAGCTCGCATCATCGTAGCCACTAATGGTGTTGGTGTTCCTTTTTCGCTTAATGCTGTTACAAATGCTTCTCCAATTCCTAACGAAGTTAACACTTCATCGGTTTCATAGAAATCAGTATCAGGATAATTCTCAGCTGTCATTTTGATCGCTTTTCTATCATTTGCTGTGAAAGCTCTCAACGCGTGCTGAATTTTTAAACCCAATTGTGCCAAAACGCCTGTTGGAACATCCATCGGATTTTGCGTAATGAAATAAACTCCAATTCCTTTTGAACGAATTAATTTCACAATCGTTTCAATTTGATTTAATAAAGCCTTACTTGCTTCGTCAAAAATCAAATGCGCTTCGTCAATAAAAATCACTAATTCTGGTCGTCCAGCATCGCCTTGTTCGGGCATGGTGTTGTAAATTTCGGCTAACAAACTCAACATGAAAGTTGAGAATAATTTTGGTTTGTCTTGAATATCGGTTAAACGCATGATGTTTACATAACCGTTTCCGTTTTCGTCAACTCGCATTAAATCTTGAATATCGAATGATTTTTCTCCAAAAAATAATTCCGCACCTTGTTGTTCTAATTCGATGATTTTTCTCAAAATCGAACCAGTCGTACTTGTTGAAATTCTTCCGTATTCGGCTTCAAATTCGGCTTTTCCTTCTTCGGTTGCGTAATTAAGTACTTTTTTGAAATCTTTTAAATCCAATAATGGCAAACTATTATCATCACAATATTTAAAAATGATAGAAACTACGCCAGCTTGCGTATCGTTCAAATCTAAAATTCGAGAAAATAGAACTGGTCCAAATTCAGAAACCGTAGCTCTTAATCGAACTCCGTTTTGCTCTGAAATCGTCATTAATTCTACCGGAAAAGCTTTCGTTTCGTATGGAATCGAAATTTTAGCATGACGTTCTGTGATAAACGATTTTTCTTCGCCAGGCATTGCAATTCCTGAAAAATCTCCTTTTATATCCATCATCAAAACCGGAATTCCATTTTGCGATAATTGTTCCGAAAGCACTTGAATGGTTTTGGTTTTTCCGGTTCCGGTTGCTCCAGCAATTAATCCGTGACGGTTTAAAGTTTTTAATGGAATGTTTACGTGTGTATTTGGAACCGCTTCGCCATCTAAAATCCCTCCACCTAATGTGATGAATTCTCCTTTACAAGTATATCCTTCCGTTATATGTTTGATAAAATCTTCTGTCTTGCTCATTTTGATGTATTTTGAATTTCAAATGTAGTAAAATCGGACGAAATTTCAAGAACAACTTCAACTCGAAAATTAATTTCTAACTTCTTATTTCTAAATTCTAACTTCCAAGTTGTATCTTT
>Ga0209373_10004627_pt1 | contig 11740 bp, 10 predicted proteins | sample Higcelweek5metaG_FD_187173 | JGI IMG/M metagenome (GOLD analysis project Ga0209373, IMG submission 187173) | Freshwater pond sediment microbial communities from the University of Edinburgh, under environmental carbon perturbations - High... | ecosystem: Environmental > Aquatic > Freshwater >... | reverse complement strand
TTAGCACATTAGCATATTGTCTCATTATTTAATTTCAATTTCTTCTGCCTTTTCGAAGTTTGGGTAACCCGACACGATGACCTGTTCACCTACCTTCAGTCCCGAGGTAATCTCGAACAACACGGGGTTTTGTCGGCCGGTGCGTATCTCGCGGCGTGTGGCGTGTTTGCCATCGGCATCGAGCACGAAAATCCATTGTCCACCAGTGTCTTCGTAGAATCCGCCACGGGGAATCACCATCGCCTTGCCGGGTTCGCCCAGCTCCAGCGTCAGGTAGTACGATTGACCCGTGCGCACGTTGTCGGGCAGTTTATCCACGAATTTCATGTCGATTCCGAACGAGCCACCCTTCACGTCGGGGTACACCTTCGAAATCTCGAGTCGGTAGCAGCAGTTGTTGCGCTCCAGCCTGGCCTTGAGCCCCGCCTGCACCTTGTCGATGTAGTGCTCGTCGATCTCGGCATGCACCTTGAAGGCCGTCAGCACGTTGATGATTCCCAGCCGTTGCCCGCGTTGCTTCGTCTCGCCAATCTCGGCATCCATCGTGGTCAGCAAGCCGTCCACCGGGGCGCGCAGCAGGAGGTTGTCCAGCTTCTGGCGCACCAGCTTCAGGTTGTTGTGCATCATGGCCAGGCTCTCGTCTAGCTGCTTCAGCTGTATGCCGCGGCTCATGCTGTCGCGCTCGTACTGTTCTTGCAAGAGAGCGAATTTTTCCTGCATCTCATCAAGAGTTTCCTTGGAAGTGACGAACTCCTCTTTCGAAACGAGACCTTTCTCGTAGAAATGCGTGTTGTTTCCAACCAGTCTTTTTTGTTTTTGAATCTTGAACTTGAGGTCGATGATCTGGCTTTTCACCGATATCGACTGCTGCTCCATAGCCAGCCTCGTGTCGCGCATCCTCGATGTTTGCTCGCTCAGCGACGCCTCGCTGTTCATGATGCTGAGGTTCAAATCAGAGTTGGAAAGTCGCATGATCGCTTGCCCCTTCTTCACCATCACCCCCTCTTCCACGAAGAGTTCTTCCACCCGTCCACCTTCCTCGGCATCGAGGTAAATGGTGCGGATAGGTTCCACCTTGCCCTGGCACGAGATGTAACTCTGGAAGGTATCCATCTGAACTGTAGCTATTTCTATATTCGCACGCTTCACCGTCACCGACATCTTCGAACCGCCAAATACCGTGATGTAAATCAATAGTAGAGTAATAGCAATTGATGCTGCCACCCACGCTTCCCAGCGTTCGAACCAACGTTTTTTCTGTATTGCTTTGTCCATTTTCTGTGTTGTAGAATTAAACTCTAGTAAATGAGTACCCGATCTTGCCCGTGCTGAAACGAAATGCACGCATAATGCGAACCATCTTTTTAACGAAGTGATTCCTTACCTGAAAATACAGCTCGAAATCGGGTGACTCGGTTTGTAGCTCGTGTGTTTCCATAATACTATTGTTTAACTTGTATTTATTTTGAGAATGCGTGACACATTAACCGTACCAATCGATTTAAATAATTCAATTACTGATATTTAGATAATGTTTCTTCATGGGATTTCACTGTTAAAAGTGTACGGGAGCGGACAATAAGTGTACGGAATCGGACACAAATGTTCTTCTGATTTACTGAAATTCGGGAAAATGTCCAGGTTGGGGTCGGGGAGTCACATTCCACGTTTAGTTTGACTCATTTGTCGAATTTTAACGCACTTTGATGTTTGCAAACATACATTTGCCAAATATTCACACTCGTACATTTTTGCACTAGTTATTTTAAATTGAAGTCATATGCTAACCGTAAAACTGAAATCATCACTCTTTTTGTTGTTCTTGTTAGTGACGAAAATCACACTAGCGAAAACACCCGTTGAAGAATACGGTCGTTTGAGTGTTTCCGGGAAATACGTGGTAGATTCGGCTGGAAACCCTGTTCAACTCACGGGAATGTCGCTCTACTGGAGCCAGTGGCAGGGCAAGTATTACACTTACAACACGATAAAGTGGCTGCGCGACGACTGGAAATGTACCGTGGTGCGGGCTGCCATGGGAGTTCAGAGTGGGGGATACATGACCAGTCCAACAGCCGAGAAGCAAAAGGTGAAAACCGTGGTTCAGGCAGCCATCGACCTGGGAATCTACGTGATTATCGACTGGCATAGCTCGTCGGCGCTGGATGCAGCGGAACGGGTGAAAGCGGCTGCCTTTTTCGCTGAAATGGCAAAGACTTATGCCGCGTATCCTAACGTGATTTACGAGACGTTCAACGAACCGCTCAACGTGGCGTGGGCCGACCTTAAAGTGTATCACCAAACGGTTATCGACTCCATCAGGAAATACGACACGACGAACATCGTGGTGTGCGGAACGTCGAATTGGTCGCAAGATGTAGACAAGGTGGTAGGTAATAACCTTCCGGGTAAGAACATAGCATACACGCTTCACTATTATGCCGCAACGCATAAAGAATCGTTGAGAGCCAAGGCGGTAACAGCCATTAATGCAGGTTTATGCCTGTTTGTCACCGAGTTTGGAACTTGTGCCGCCGATGGTGGCGATCCTATCGACAAAGAATCTGCGAAAACTTGGTTCAACTTCCTCGACACCAACAAGATTAGCTGGTGCAACTGGTCGGTAGCCGATGTTTCCGAGGCGGCTTCAATTATCTACTCAGGAGCTAGTGTTAACGGTGGTTGGACTAGTTCCCAGATCACACCATCCGGCAAAATCATACGTAACGAGTTATTGTTGAAATATAACTTGAAGAATATGACAACGGAATCTGCCCCTATTATAGTTTCACAACCCGAGAATGCGAGTATTGGCACGGGTCAATCGTACACGATAAGCATTGAAGCCATTAGTCCCGACACGCTTATGTACCAATGGTACTTCAACAACCAGGAAATCGCGGACGCAAACGAGAATTCATACGCTATCGATTCATTTTCAGCAGCCGACACGGGAAAGTATTACGTTAAAATCACGAATTCGAATGGTTACGTTTTCACCGACACCGTGGAGCTAAACATGTTGCAACGCACACCATACAAGGGAATTATCCACTTGCCGGGAACGATAGAAGCTGAGAATTTTGACGGTGGAGGCAACGGATTCACCTATTACGATGCAGACCAGGTTAACTCGGGAGGGAAGTACAGGACCACAGAGGTAGACATCGAGGCCAGCGAAGAAAGCGGTGGTTTCCAGGTTGGTTATGTGGCAAATGGAGAATGGCTGGAATATTCGGTGGACGTCGACACTGCTGGCGAATACCAACTAAATCTACATGCAGCTTCGACTGCTTCGGGAGGCACATTAAAGGTAAGTTTTGGGGCGTACGCAAGCGCAACGTTCACCGTTCCATCCACGGGAAGTTGGACGAAGCGCACAATCATCACAAAAAATCTAACGCTTCAAGCTGGTGAACAGATTGTTCGACTTGCAGTCACCAATTCGGTAAGCTTCAATATCGATCGGATACGGTTCGTTTTAATTACTCCCACACCAATCGATACCGCCGTTGTTACCCCAATTGATACTTCAACTGTAGCAAATGCAACGAGTTTATTGGCAAAATGCAGTGTCAACCCAAATCCAGCCAGTGATTTAGTCGATATTTCTGCGCCTGGAAAGGCTTCAGTAACGGTATTCAACTCTGTTTCAACCATCGATAAATTCGATATCGAGGGATCTTCTACATATTCAGTCAAGAATTTAGCACCAGGGCTGTATTACTTTCAAATCACGACCAAAAATGCTACAATTACACGTCAATTGATTAAACGATAAGTCATTATATTGGCATTTCCCGAAGTAAACCGCCGAGAGCAAATTTGTTCTCGGCGGTTCTTTTTGCATCAACTGTCCGATTTCGAACACTGGTTTGTGAAAGATTGATTACTTTTGGAAAAACAAAATGCATGGAGAAAAACTGGAAACTCCTCGTCATCGACGACAACCAAGACATCCTCGTGTCGCTCAGGTTGTTGCTGAAGCCATACGTGGAAGTAATGCACGTGAACACCGACCCGCAGGAGATACCCAAGTTCCTCAAAAACACCGAATACGATGCCGTGTTGCTCGACATGAACTTCACGAAAGATGCCATCAGTGGATCGGAGGGTTTCCACTGGCTTGGTCGAATCCTTGAGCTTTCGCCCGGTGCCGTCGTCATCTTCATCACTGCCTATGGCGACACGGAGAAGGCCGTGAAAGCCATCCGCGCCGGGGCCACCGATTTCGTTACCAAACCCTGGGACAACAACAAGCTGGTGGCCACCATCTCGTCGGCCGTGGAACTGAAACGCTCCAAGCAGAAAAACCTGTCGCTCCGCACGAAGCAAGATGCTTTGAACACGCAAATTGACACGCAATTCGTGGATTTCCTCGGCGAATCTGCCCCTATGAAACAGGTTTTTACCACCATCGCCAAGGTTGCACCTACAGATGCCAACATGCTCATCGTGGGCGAGAACGGCACGGGCAAGGAGCTGGTGGCCAGGGCGCTCCACCGCCAATCTGCCCGAAACGGCGAGGTTTTCATAAACGTCGACATGGGCTCGCTCAACGAGAATCTCTTCGAGTCGGAGCTTTTCGGTCACGTCAAGGGGGCTTTCACCGATGCCAAGGCCGACAAGGCTGGCCGCTTCGAGGTGGCGTCGGGCGGCACCATCTTCCTCGACGAGATTGGAAACCTCTCCCTGCCCATGCAGGCCAAGTTGCTCACCGTGCTCGAACGTCGCGAGGTGGTTCGTGTTGGATCAAATAAGAGTATCCCGGTAGACATTCGACTCATCTGCGCCACCAATGTTAACCTCGCCCAGCAGGTTGCGAACGGTCAATTCCGTCAAGATTTGTTCTACCGTGTGAACACCGTTCAAATTCACGTTCCGCCCTTGCGTGAGCGTGGTTCCGACATCGAATTACTATCAAAATTCTACATCGACAAATACGCCCGCAAGTACAAGAAAAACGTGGTGGACCTTTCTGCCTCGTGCCTGCGTCAGTTCCTCGCGTACCCTTGGCCCGGCAACGTTCGCGAGCTGCAGCACTGCGTGGAACGTGCCGTCATCATGTGCGACTCTTCCATGCTCACCGAGCACGACTGTATGCTGCAAATCCAATCATTATCTACTAGTTTGGTGTCAGAATCGGTTTCAACCCTCAACCTCGACGAGTTGGAACGTTTGGCCATAGAAGCTGCCATGAAGAAACACGCCGGTAACCTCAGCAAGGTGGCCAAGGAGCTGGGTCTCACCAGGGCATCGCTCTACCGGAGGCTAGAGAAATATGGGATTTGAGCTGAAAGATAAACTGTACAAATCACGGGTATTGATAAAATAGTATCTTTGTTTTTGAAAAATATGACGCTACGCTATGGCGAACACAGACCAGAACATTTTCGGCTTAATGAAACGATTTACGTCTGAAATAATCCCAGATGCAAGGGTAGTTTTGTTCGGTTCACGCGCCAGAAATGACAACGATTTTGATAGTGATTATGATTTCCTCGTCATCTCAAAGGACGATATTGACGAAAACAGCAAAAGCAAATACAGATCGCTGCTTCGTAAAAAGTTGGCAATGAACAGAATTCCCGCAGGCATTATCATACAAAGCGAAAATGATATAAGCGAGAAAAGAAACCTCAAAGGACATTTGATAAGGCAGATTTATCTTGAAGGTTTTATATAATGAACATCACAGACGATCAATACTTAAACCAGTGGATTGCAAAAGCTAACGAAGATTTGCTTGTTGTCGATAAACTAACAGAGTTTGAAATAATCGCCAAAGCATCGGTATGCTTTCATTGCCAGCAATCCGTAGAGAAATTCCTAAAAGCTTTCCTGATTTTCAATGGTAAAGAGATAAAGAAGACGCATAGCATCGAGTACCTGCTTGTAGAATGCGGTGATATTGATCCAGATTTCATGGATATAGAACCTAAAGAGTTAAGCGATTTCGGGGTTGAAGCTAGATCTCCAGGTGACAGGTATATTCCCTCGGATAAAGAAACGTTGGAATACAAAGATTTAGCACACCTTGTAAAAAAAATGGTTGAACGAAAAATAAAATTTTCAAATCCCCAATGTTGAAATCGTCCAACACCCGCATTATAATCCGCAGTATTTTACTTGCATTAACCTTGCTTCTGGCGGCTGTTCTCTTCCTGGAGATGCAGAGTTACATGGCATCGTTGCTCGTGGCGGTTATTGCTATTGTTCAGGTGGTGTTAATCATTTCCGACCAGAACAAGACCAACCGCCAGCTCTCTGTATTTTTCGATTCCGTGAAGTTCGAAGATTACAACGTGTCGACAAAATACACTAGCCAGGGCAGAACGTACGGGGAGCTGGGTGCGACGCTCGACTCGCTGGGCATGCAATTCAAGGCCATACGCGAGGACAAGGAATCGCAGTTCCAGTTCAACCAGAATATACTGCATAACGTTGGTGCCGGGATAATCGCCTTCGATGCCAGCGGCAAGGTGGAGTTTTCCAACAAGTTGTTCCACAGTATGATGCACGTTCCGTACTGCGACGATTTGAAAAAGGTATCGCAGTTCAACGACGAACTCACCGGCAAGTTGCGTGGCGTGGAACCACGGCGGAAGCTCATCTTCAAGCAGGAAACCAACGGGTTGAGCCAACATTTCCTCCTCACGTCGAGCGAATTCGTGGTGAACGGCCGCGGCATCAAGCTGGTGGTGATCCAGAATATCCAGCCAACCATCGACCAAACCGAGATGGAAGCCTGGCAGAAACTCATCCGCGTGTTGACGCACGAGATCATGAACTCCATCACGCCCATCTCGTCACTCTCTGCCACGGCGTTGACGATGGTTGCGTCTACAGGTAACGACCAGCAACTAGACGATGAACAGATAACCGACCTGCGTGAAGCCCTGCACACGATAAACCGCCGTTGCGACGGGCTGGTGACCTTCGTGCAGCAATACCGCAGCCTCACGTCGATCCCGCAGCCCGTGTTCTCGGTGATTGCCATCGAGGAGTTATTCCTACGCGTGGGCTTACTTTTCCGCACGGAATACAGCACCAATAATATAGAGTTCGTTAAAGAAATCCAGGGAACAAACCTCGAGCTGGTGGCAGATGCATCGCTCATCGAGCAGGTGATTATCAATCTATTGAAGAATGCCATCCACGCAGTTGAGAACAAACCAAACGCGAAAATCACGCTCTCGGCCAGGGAAACGGAGCTCGAACGGATAGAGATACAGGTGTCAGACAACGGTTGTGGAATATTGCCCGATGTTGTCGACAAGGTTTTCATCCCCTTCTTCACCACCAAGCCATCGGGTTCGGGCATAGGTCTTAGTCTTTCCAAGCAAATCATGTTGATGCACGGGGGAAATATCACGGTGACTTCAACGCCAAAACGGGGAACTGATTTCGTATTAAGGTTTTAACCTCCGGGATTATATCACGTATTAAAATTATGTAATACATTTGGCGGGCGTGATTCTTCACGGTTTGGGGCAACATGTTTTCCCTTGCGAAAAACACGTTTGTTTTATTTGTGTAACTTGCGTGCGCAAAACGGAATAACGAATAAATGAGGAAATTTAATGCGATATGCCTGCTGGTATTGTTCTCGGTGGCAGGGTGTTGGGTGCAGACCTACGCGGGCGGTGTCCATCAGCATAAGAAAAGTAGCCATCACGCCAGTAAAACCGCTCATCACAAGAGCTCGGTAGATGGGACGCGGGATTCCATTTACCGGAGCAGGATAAAATCGCTACCTTTCGAGTGTGAATTGTATTACAACTCGAACGTTCGCAGGTACATAGAGCTATACACCCTCCGGGCTCCCGAGTACACGGGGCGCATCATAGGGCTGGGTGATTTTTACTTCCCGGTAATAGAGAAGATCTTCGAATCGTACGATATCCCTGCTGAATTAAAGTATGTAGCTGTCCTGGAATCGGCATTGAATCCTGGCGTGGCATCAAAAAACATAGCGGGGTTGTGGCAATTTACCAGGGAGACGGGTTTGCACATGGGGCTGGTTATCAACAACCAGGTAGACGAGCGGAGGGGCGTGGTGGAATCTACGGTTGCCGCGGCGCGGTACCTCGACAATCTTTATAAGATATACGGGGATTGGCGGCTCGTGTTGATGGCTTATAATTGTGGATCAAGCCGCTTGAATGCCGCGATAAAACAAGCCGGGGGGAAACGCGATTACTGGAAGATTTACAATCACTTGCCGGTGTATTCCAGGAATTTCTTGCCAACATTCATAGGGATTGCCTACGCGTTCAATTTCTACAGCGAGCATGGCATAACGCCTCGGCCAAACAGCCTTCCTGCTGCGGTGGATACGGTTAGCATATCAAGGCACTTATCGCTTCAAAATGTTGCCAAAACGATGAATATCGACCTCGGTATGTTGCGGGGTATCAACACGCATTGTTTGAGGGGTATTATCCCCGCTTCCGAAACGAAATCGTATAACCTGTACCTTCCGTCTGATTCGAAGGAACAGTTCCTCCTCTTGCAAGATTCCATTTACGCGATGAAATTGCCCGAGAGCGTTGCCAGCACGTCTCATGTATCGTCGTCGGCGAGGAAGGGGCTTGTTATTCACACGGTTCGCCCGGGCGAGAATTTGAGCCAGATAGCAAAACGCTACAAGGTGAGTGTGCAAAATATCAAGAAGTGGAACAAGTTGAGTGGAACATTGATTAACCCGCGGCAACGCCTGAAGATTTACTTGTAAATAACGTCAGTTCAACGAAATGTGTTTTTACAAGGCAATGAGATACAACGTATTGCTTGCAACCTCTCCCCCGGCCCCTCTCCGAAAGAGAGGGGAGAAACAGCCATTGCTTCCGCACGAGGTTGGCTGTTTAAAGTCCCTCGCCTTTGGAGAGGGATTTAGGGAGAGGTTGTGCTTGACAATGATCAACTGACGTTAAATATTTCGCTCCTCACCATGCGTTTTTGACCGGCGGCTACCGCAACGCGAGGGCTCCCACCTCGTCGGCGTAGTCGGCCTGCAGATCCTCGTGGAGGGTTGCCAGTGATTTTGTGATTTTTGCAATCTGCCGCTCGTACATGTTCAGGAGGGTGGGGTTGTACTTGATCCGCAGCCCCGACGCGCGCATGTTCTTGCAGAAGAAAACCAGCAATTCGACTTCCACGCGTTTGGACCCGGAGAATGACACGTGTTTCGTGATTGTCCGGAGTATCTTGCGCAGCGTTTTCTTGGCGAAGAAGGGCGTTGAGGTGTTCAATGCCTCGAAGAGTTCGCCGAGCTCGGCTTTCACCTCCTTGCAGTACTCGAGCTCGTCGTCGGAGTTGAACAGGAGGTAGGCCAGCAGCTCCTTGTTGTCTTTCTTGTACTTGGCCATCGCCAGGCACAGTTCCACCAGCCGGTCGGGGTGCACCATTCTCAGCTCTTTGCGTATCTCGCTGACCGAGGCGGGCTTCTTCATTTCTGGGGGAATCGTTTCTTGAGGGGGACGAGCAGGTAGTCGAGCCCGTTCATTTTTATCTCCAGCAGTGTCTGGAGCTGCATGCCGAGCGTGCCTGCCGGGAAGCCTTTCTGCTGGAACCACTCGAGATACGACACCGGCAGGTCGCACAGCAGCCGACCCTCGTATCTGCCGAAGGGCATCCGGGTGGTGACGAGTTTTAGTAGTATCTCGGGATCCATTGTTTTTTTTACAAATCTACGAAATTGTTCTTGATGGCGAACTTCACCAGGTCGACGGTAGATTTTAGCTCGAGCTTGTTCATGATGTTGTTCTTGTGCGATTCCACGGTGCGGACGCTGATGAACAATTGGTCGGCTATCTCCTTGTTGCTCAATCCCTGGGCGAAGAGCGTGATGATTTCCTTCTCGCGGCGGGTGAGGTCCACGTGTTTCTCCTCCTTTTCTTTCCCCGACGATTGGGCCTTCTTCACGTAGCTCTTCACCAGGATGTTAGAGATGGACTCGTTGTAGAAGTCTTCGCCCTTGTAGAGCGTGCGTATGGCCTCGAGTAGCTCCTTGCGGGTGGTGTTCTTGGGCAGGTAACCGTTGGCTCCAGCCTCGATGGCGTTCACCACGAAGTCTTCGCTCATGTGCATCGACAGTATCAATATTTTTATGCTGGGTGATGTTTCTTTCAGCTTGCGGGTGATCTCGATGCCGGTCTCGTCGGGGAGGTTGATGTCCATGAGGATGATGTCGGGCTTGTACGTTTCCAGCTTGAAGTAGAGCTCCGATGCCGAAGATGCCTCGGTGATGATGTTTATCGAGGCGTCGTCGCTGATCAGGGCTTTTATCCCGTCCCTCACGATCTGGTGGTCGTCCACGAGTATAATTTTTATTTTTTCCATGATATTAGTGGTATTTATTGTAAGGGTATCTTGATGAAGATGGTTAGCCCCTTGTCTTTCTCCGAGTTGAATTCGATGGTGCCGTTCATGAGCTGCACCCGTTCGCGCATGTGGTAGAGCCCGTTGCCCTTCACTGCCGTCGCGTGGTCGACGCTGAAGCCTTTGCCGTCGTCCTCGATGATGAGCACGAGGTTTTTGGCCTCGCACATGAGCAGCACTTGCAGCTGGGAAGCGCCAGCGTGTTTCACGGCGTTCGATATGGCTTCCTGCACGATGCGGTAGACGTACATCTTTATTTTCTCGTCGATGTCGCGAGGCACGGCGCGGTGATCGAAGCTTATCTGGAGCTGGGTGCTGGCTTCCACCTGTTTCACGAGGTTTGCCAGCGCCGTGGTGATGCCGAACTCCACGAGTGCCGAGGGCATGAGGTTGTTCGACATGCGGCGCACGTCGCTGATGGTGCTGTCCACCAGGTTTTTTGTGACGTCAAGCATCGCCTGGTTGCGTTCGCCCCCGGGTAGCTCTATGCTCTCGAGCCGCATCTTGATTGCGATGAGGGATTGCCCCAGGCCGTCGTGCAGCTCCCGGGACACTCGTTTGCGCTCCATCTCCTGCCCGTCGATGAACGACGAGAGTTGCTTCTGCCGCTCTTTCTCTATGACTTTCTGCGCCACGATTCTCTCGGTGATATCGTGGATGATGGTGCTGCTCACCCTGGAGCCCTCGAACACGATGGGGCTCTTGTGCACTTCCACGTGGCATTTCTCGCCACCTTTCTTGTAGCAGATGGTTTCCATGGTGCACACCTTGTCGATGTCGAGCATCGCCTCTTCGTTCTCGCTGATATCTATGAGGCAGTGTAGTTCCACGGTGGCGAGTTCGTCGGGCGTGTATCCGGTGAGTTTGGCCAGTGCGTTGTTGGCCAGCAGCGTGGTCGCGCCGTCGTGGATCAGGATCCCGTCTTTCGTGGCCTGGTAGAAGCTGTCGAGGCGTTTCTCCCGTTCCACCAGCTCGCGGGTCTGTTCCTTGATGCGGGAACTCATGAGGTTGAAGCTCTGGGTTAGTTCCCCGATCTCGTCGTTGCTGGTAACCCGTATCGTTTTGCCGTACTTGCCCTGTGCGATTTCGAGGGCTATTTTCGAGAGCTGGGTGAGCGACACGGTGATGCGGTAGGAGATGACGAAAGCCATCACCAGCACGATGATGGAGAGTATGGATATGATCGTGAGGATGTCGTTGCGGATGTGTCCGAGCGGCACGAGTATCTCCTTGGTGTCTATCTCGGCGAGGAGTGCCCAGTTCAGGTCCTGGAGGTGGAGGCGCGTGTAGGAGCTCACCACCTCTATGCCACGGTAGTCGCGGGTAACCATTTGCCCGTTTCCCGTCTTGAAAACGT
>Ga0209373_10004626_pt1 | contig 11743 bp, 9 predicted proteins | sample Higcelweek5metaG_FD_187173 | JGI IMG/M metagenome (GOLD analysis project Ga0209373, IMG submission 187173) | Freshwater pond sediment microbial communities from the University of Edinburgh, under environmental carbon perturbations - High... | ecosystem: Environmental > Aquatic > Freshwater >... | reverse complement strand
CCGGAACATCAGCGATGTTGCCATTATTGCCCGATAAGAAAAAAGCGCCCCGATTACAGGTAATCGACACAGGTCTTATTAACTATATTGTTGGTATACAAAGAGATATTTTAGGCACTTCAGATTTGCATTCGGTTTATCAGGGCATAATCATTGAACATTTAATAGGACAAGAATTACTTTCCATACAAAATCTGGCTTTGAACGCACTTCATTTTTGGGTTCGGGAGAAAAAAACTTCAAATGCTGAAGTAGATTACATCTTCCCTTATGAGGGGAAGCTTATCCCAATTGAAGTTAAAGCAGGAAAGGAAGGAACGTTAAGATCGTTGCACCTGTTTATGGATGAAGCGCCACACGATTTGGCAATTCGGTTTTATGCAGGTGATTTCATGATTACCCAAGCGAAAACTCCATCAGGCAAGGAGTATCAAATCATGAATTTACCTTATTATTTGGGAACACAAGTGAGGGAATATCCCGATTGGTTTTACCAGAATAATTCAATTTGAGAAGGACTATAAAAGACTTCTTATTCACTCCTTTTCGCATGTTCAACTGCCTGATATAAGCTGGCAAAAGAGGCATTAATCAGAATCAATGCCGGGAAAATTCCTACAATCAAACAGATTAAACCTGCTATCATAATTGGGATACAGAGTAGGCCCAAACCAAAAATTGTCCAGCCATAACCTTTGGTCAAACGCCAGCTCTCTTCAACTGCTTTAACAGGATCAAAACCCTTGTCCATAACAAGATATGGGACAAATGCCAAACGGCAAGCAAAGATAATTCCAGGGATGACCAAAAAAACAAAACCAAATCCTACAATGACAGCCACAAGCAAATGAGCCAAAACAATATTCAGGTAGTTTCGTTGAAATCCTAGGAAAAGGTACTTAAGATCGGGATCAATATCCCTGGTACATTTCAGGTAAATCAGTTTGGCACCATAAGAGATAACTGGTTTAACGAAGAAGAAGACTAAAATGGCAACCAAAATACCCAGAGCTGCCAATCCTAAAAATCCTGGAAAACTTTGAAACGGATTGGATGCAAACTTATCAGAACTATTGAAATTGTACCCAAATTTAGCGGGGCTATCGAAAATGCTGCAAATAATAACAACCAAAAGCAACCATAAAAAGTATTTTTTCATGACATACCATCCATTTCCAAGGCTTTCGCTGATGGTAGGCTGATGAAAATATTTGATCTCTTCCATACTAAATGATTTAGGTTTTGATTCAAAATTAAAAAAATTATTGTGAAACTATTTGAAATTCAAAAAATAATTGAGAATATTTGTGATATTAAAATGATATCAAAATAAAATTATTTAACATGAAACGAACATGTTTGCAGATAATCACAAACACAGTAGAAAATTCGACATGTGAGTTCCATACGACCTTTAAAAACAAATTATTTACGTATGAAAACAAAAGAAGAAATTTTTACAGGAACTAAACTATCCGGAATCCTGATGCTGATCTTGAACTTCCTGCTCCTTGTGGCAACAGTGGGCCTGTTTGTATGGAATGTTTCATCGGTCGAGCTGAACATCGTTATTAAGATCATACTATTTGTACTAACAGTTGTTGTGTTTGTATTGAATTGCCTTTTTTGGGGAGGGTTTATGTTAATTGAACCAAACGAAGCAATGGTGATGATCTTCTTCGGAAGGTATGAAGGAACAATAAAGGACAATGGATTTTATTGGGCAAATCCTTTTTACACGAAGAAAAAACTTACTTTACGAGCTCGTAACCTTGACGCCGAACCCATCAAAGTGAACGACAAAACAGGTAATCCGATCATGATTGGTATTGTAGTTGTGTGGCGGGTATCCGATACGTACAAAGCCTCGTTCGATATCGACAATTCATCGATGGCGATTGCTACACCAGGATCACCAGGAGCTGCTGTTAAGCTGAGCGAAAAGATGAAGGCGTATCAAAATTTTGTGAAAATTCAAAGCGATTCGGCTTTGCGTAATGTAGCAGGAATGTATGCTTACGATCGCACCGGAACAGCAAAGGCAGAAGAACTGACCCTTCGCTCCGGAGGTGAGACAATTAATGATATTCTTGAGAAACAGTTGAACGAACGGTTGGTTATTGCCGGTATTGAAGTTGTTGAAGCTCGGATCAATTATTTGGCTTATGCACCCGAAATTGCAGCAGTGATGCTTCGCCGCCAGCAGGCCGATGCCATTATTGCCGCCCGTGAGAAAATCGTTGAGGGAGCAGTTGGCATGGTAAAATTAGCCCTGAAGAAACTGTCTGACGAGCAAGTCGTCGACCTCGATGATGATAAAAAAGCGGCTATGGTTAGTAATCTGATGGTTGTTCTTTGCAGCGAAGAATCGACCCAGCCGGTAATCAATGCAGGAACCCTTCACAATTAGCATGTCCGAAAAAGAAAATAAGACCAAGAATTTTGCATTGCGCGTTGATGCGGAAACCATGGCTGCCCTCGAAAAGTGGGCAGCCGATGAGTTTCGCAGCGTAAACGGGCAAATTTTGTATCTGCTCGATCAGTCATTGAAAAAAAGCGGGAGGTCTCCAAAAGCTAAGAAGCAATGAAAAATGTTATCGAAATCATCATTTATGCCGGAATAGTGCAAGGCTTTTATATGGCTTTGCTGTTGAACCACAACAAAAAACGCAACAATGCCAATACTTATCTGGCGGTTTTACTGGTGATGATGAGTATCAGTATTGTCCATTCTGAGTTTGTGATTATCGAATTGCACAAGTTCCTTGACGATCCCTACAAGATCAAAGAGCCATTCCTAATGCTGGTAATACCGATGATTTGGCTCTATGTGAAAAAACTGGGAAACCCCCGATTCAAATTCTCAGCACATACAGCTCTCCACTTTTTGCCGTTTTTTGTTTTTATGTCGGTAAATGTTCCGGCTTTTTTCCACGGGTCAGAATCAACATTGGCCCGGTTTCTTTCCAACCATTCCTTGCTTTTCAACGGAACGATCTGGGCTGTTTTATTGGTTCAATATTCTGTTTATTTATTTCAAATAGTGAAGCTTACTCACAATTTTCAAATGAAGGCCGAACAGGAGTTGTCGAATATTGAAAAGGTAGATCTTTCGTGGTTAAAGACCTTCTTATTTGCGTTCGTTCTTGTTTTTGCGCTGTTAGCAACTATGTTTGCCGGGGTAATTCATCAATTCAATGTTGAGTGGCTGAACAAAACTGTTTCGGTGGTTTTTTCACTAGCCATTTTTGTGCTCGGGTTTAAGGGTATCTTCCAGCAGAGTATTTTCTCCAATATCGAATCTATTGAGCTTTCTGAACCAATAGCGCTTGAAATGAATAAAGCAAGAACTTTTGATGAACAGCTTAAAAGAAACCTGTTGGATTACATGGAGAAAAATAAACCCTATTGCGAACCGGAATTGACGCTTACTTCGCTTGCCAAACAGCTGAACATGGGCAGGAACCAGCTTTCGGAGATTATCAACGCCAGCATGGGCTGTAACTTTTATGATTTTGTCAACCGGTACAGGGTTGAGGAGGTAAAGACTATGCTTGCCAAACCTTCGGGTAAGAACTTCACTCTTTTAGCCATTGCCTTCGATGCCGGATTTCCTTCCAAATCAACCTTCAACACTATTTTCAAGAAATTCACCGGATTAACCCCTTCGGATTACCGGAAAGGACTTTGATTTTTATATGTCCGAACGGGTAACTTCGGGCGACTGCATTTGATTGTTTGGGTACGTTTGCCTCATCAAATTTTAAAATTTAAAAGTGATGAGCACATTTATCGAAGTAAAAAATCTCACAAAAATTTTTAACGGAAGCGACAAACGCTTTACCGCCTTAAACGGGGTTTCATTCTCGGTTGAGAAAGGCGAACTGGTTATTGTATCAGGAAAATCGGGTAGCGGAAAATCGACCTTGTTGAACATGCTTTCGGGTATCGATCAACCCACCCAAGGCGAAGTAATCATCGATCAGGTTCCGATCCACAGTTACAAAGGAAACCAACTGGCCGCCTGGAGGGGAAGTAATGTGGGCATTGTATTTCAGTTTTTTCAGCTGATGCCAACATTGACCATTCTTGAAAACGTGATGCTTCCCATGGAGTTTGCCAGTATTGTTCCTCAAAATCAACAGAAAAAAAGAGCGTTGGAATTGTTGGAACGGATGGACATTGTATCTCTGGCTAATAAATTCCCGTCATCTATTTCTGGTGGGGAGAAACAACGGGTGGCCATTGCCCGCGCATTAGCCAATAATCCGCAATTCATCATTGCCGATGAACCCACCGGAAACCTCGACAGCATCAACACAGCCAGCATTCATCAATTATTTAATTCGCTTGTTGATGAAGGGAAAACCATTGTGTATGTGACCCACGAAAAGGACACTGCTCTGCGCTACAGCCGCAAAATAGAATTGGTCGATGGTCAAATCTCAACTAAATAGGCGAATATGAAACCGAGTTTTAAAAAAGTAATACGTGACCTGCTGAGTAACAAAAGCCGCTCGCTGATTGTACTGTTAGCCATTATCCTGGGTGCTTTCGGGGTTTCGATGATGTCGACGGCCTATAACCTGTTGGGGAAAAACCTGAATCAGAATTATCTGAAAACCAATCCGGCATCGTTTACCATTGTTGTTGATCGTGTTTCAGAGGAAGTCATGCAACAGGTAAAACAATTGCCAAACATCGAGAATATTGAAACCCGAAATAAAATCATCGGAAGGGTTGAAATTGCCAAAGACGAATTTGTACCTATCTGGCTCTACATTGTCGACGATTTTGAGAAGGTTAAAATCAATACTTTCCGGGTAATTGAAGGGGAAATACCAGTTTCGGAAAAACAGATGTTAATTGAGCGAACCGGAAAAAGACTGGTTGACTTTTCGCTGAATCAGGGATTTGCTGTAACTATTCCTGGTTTTGGAACTTCGAATCTTCGCGTTTCTGGAATTGCGCACGATCCCGGTCAGGCACCTTCGTGGATGGAAGGTTTGCTGTATGGATACGTGAGCCGCGATTTTGTTAAAAGCAGGAACATTACCGGGCTTCCAGCTGAATTGAAAATCACCATTCGCAACAGAAAATATGATTTAACAACCATCGAAAAGCAACTTGCGGAGACTGTTTCGCTTTTTGAAAAGAATCAAATCAACGTAAAGCGAACTGAAATTCTGCCTCCCGGAAGGCACATTCACCAGTCGCAAATGGATTCGCTGATGTTTTTATTGCAGATGTTTGGTGTGCTGGCCCTGCTGCTTAGTTGCTTCCTTATCATCAATATGATTATGGCGATTATGGCGAAAGAGACGCGGCAAATCGGGGTGATGAAAGCCATCGGTGCGGGAACGGGTAAAATCACCTCCATCTATCTGACCATCGTGCTGTTATTTGGTTTTGCCGCGACACTAATCGCGCTTCCAATCGGTATTTTGGCAGGGAAAGGTTATGCAACTTTTGTGGCATCGATGCTCAATTTTGAGTTGTTTGATCAGAAAATATCACATCCGGTTTTGTTGTTTCAAATAGCAATAGGTACTCTTCTACCAGCCTTGGTTTCCTTCTTTCCGGTTTACCGAACCAGCAAAATTTCTGTTCGTGAAGCGTTGAACGATTATGGCGTTCAGGATAACGTATCGCTTTCGTCTGACCACAGCTCACAGATTATCAACAAACTCAAACTTTCCAATTCCACACTGTTTGCCATTCGGAATACCTTCAGGCGAAAAGGAAGGTTAATACTAACGCTGATTACATTGGTACTGGGCGGGGCTGTTTTTATCTCGGCTTTCAACATCCGAACTTCGCTGAAAGAAACAGTTAAAAACCGCTTTACCAACCAGCTGTACGATATTCAGTCCATTTTTGCGAATGGAGTCAGTGAGTCAGAATTCAACGCTTCCATCGATAGTTTGCCTTTTGTTTCATCGTATGAATCGTGGGGATTTGTAAGGGCTACGCGCATATTTACAGGACATTCCGAAAGTGAACTATTCGACTTAAAGATAGCTCCGTTGAAAAACGAACTTTTTATTCCGGAAATCATAAAAGGGAAATGGCTTTCGGGTGATGGAGGTGAAGCGGTTATCAACCATACATTTTTGTCAAAATACCCCGATCTAAATATTGGAGATGAGATTACCCTGAAAGCGAATGGAAGAACCAAAAATGTAAAAGTGGTCGGCTGTATCCGTGAATTATTTTCGGCCCCAACGGTTTACGTGAGTCGATCAATATTGACTGAATGGACTGAAATGCAGGGAAAATTGAACAGCGCCCTGATTGCTTTCAATTCTGAACAGTTCCCCGACATGACAACCAACACTTCAAAACTGGAACAGTGGTTTCAATCGAAAAAATATCCCGTGAGCCTGGTATTCCGAAAAGATCAGTATAAGGAACGGGTGATCGATCATTTAGTCGTGATTACTACGATGCTTATCATGGTTACATTTTTGCTGATCATTGTGGGTGGATTGGGTTTAATCACTACCATGGGAATCAATATAGTAGAGCGTTTGCGGGAACTTTCAATTTTACGGGCCATAGGAGTTACTAACCGAAAACTTTCATGGATAACCATCACCGAAGGTTTTGTCATTGGATTGATGAGCTGGGTTTTGTCGGTTATTTTATCGGTTCCGGTCAGTTATTATCTGGGAAATAAGTTCTTCAATATCTTTTTCGAAACCACGCTTAATTTCAATATGTCGGCCAATGGCATTGTACTTTGGCTGGCAATTATTTTGGTATTTAGTACGGTCGCCGTTTTAGTACCTGCCCGGAACGCTGCCAAGCAAAGCGTCGCCGAAGGGTTAAGTTACGAATAGGTCGATTTTTATATTTAAAGATGAATGGTTGGTTCTTCTTTGGGAGGGGCCAACCATTTTTAAACAGGGCTTACTCAAAATCATCCCGATAAACAATTTTACCATCGGCCCCGCTAACACTTATAAAATCAACCGATCCCAGACCGTCGAACGTATAAATGATCCCAACCATCTTCCCAAAATCTTGAACATATTTCTGATGGATAATAGGTTTCCCGTTTAGTTTTACTTCGGCTTGTTTTTGATGTGCCGAAAATTCCAGATTCTGCCATTCAAAAACATTGCATCCCAACAAGGAAAGATCGTTGTTTTTACCGTTTGCATAGATTTCCCCGATTTTATAATCAGCATAATACTCACAACCTTTTTTGATTGGAGATCCAAAAGATATTCGCTTCAAAAACAAGCATGATTTGTATTCGTGGACATGTTGCCGACTTGATACTATCAGACTTTAATATTGTTCTTACTGAAAAATTATCATCGGTTACACCAAAGTCACGGCTATTATTCAACCGGAGCTTAAAATCCTTTTTGATGTCGATACCTGCTAGTTGCAGATCTGATTCATCAATATGGAAATGACCATCGGAAAGGGTACTATCGGGATTGAAACAGATAGGGATACGATCAGTGACTTCATAATTGATGTAGGGCAACCAACCATCGCTCAAAATATGTACATTTTGTTTGGCGATGACGGTATTATTGGCAATAAGTTTCGCCCGGTGAAAGCCTGGCAAATGGTAAATGCTGGATATAACTTGTTTTTTAGGATCGATCCGTTCTCTGAACCGTTCGTTCCACGATTGCTGGATAAAGAAACTGTCGGCAACTACGTTGGATACATCGTAATTGAAAACCACGGTATTTGGCACTCCCAGCGAAATGGTCTTGTCGGCCGAGAAGTGAACCTCGCCATTGATAACGGGTTCATTCGATCTGTTTTTTACCAGAATGAGAATAACTACTGCAATCAACAACATGAAAAATGAAAGTAGAAGTGTTTTCTTATTGAATAGCTTAACCTTTCTTGTTGAAATTATCTGTTTTTTTTGTTTGAATTCCTGCCAGTCACTGTAATCTAAAACCGACGCTAAGGCATTCAGCGTTGCCGGTTGTGGAATTTGTAAAAAATCATCTTTCCATAATCTTTTCAATGTTGAAACACTTATGGCGATTCCTGACTTTTCTTTAATTTTTCCGGACAAGTATTCAAAATCGCGTGATTTTAACGAAGAGCTGACGTTGTCGAGCGCCAGTAGCTTTTCGATTTCTCTTTTGCAGATTTGGATATAATCTTTCTCGGAAGGCATAATCATCAATTGTAACCGGATTAAACGGTGTTAAAATTAATGATTTGCCAAGGAATTGCAACTGTTTAACCGGATTGGAAACAGGAAAGGCATATTTATCCATTCTCTTTGACAATCATGCTGCTTTGATCTTTTTTGACCGGGTTTTGACCCGTTTTTGCTTGCTCTCATTTCAATTTTTTCAACCTTAATTCCATTAATTGCATCGTGATTATTTTCTTATTTCAATGAACAAAAAAAAGATTTAAAAAGCGTATGAAAACACCTTTCAGTATCATTATTCTTCTGTTGGCTTTAGCTTGCAATACTACTTTCGCTCAAAAACAGAAAAACCAGGTTAAAGAATTGGCTCAAAACAATGTTGTGCTTAACGCCGATAATTGGGAATTTAAAACCCAAACAGTCGAGTTTTTGGAGTACAAAGCCAGGCCTGCCATGAAAATTCTGACCAGTTCCGATCAGGTTATATTGAAGGATTTTAAGTTCAGCAACGGCACCATTGAATATGATATGGAGCCTTTGGATCCCCGGTTTACCTCATGTTACTTTCGTTGGGAAGACTCAAAAGAATGCGAGTGTTTCTATTTCAGAACAGGTTGTGCCGATAAACCGCAAGCGATCGACGCCGTTCAGTATGCTCCTTATATCGACGGCGTAAATCTTTGGGATTTGATGTTTCAATATCAAACGAATGCCGATTTTAAAAGAAACGAGTGGAACCATGTAAAACTGGTGGTTTCGGGAAAACAGATGAGGGCGTATGTGAATGATATGAACGCACCCGTACTTGAAGTGCCCATGTTGGAGGGGAATTCTACTACGGGTACATTGGCTTTCGATGGTCAGGCTATTATTTCCAACCTTGTTGTAAAAGCGGATGTTGAGGGCCTTAGCCCTGCGCCGGGCATTGATCCTACTATAAGCGATCCCCGTTACATTCGAAAATGGAAGGTCAGCCAACCAATTGCCACCGAAAAGGGCATTGATTTTCGGGAGGAATATAGATCCAATACAGAAACAGTTTGGGAAGATATAACTGCCGAACGTCGTGGATTAATCAACCTAAACCGGAAATTTGGAAAGACCGAGGGTCGAAGGATTGTGTGGCTTAAAACAACCATTTATTCCGATAAAGTGCAGGATAAAGTGTTGAATTTCGGCTTTAGCGACGAAGTCTGGGTTACCATTAACAACAGCCCGTTATACATTGACAAGAACCTCTATAACACGCCAATGGCGAAACAACCCGATGGACGGTTATCGATAGAAAATTCTTTCATAACCATTCCGTTGAAGGAGGGTGAAAATCAGTTGATGATTGGTGTGGCCAACTTTTTTTATGGATGGGGTATTGTAGCCAGATTTAATAATCTTAAAGGGATAAAATTAGAGCAATAAATCACTGCTTTCAATCTGATCGATAAATAACCTCTTAATTTTTATCGTCCGGTTTGTTAAAAAATGGCTCTTCGTTTTACAAAATATTGTTTGAGGGTTAAGATTAATTTAGCTGTCCTTTTATTAATATTGGTCTGAACTGAGGAAACAGATATAACTTTCGAACGAAAGAGGTAATTTATTGATTTATGACAAAGCCAACCTATATTGAAACAACCTGTGCAACAGCGTTGAATCCTTTGAAACGGAAAATACCTTACGGTTGGGATTTGAATATCTACAGAGGTTGTGAGCACGGATGCAAGTATTGTTACGCCATTTATTCTCACGATTACCTGAACAACGGTAACTATTTCAGCGAAATCTTTGTGAAAAGCAACATTGTTGAACAACTTGAAAAGGAACTTAGCAGTCCGGGCTGGAAACGTGAGGTGATCAACATTGGCGGTGTAACCGACAGTTATCAACCCGCTGAAGCCGAATATAAGTTGATGCCCGAGATTCTAAAACTTCTGATCAAGCATAAAACACCGGCCATTATTTCAACAAAATCGGATCTGATCCTTCGCGATTATGATCTAATCGACGAGCTTTCACGGATAACTTATATCAATGTGGCGGCAACAATCACCACAACCAACGAAGAGTTGAGAAAGATGATTGAACCCGGTGGTTGTGATTCGGCAAAACGGTTTGAGATGTTGAAAACCTTTCGAAAAACCAATGCCTCGGTCGGTTTGCATGTGATGCCAATTGTCCCATTTATAACGGATAACGTTGAAAATATCGACTCCCTTTTTAATAACGCCAAAAAAAGTAACGTCCACTATGTTCTGCCCGGAACCCTTTATCTGAGAGGAAAAACACGGTCGGTATTTTTCGATTTTATAAAACAACAGTTCCCGCATTTATACGAAAATTTATCGGCGCTCTATAAAACAGGAGGGGCACCCGTGGAGTATAAAAACGAACTGTATAAGATGGTGAATATGCTTCGCGATCAGTATGGTTTGTCGGCAAGCTATTCCGAACCCATGAAAGAAAAAATGCACAAGCAAAATACGATCGATTTTTAAAACGTAAAAAATAAAATAATGAAACCAATTATCACACTCTTAATCTCATTGCTACTTACCGTAACAGTATTCTCCCAACGGTTGGAAAACCGCCTTGACTCTTTATTGCAGGGACATGTTGAAAAAGGCGAGCTGCATGGCTGCCTGGCTTATTTGTATCAAAATGGCAGTTTTGAACTTTATAAACCTTATGGATTCATGGATGTTGAAAACAGACGTCCGATGGAAAAGGATGCCATTTTTCGTATCGCATCCATGACGAAGGTTTTAACCGCTACCGCTGCACTGAAGCTTTACGAAGAAGGCAAATTCCTGTTGGACGAGCCTGTGAAAAAGTATATCCCAGAATTTACCAACTTACAGGTTATTTCCCCGGAATGCAAAAGCATCGATAACATTTTAACTGTTCTGCTTGAAAGGGATGTGACTATCCGCGATCTGTTTCGGCATACAGCCGGTTTTGGCTACGGAGGGAATGATATTGTTGGTCAGTTGTGTGTAAAAAAAATTAATTATTCGGAGAGTATGACTTTGAAACAATTTGTACAGGGTATAACCTCCGTTCCTTTAAAATATCAACCCGGAAGTAAATGGGAATATAGTTTTGCAAACGACGTTTTGGGTTATCTGGTTGAAGTAGTTTCAGGCATGCCCTTAGATGAATATATGGAGAAGGCAGTTTTTAAACCACTGAAAATGAATGATACTGGCTTTTGGGTTCCCGCTGATAAAATAAACAGGCTTTGCAATTTTTATGAATACAGCAATAATACGCTGAGGGTGAAAGAAACTCGTGAGAAAAACGGATTTTCGAAAAGACCAGCCTTTATATCCGGCGGAGGAGGCGGGGTTTCAACAGCCAATGACTATTCAACGTTTTGCAAAATGCTCTTGAATTATGGAGAATTTGAAGGAAAACAATTCCTTTCAAAACAGACTGTCGAATTGATATTGACCAACCAAATAGGAGAAATTACCGTACGGGGATTTCAGGTCGATGGGTTTAGCTTTGGAATTGGTGTAAATCCGGGGAAAAACTGTGGTAAGGCAAATTTTCTTCATTGGGCTGGCTCACCTTACAACGATACATTCACAATTGATTTTAACAAGC
>Ga0209373_10004623_pt1 | contig 11748 bp, 7 predicted proteins | sample Higcelweek5metaG_FD_187173 | JGI IMG/M metagenome (GOLD analysis project Ga0209373, IMG submission 187173) | Freshwater pond sediment microbial communities from the University of Edinburgh, under environmental carbon perturbations - High... | ecosystem: Environmental > Aquatic > Freshwater >... | reverse complement strand
GACCCGGAACGGGGCGCCGGGATTGAGCACGCCCATGGTATTGCCGAGCACGTCGGTTTTGACCTCCGCGCAGAAGCCGGAGAGGTAGGCGCGAAACACTTTGGCGGCCTCTTCCTCGAACCCCGACGGGCTGGACGCATTCATGAATTCACGGAGAAATTTGAGGCTGGATTGGTTGAACATGAGAAACTCCTCTGGAAAAAGCACGAAAAAAACATTACATCATACAACATACAGCGTATTTTACGATTTTCCAGAAGAATTCACCACAAAATCGGGGATAATTTTTCATCGGGAATCCGGCGTGTCGAACCCGGCCGGTTCCGTAACGGGACTTTTCCTGTTTTTTCCTCTTCGCCGCCCGCCGGAAAACAGAAAAAGTAAAAAAAATTCAAAGCCGACTTGTTTTTATTTGTTTTGTTATTCATAATATATGTATCTAAAAAATAAATTAAAAAGATATAAGTTATGGCAAAAGACAAGTTGTATCTGCAGATTGCCAATTTTCTGAAAGGCAAAATCGCGTCCGGAGAGTTGAAGATCGGCGACGCCATCTATTCGGAGAACCTTCTCTGCGAACGATTCAACGTTTCGCGCACGTCGGTCCGCAAGGCGGTCCGGCTGATGATCGAAGAGAACCTCCTGGTCAGTCACCAGGGCAAGGGAACCTTCATCAAGGGGCCGGGCAGTGGAATCCTTCATAACGCCATCTGCCTGGTCAACCATTGGTCGCGGGCGTTGCGGCTCGATCTGATCGACCACTACTACACCGATATCATCTATTCGACGGAAAATGCGGTGCGTGAACATGATATGGAGTTCCAGATATTCACCCGCGTCGGCCATACCCCGGACGAGCTGATTCACCTGATGAGCAAGCTGAAATTCGACGGGCTGGTGATCGACGGGAACTATCAGGATTATTTCGAGGATCTCGGCTTTTTCCGCCAGATCGCCCCCAGTGTGGTGGTTGTGGACGGGAATCCGGAGGAGACGCAGCTCCCGGTCGTTTCTCCCGATGTCGAAAGCGGATTCCGGACGCTGCTGCAAAATGCTGCCGAACAGGGCGGCCCGCTCTTTTTCGTCTATCATGAGCATCAGGTGCTGCACCGCTGGAGGCTGGCCGGTTTCCGCAAAGCGGCCGATAGCCTGGGAATGGAGGTGACTTACATCAATTATGGACAGAACATTTCCTACGACAATTTTCACAGCATCGGACCCTTCCGGGTGGATCACCATCCTTTGATTTTCCGGGCGCTGGAATCGCATCTCACCCCGAAAGCATTGGGCGGAACGTTTTTCTGTTCCTGCGACTACACCGCGGTGAAGGTTCTCCATGTGCTCCATAAACGCGGCTATGAGGTCCCGAAGGACTTCAAATTGACCGGGTTCGGCGGATTCGGCTTCTCCGGCATCGCCGATCCCGGAATCACTACCGTTAAAGTCGATTCCGGAAAACTCGCCGAGCTCGCCGTCGCTTCGCTGTGGGATCATATGCACGGACGGGCAAGCCTGGCGGAACGGGTTCGGCTGCTGCCGGTCGGCATTCTGGAACGAGATTCCTTCCCGATCAAACATAACAACTGAGGATTGCACAAATGAAACACCGAAATTTCACGCTGATTGAGCTTCTGGTCGTGATTGCCATCATCGCGATTCTGGCCAGCATGCTGCTTCCGGCTCTGAACCGGGCCCGCAACACCGCCCGCAACGGCGGATGCAGGAGCAACCTCAAGCAGATCGGGACGTACACCATGCTTTATGTGGATTCCAACGCCGGGATCATTCAGCCCCACTCCGGCAGCGGCGCCCGGATGTGGGTCAAGACGAATGTCGATGTCGGACTCATCCCGTCCAAACTGGTCAGCGTGACGGGAAAATCGGGCGACTACCGGATTGCCCTCTTCGAGTGCCCGCTTGACCGTGATCAGATTTTCCGCCTGGACCCGTCGTCCATCCAGAGCAGTTACGGCCAGAATTCCGACTTGTCCCGCAAAAAGGCGAATCGCTTCAAATTCGCCTCGCAAGTCTGCGTTTACATCGACACCAAGCCGGTTCCGCTCGGAGAAGGCAATTCCTGCCGGATCACCGGCGCCGACAGCAACCATCGCGTGATGGTGTCGCAAGCCGGGATATCCCGCCATGACAACCGGGTGAATGTCGTGTTTCTCGACGGCCATGTCGGAGACCTCGCCGGCGTCAACGCTCTCAGCAACGTTCCGAACGGACACCTCAGCGCGGGAACCCGCGACGGAAAAATCTTCTGGGGGACGGTCGAATCGTTATGAGAAAACTGCTTTTGACGGCGACGGCGCTGCTCCCGCTCTTGCTCGCCGGAATCGATACCGCGGACTGGGAGCTCGCCAACCGCGACGCCAGGTTCGCGGTGAGGGAAATCCGCGACGGCGTTCTCAAACTCACCGACGAGGATGCGGGGAAAACCAATCACTCCCTGGTCAAACGCTATTCGGGGGCAAAGGAGGTCCGGGAGTTCCTCGGCAAAGAGCTGACCTTCTCCGGCGACATCCGCCAACTGGCGGCCAGCCGCGCCGGAGTCGTCGGGCTGAGCATCAGCTGCAAGACCCGGGACAATGCCGTTTATACCCGATTCATCCGCGTTCAAGCGGCGGAGGCGACCGATTTCGGCAAATACAGCGTTTCGCTGCGGATTCCGGAAAACGCCTATTCGGTCACGCTGGGAATCGATTCGGCGGTCGGCTACGGCAACACCGCTTCGGCCGAATTCCGGAATCTCCGGCTGGAAACCCGGCAGCTTGCCGCGGACGGCTCCAACGCCGGTTGGAACGCCGGTTACGGCACCTCCGTCCGTTACGGCGCGAAACCGGTTCCGTGGCGTTTTCGCGAATGGAATGCCGCACGGCTCGACATCGCCGCGAACGGTCGCCAGATTCAACTGCTGCCCAGCGGGGAGGTCCAGTTGATGTGGGGCGACGCCGACTTCATGATGCTGAGCGGCGACGGCGCCAACGCCAGGCTGGAGATCGAAGTCGCCGACCGTACCCCCTTCGCCATCGACTGGCTGAGTTTCGGCAAACGCAACCGGACGGTCGAAGCCGTACCGGCGGAGGCGACCAAAGGCGGGACGCTCAAAGTAGTGATCCCGATTGAACAATTCGCCCCGTTTCACGATCTGGCGAAATTCGAAGGGCTGGTGTTCCGCGTCTCGGCTCCGGTGACCATCAAGTCGATCGCCATCACCGGGCTGGACGATACCGGTCCGGCGGTCAATCTGCTGCCCGACCCCGGATTCGAAACCTGCCCGGACCCGCGCCCGAACTACGCCCTGTTCGGCGACTATCTGGCGGAACGCACCGGCAAAGGATATGCGCCCGACACAAGCCGGGCGTTCGACGGAACGCGCTCTTTGCGGCTTGAACCGGGCGGATTTTACACCTGGTGCGGATTCGACAAGGTCGGCCACGGCTCGGCTTTCTCGGTTCACGCCGCCGGGCCGGGCGAACTCCAACTGGAATTGCAGCCTGTTTTGCTGGAACAACACGGCAGCGGCATCGCCACGCGCTACACCGCAACGGTCAAGGTCGCAGATGACTGGCAACGGGTCTTCGTCACCGGGAAACGCCCGGAAAAGCGGGTGGCGGGGGGCGAACTTGCGCTCTACCGTGCGGTCGTCCGCAATATCGGGTCCACCCCGGTCAACATCGACGCCGTGCAGTTGGAGCAGGACACCGAAACTCCGCGCGAGTACAGCCCGGTCCGGGACTCGCGCTTCCGGTTCCGGGTCGATGAGACGCTGCCGATGACGCGCTACCCCGGACTCAAAATCGGCAAACAGGCCAAGCAGGGCGAAGTCCGGCTGAAAGTCGTCGGCGTCGCCGGGGCGGAAAGCGTTGTGCGCGGCGGAATTCCATTCGCCAAAGGCGAGCTGTTCGACGCTGCGGGCGTCACCCTCCTGGATCATTCCGGCAAGCCGGTTCCCGCTCAGTTCGAGGCCTTGGCCCGCCGTCCGGTCGATGGCAGCATCATCTCGCTGCTGGCGGTTTTTCGCGCCGGTTCGGACGGCGATTATCTGCTGAACTATGGCGGCGCTCCCCGACCTGACCAGAGGCCGCCGCTGGCGACCGCGATCGACGGGGGGTATCTGATCGATACCGGCAAGCTCCGGCTGAGCCTCGACGCGAACCAGGATCTGTTCCGGTGCGTGGTTGTCACTCCGGACGGCAAGGAACATAACGGCAAGCCGGAACTCATCGAGCTTCAGGAGAACGGCCCGGAGAGCTGCACCGTCTTTCTGCGCGGCAATTCCCTGCTGGCCTGGGAACTGCGGATCACGGCCGAAGCCGGGAAACCCTACTGCCGGATCGCCTGGAGTTTCGAGCGGAATTTTACGCCGCAGGATCAGTTGATGCAGCGCGTCCGCTCGATCTATCTCAGGCTGCCCGGCGTTCCCGGCGAAAACCGCACGGTCGTACAGCGCCATGCCCGGGAGGGCGAAGCGGAATGGGATGTGTTCGTTAAGGAGGACGGCAAGAGTTCGGTCGAACCCGGCAAGCGGCTCTCCGGCCGGTTCACGTTTGGAAAGACCGGGCTGCTGATCCGGGATTTTGCGGAACTGGCTCCGCGCGGAGTTTCCGTCTCGCCGCAGGCGCTGAAGCTGTATCAGTGGCCGGAGGAGGGCGTGTCCGATCTCGACGTCCCGCTCGGGTTCTCCGGAACGATGGAGCTTCTGTATGCTCCGGACGGCGGCGGGCTGCCCGAACGTGACGCCCTGCTGCAACCAGATCCCGGTTATGTCGCATCGACCGGAGTCTTCGGCGATTTCCTGCCCCTGGGTGAGCTGGAGCGGAAATTCCCCAGATCCGCCCGCCTGATCGAATCGGTGTTCGAAGGCAACCGCGAGGCCGGCCGGATGCCGTTCCTCCAGGGGGTCGGCGATTATGGCGATTTCGGATCGCGGAACTATTATGCCAATCACGAAACCGCTGCCGTCGGCAACCTCTGGGTGCAGTATCTGCAAACCGGGCTTGCGGAAGATTTCGACATGGCGGCGCGTCACGCGCGGCACATGCGCGACGTCGATCAGTGCCATTTCCGGCGCGGAACTTCCGGGGTTCACCCTCACAACGCCTGGAGCAATTTCACCTACAATTTCCACACCGGGCACTTCTGGCTTACCGGTGTGATCGAGCATTATCTTCTCACCGGGGACCGCAGATCGCTGGAAAAGGCGATCGGCGCGGCGGCGATCCTGATCCAGAAATCGCAGATTCAATACAAGGGCGGCCGGGAACGGCATCGAATGCTGCTTCACCTCGCCGACATCTACGAACTCTGCGGGCTGCCGGAAATCCGCACCGCGTTCGAACGGCAGTATGCGATGGGCGGAGTATCCGACTCCTCCGGCTACTACGGCGGAATCGCGGCGTTATGTCTCTTCCGGCTGTATGAAGTGACCGGAGACCGGCAGTATCTCGACCGCCTGCTCTCCGAAGCGAAGGAAATCCGGGCGAAAAACGGGAATCCGCCCCCGATGCCGGAGAGCCGCGGCGCGGCTCCGACGATGGACGGCTCGGCCAATGAAGGGCGTTCCGGCATGGCGTTGTATTCGGGCGGGCTGGTCAGCCGGCTGACCGGAGACTCCGGCTATCTGTCCTATCTCTGGCGCGGCGGCGTCGATCCGCTGATGAGCCATCTGCTCGCGATCAATTCGCGCGACAACAGCGTCGGTTGGACGGCTCCGTATCTGGCGGAAATGGCGCGCCGCGGAATCGCCGAGAACCCGATGATGCCGGACAATTACTTTTTCAGCTCTCACTCCTCCGGGAAAATGCTTCGCGGGGACTCGGAAGCTCCCTTTGTCTATGAGCTCACTCCCGGTTCGGACGGGGCCGTGACCCTCGATGTCTATCGCATCCGGCGGTTCCGCTACTGGCAGTACAAAAGTGACGGCGACCGGGTGACGGTGAAACTGCGCACCGCCGGAGGCAAAGTGCTGAAAGAGGAGACGCTTTACGGCAACGTTCCCTTTGAATCCCGCCGGATCACGCTCAAAGCCCCCGATGCGACCCCGCTCGTTGCCGAAGTCCGCTTCGAAAACGACTGCTGGGGCGGCGTTTCCAGCCCGAACCGGATGCGTCTCTCCGCCGATCGTGTGTTCACCACACGAAGTTCGGTCGGCGTTCCGTACAGCTTCACGCTGGTTGTGCCGGAATCCGGGCGGATCGCCATCGACTGGCGTTGGAGTCCGGACAAGAACAGCTATGCCGGTTCTCCTCTCGCCGTCCGGATTGAAACTTTGGAAGGCCGCCGGATCGCCGAATCGTGCTACGTGATTCCGTTTGCCGACGCCGGTGATCGTCACCGCACCGAACTGACCATTCCGGCGGAGTACCGAGGCCGGAAAGTCCGCGTCTGGCTGCCCGACCAGAAATGGATCGAGTGGAAGATCGACGGCGTGGATTATCTGGAAAACCGCTGAATACGCCCCTCGCCGGCCCTCAGCGCTTCATTGCCGCGAAGAGGAAGTCGAGGATCGGCTGCGGGTTTTCGAGCGAGTGCGGGTGGTGCAGCGCGCCGGGTTTGTAGATCACTTTGAACTTGCCGCCGAGGGCGCGCATTCGCTTTTCCACCACCATCGTGTTCTCTTCCGCCGGGACCACTTCGTCCGCATCGCCGCAGAGGTGCAGGATCGGCAGGCCCGATTTCGCCAGCGCTTCGAGGTCGTCCACCGGATTGCCCTTGAACTCCATCGCCTCTTCTTCGCTGAAGCCCCAGGCGGCCTGGCAGCGTTTCCACGATTCCGGGTCGCCCGGACCCGTCCCCTTGCCGCCCGGCCAGCTCTTGAAGTCGCAGACCGGGTTGTCCAGGTAGAGGCAATGGCACTTTTCGATGTTCTTCCGCGCCCAGTTGTAGACGTCGAGCCCGCCCCGGCTGTAGCCCACCGGGACCGTTTTGCGGTCGAAGCCGTGCGCGGTCATGAAGTCATACAGCAAATCAAAGCGGCGGTTCGACTCCGGCGAGCCGTACAGCTCCTCGATATCGATGTGGGCGACGTGCCAACCCCGCTTTAAGAGCGCCAGGTCGGGGTAGGGGAACGCGCCGAAGAAGCGCGCCCGCCAGTACCACGGCTTCCCCGCCGCCGGAGCGCCTTCCGGTTCGATCAGGATGCAGTTGATCCCGTCGAGCATGAAGTCATGCCGCCGGAAGCCGTTCCAGTCGGAGAGTTTTCCCGGCCAATCGGTCTTTGCTCCGCTCATCTTTTTGCCGCCTCAGAAGTTGTGCGAGACTAGGCCGTCGCGCAGTTTCGGTTCGAACCAGGTCGATTTCGGCGGCATGATCCCGCCCGCATCGGCGATGGCCATCAACTGCTCCACCGTCGTGGCGTGCATCGAAAACGCGATCGCGTAGTTGTTCGAATCAACCAGCTTGACGAGCTCCTTCGTGCCGCGGATGCCGCCGATGAAGTCGATTTCCTTGCTGGTGCGCGGGTCGTCGATGCCGAGGATCGGCGCCAGCACGTTGTCCTGCAGGATGCTGACGTCGAGCTGCCCGATCACGTCCAGCTTCGAAACGTCGAACTTCGGGCGGGCCAGGTACCAGGCGTTCGCCAGGTAGAATTTGAATTCGCCCGGATGCTCCACCTCGCCGTCCTGCGCCGGGCTGATCCGGAACTTCTCCCCGATCCGCGTCAGGAACGTCGCCGGCGTGTCGCCGTTCAGCGTGCGCACCGCCCGGTTGTAGGGTAGGATGCGGAGCTGGTCGGCGGGGAATGCCACCGTGAGGAAGTAGTTGTAATCTTCCGCCCCGGTGTGGTTCGGGTTCTTCGGCGCGCATTCGGCCGCGGTCCGCGCCGCAGCGGCGCTGCGGTGATGGCCGTCGGCGATGTAGAAGACCGGAACCTCCTTGCGGAACAGGGCCGAAAGCGTCTTGCTCACCATCTCGTCAAGCCGCCACACCGTGTGCCGGATGCCATCCGGCGCGGTGAAGTCGAACAGCGGTTTCTTCGCAGCTTCCTTCTCCACCACGGCGTCGATGTCGCTCTGGCCGCGGTAGGTGAAGAAGGCCGGGCCGGTGTGGCTGCGCAGCTCCATTACGTGGCGGGTGCGGTCGTCTTCCTTGTCCTGCCGGGTCTTCTCGTGTTTCTTGATGATTCCGGCGTTGTACTCGGCGGCGGAGGCCGCGCCGATGATTCCGGTCTGGACATGGTTGCCCATCGTCAGCCGGTAGAGGTACAGGTGTTTCCCGGCGTCGAGGGTCAGCGGCACTTCGCGGCAGAGCTTGCGGAACGCTTCGCCCGCCTGGCGGTAGACCTTGTCGTCGTGCAGGTCGATCCCGGATTCGAGATCGATTTCGGGGCGCGACACGTGGAGGAAGCTGCAGGGATTCCCCTTGGCCAGCTCGGCCGCCTCGCGGGTGTTCACCACATCGTACGGAACCGCCGCCACCTGCGCGGCGCGTTCGGCCGTCGGAAGCAAGCCGTGGAAAGGAAGAAGTTCGGCCATGTTTATCGTCTCCTCAATGGTTGAGTTGTGTGTCGGATCAATCAGTCGTCGCGGCCGGAGTCGAGGATCCCCTCCTCCAGCTTCGGCAGCGTGCCGTTCCAGTAGGCGAGCCGGGCGATCCGGCTGTGGACGCATTCGCCAGACGCGATTTCGCATTCGCCGTGCGGCCGCACTCCGCCGCAGGGACCGTTGGCCAGCCGTTTCGGGCAGCTTTCGGTGCAGACAAATTGGGTTTTCGGCAACCGGCAGTCGGAACATCCGCGGCACGAGGCGAATACGCCTTTCAGCAGCCGCCCCGTCTCCGCCCGGCGCAGGTCGGCGCGCGGGAACAGGAACTTCCGCAGCCGGAACAGGAACTTTTCGCCGGACGAAATCTCCGGCTCGCCGAAATCCCGCGCTTCCGGCTGCCCGCCGGTCGGATACGGTCGGCTGAGCGTGCGGTCGTAGAGGTAGAAACTGTGGGAGAACGGCGACATTTCGGCGCGGGCCAGGTACGAATTGTACTCCTCAAGCCAGCTCTCGAAGCTGTTGAATTCGCGCAGCGCGTTGCCGATCCGCTCCGCCGCGATTCTGGCGCGGGCGGGCGTCTCCGCCCCGGCGAGCTGGATTCCGCTGTAGCCGAGCAACCGGCAGCCCGCGGCCTGGAGTTCGAGCCGCCGGTACTGCGCCGCCTCGAACTGGTTGAGCGAGTAGCGCAGCTCCTTTTCGAGAATCTTGCGGAAGTCCGGCGAGATGCTGACGCCGGGATACTCCCCGCCCAGGATCTTTTCGACCAGGTTCGGCGTCAGCAGCACCAGCCGCGCGATCATCGGGTAAAACAGACTGCGCCCGGTGAAATACCAGCGCAGCGACTGAAGTTTGAGCATGTCCCACCCCGCCTGGGCGACGACGAACGACGCTCCGGCGTTGAGTTTGCGGACCAGCTTGAAATATTGCCCGGTCAGCGTGTAGGGCGTGTATTCGTAGGGGTTGACCGTCCCACCGAGAAAAAACGGACGGTTCTGCGCGGCGAGGTCGCGGATCACGCCGGCGCTTTCGTTGAAAATCCGCTTGCGGCACTCGCGCACCGTGTCGCCGGGAATCGCGTTGCCGCTCACCGGGACCACGTTGAAGAGGCGGCTCCTCGCCGCCGCATCGGCGAGCTGGGCGAGCTCTCCGGCGGCGGTGTTGCGTCCGGAGAGGTAAATCACATGGCGATCGCGGTTTTCTTCGCCGAGCGCATTGGCGTATTCGACCGCGCGCCAGGAATCGAGCGTGAGATAGCGGTCGGTCACCGCCAGCGCGGTATTGACCGATTCGACCGAAAGCACCGCTTTTTCGAGGGCGGCAAGCCGTTCCCCGGCGGCGATCGGGTCATTCGAGAGGCTCGGCGACGGGCTCTCGATCAGCAGCACGAACTCCCCGTTGTCGAGCGCGTTGCGGAAGCGGTTGGCCGGGAGGTGGATGGGTTTTGCGGAGTCACTCATTGCCCGCCTCCATTTCCTGCTTGAGAATCTCCTCGGTGCGCCCGCGGCCCGGGTCGAGCAGGAAAAAGAGCCCCCCCACCAGGTTGAACAGCAGAACCATGCCGGTATAAAGCAATTGCGCGGTCTTGGCGTCTCCCGCCGCGATGCCGCCCGCCGCGAGGATGGTGATGGTCACCACGTCGCGCCCGCCGATCCCGCCCGGAAAGAGCGGAATCAGCCCGGCGATGTTGCCGATGGTCACCGCCGCCACCAGCGTCAGCACCGGAATCGGCAGCCCCAGCCCGATCATCAGGCAGCCGTAGGCGGCGACCGTCATCAGGTGGATGAAGAGCACGCTGATCACGGTCAGCACCGAGAGCTCCTTCCACCGTTTCGCGTAGATGTCGGTTGCGTCGGTCAGGCGGGTGACCATGCCGTGGGTGATCCGGTCGCCCCAGTGCATCAGGCCGCCGAAGGGCGGGATTTTCTCGATCCAGCGGTGAAAGAAGATCACGCACGATGCGCCGAGCCCGGCGAGGCAGAGGGCGGCGAGCCCGGCGATGCCGAGTTCGCGCATGGCGTCGGTGAGCGCAATCTGCGGGAGCTCCAATTTCATCAGCAGCGGAATGGCCGGACCCAGCAGCGCCAGCGCCAGCGAGAACAGGGCGATCATGCCGATGATGCGGTCCATGAGGATGGTGAACGCGCCTTCCATCCTGCAGCCCGCCTGGGACCGTTTCGAGAGCACGCCCATCTTGACCACGTCGCCGCCGATCGCGCCGCCGGGGATGACCAGCGAAAAGAAATACCCCTGCATGGTCAGCGAAAGCGCTTCAAAGGGAGAGAGTTTCACATCGAGCATCCGGGTGAGCCGCAGCCAGCGCCAGGCGCAGACCAGGATGTGGGAGGCGTAAACCGCCAGCGCCGGGGCCAGCCACCGATAGTCGAATGCCCGGAATCCCTGCGCGATTTCGGCCGGATTTCGGGCGACCAGGTAGCCGACGATGCCGCCCGCGATGGCGAGCTTGGCGAAGAACCAGAAAAACTTTTTCAGCTTTGCCCACGAAATCATTTGCAAAAAACCCCACTGTATTATCTATTAAAATAGCATCGGATTCGCGTTTCGGCAATCGTCGGCGCACTCTATTTTACCGGTTTTTTGTCCGGCGCTTTCGCAACGAAGAGGAGGAGCCATGAAGTATATCGGAGCCCATGTCAGCATTGCCGGGGGCGTGGAGAACGCCCCCCTGAACGCCGGGGCGATCGGCGCGACCGCGTTCGCCATGTTCACCAAGAACCAGCGGCAGTGGAGCGCTCCGCCGATTTCGGAAGAGTCGGCCGCCGCGTTCCGGGCGAACTGCAAACGGTTCGGCTACAAGCCGGAATTCATCCTGCCGCACGACACCTATCTCATCAATCTCGGCCAGCCGGATCCGGAGAAGCGGCGGCATTCGCTCGACGCCTTCATCGACGAGATGAAACGTTGCGACCGGCTCGGGCTGGTGAAGCTCAACTTCCATCCCGGCAGCCACTTGAAGTTGGTCACGCTCGACGAGGAGCTGAGGCTGGTTGCGGAGAGCGTCCGCGCGGCGATCGACGCGGTTCCCAACGTCTGCGCGGTCTACGAGAACACTGCGGGGCAGGGGACCAACGTCGGCTTCGCCTTCGAACAGATCGCGACTATGCTCGAACTCACCGGTCGGCCGGGGCGGATGGGGGTCTGTCTCGACACCTGCCACTCCTACGCCGCCGGATACGACCTGGTTTCGGAGGAGGGGTACGAAAAAACTTTCGCCGACTTCGGGCGGCTGATCGGCTTCGAG
>Ga0209373_10004622_pt1 | contig 11748 bp, 5 predicted proteins | sample Higcelweek5metaG_FD_187173 | JGI IMG/M metagenome (GOLD analysis project Ga0209373, IMG submission 187173) | Freshwater pond sediment microbial communities from the University of Edinburgh, under environmental carbon perturbations - High... | ecosystem: Environmental > Aquatic > Freshwater >... | reverse complement strand
CGAAACCTGCTCTCGATGCCGTTGAAGACGACGATATTGTTTTCTATCCTTCGAAATTCAAAAACCTATACCGCCACTGGATGAGCAATGTAAAAGACTGGTGTATTAGCCGTCAGCTTTGGTGGGGGCATCAAATACCGGTTTATTACCTGAAAGACGGAAGCTTTGTGGTTGCCGAAACTGCCGAGAAAGCACTAGAACTTGCGAAAGAAAAGAGCGGAAACCAATCGTTACAGATCTCCGACCTCCGACAGGATGAAGATGTGCTCGACACTTGGGCATCATCGTGGTTGTGGCCAATATCTGTGTTCGACGGAATAAACGACCCCGAAAACAAAGACATTCAATATTATTACCCATCGAACGACTTGGTAACGGCCCCCGAGATTATCTTCTTCTGGGTTGCCCGTATGATTATTGCAGGATACGAATTCAGGAACGACAAACCGTTCAAAAATGTATATTTTACAGGAATTGTACGCGACAAACTTCACCGGAAGATGTCGAAATCGCTCGGAAACTCGCCCGATCCGCTTAAGCTGATTGAAGAATATGGTGCCGATGGCGTAAGGGTTGGTATGTTATTGAGCTCGCCAGCTGGGAACGACCTTCTTTTCGACGAAGCACTGACCGAACAAGGACGCAACTTCACCGCTAAGATTTGGAACGCTTTCCGTTTGGTGAAAAACTGGGAGGTTGATTCAACAATTCCTCAGCCTACTCATTCAAAAGTGGCCATCGAATGGTTCGAAAATAAGCTTAGCAATGTAATTGTTGAAATGGACGACCACTTCTCGAAGTTCAGAATGTCGGATGCATTGATGTTGATTTACACCACTGTTCGCGATGAATTCTCGTCGTGGCTGCTCGAAATTGTAAAGCCAGCTTATCAACAGCCTATCGACAAAGTTACTTACGACAAAGTTGTATCGCTATTCGACGATGTGATGCGGATATTGCATCCGTTTATGCCGTTCATTACCGAAGAAATATGGCAAATGCTGAGCGAACGTGCCAATGGCGAAAGCATAATGGTGTCGATGATGCCAAAAGTAAAAACCATTGACGAAGACTTTCTCGAAAACTTTGAAGATGTAAAAGAGGCCGTTACCGGGATCAGGAATATCCGTAAATCGAACAATATTGCCTTCAAAGACGAGATTAAGCTCTTTGTAAACAAAGGCTCGAAAGGCTACAACTCGTATTTCAATTCGGTGCTGACCAAACTTTGCAACCTCTCGGAAATTGAAATGACCAACGAGGATATAAAAGGTGCGGTTTCGTTCTTGGTTAAGACCTCAGGGTTCTTTATCGACTTAGGCGAAAATGCCGATGTTGAAGGAGAATTGAAGAAACTTGAAGAGGAACTTGGCTACACCAAAGGCTTCCTTAAATCGGTAATGGGCAAGCTCAGCAACGAGAAATTTGTAAACAGTGCACCTGCTCAGGTTGTTGATATTGAACGCAAAAAACAAGCCGATGCCGAAGACAAAATCAAATCGTTGGAAGAACGGATTGCTTCGTTGAAGTAAGAAACTCAATATGAAGTAAAAGCCCGGTTAGTTTGCTACTAGCCGGGCTTTTTCGTTGAAAAATAGGTCTAAAGAAACTTCAAAAGCATTCAGAAGGTTCTGAATGGCAGTCCCAGAACCCAGGCAATGGTTCAGAGCCTTCTGAATGGGCAAACCGGAACCCAGGCAAGCTTTCAGAAGCTTCTGAACGGGCAAACCAGATGCGGGGCAAGGGTTCAGAACCTTCTGAATGGTCGAACCGGAAGCAGGGCTTACTTTCAGAAGGTTCTGAAAAAAACGAGGGCCACCATTTCTGGCAGCCCTCAACTTATACTATCAAATTTGTGATTATTCTACAATTGTAACCCAACCATACTTATCGGCCTCGTCGCCATACTGAATGGCACGGAGTTTTTCATAAAGCTTAGTACAAACCTCGCCCGGCTCTTCGCTAATAAAATAGGTCTTATCATTTTCAATATCGACAATACTCTTAATTGGAGATATAACGGCAGCAGTTCCGCAGGCTCCGGCCTCATCAAAAGTAGTAAGTTCTTCGAGCGGAATTTGCCTTGCTTCGACCTTCATTCCCAGCTCAATTGCAAGCTGTTGCAAGCTCTTATTTGTAATTGATGGCAGTACCGACGACGACTTTGGAGTAACAAATGTGTTGTCTTTAATTCCGAAGAAATTGGCAGCGCCACACTCGTCAATGTATTTTTTTTCTTGTGGATCGAGGTAGAACTCCGAAGTGTAACCTAAATCGTGAGCCTCTTTATTGGCACGAAGACTGGCAGCATAGTTGCCTCCAATTTTATAAGTACCAGTACCATGAGGTGCAGCACGGTCAAATTTACGTGTTACCGCATACGAGTTTGCTTTGAAACCTCCTTTAAAATAAGGGCCAACAGGCATAACCATTACCACAAAAAGATATTCATCGGCAGGGTGTACACCAATTTGCGCCCCTGTTCCGAAAAGCAACGGACGAATATACAATGATGCACCCGACTCGTAAGGAGGCATAAAGCGTTCGTTCAGTTTAACCGCCTTTAAAACAGCTTCGGTGAAAGTTTCGGTAGGTAATTCGGGCATTAACACGCCACGGCACGAAGACTGTAACCTAATTGCATTCTCTTCGATGCGGAAAATACGGATCTTTCCATCTTTCCCTTTAAAAGCTTTTAAGCCTTCGAAAGCTTCCTGTCCATAATGGAGGCCCGATGCTGCCATGTGAACCGAGATGTGTGTTTCGGACGAGACTTCCAGTTCTCCCCATTTACCATTACGGTAATAACACCTTACGTTGTAGTCGGTATCCCTGTAACCGAACCCTAAATTTCCCCAATCTAAATTTTCCATTATAATAAGTTTGAAAGTTCCGAATTTGATTCTTTTTAGTTTGCGACTTCAAAAATAAAAAAATATGAGAAGAAAGACGAAGTTAAAAACCAAACAATTATACTCTTGTTTCAAAATCGATATAATAACCGTTGTGTTTTCTGATATTTAAAACACGTTCATCGTCAAAAATGAGATACTGGCCTTTTATGCCCGTCAACCTTCCTCCTATTTCAGGGGTCGAATCAAATGACACAGAATTTACTTTTTCAATTTTTGAGAGTAGCGGATAAGTGAACGTAGAGATAGAGTTATCGGGTTCGGCATATTTTCGGAGTTCGCCGGGGAGCCTTTCAGTAAGCTTACTCTTCTCTGCAAATAAATCGATATCTAAATTGATATTGCCCTTCAACATTGCCTGCCATTGGGTTTTGTCGGCAACAAATTTCTTCAGAAAGACTTCTATTACACCAGCAATGTGCCTGTTTGGAGTACGGGCTAGCTTTATCGCCTGTGTTGCGCCCTGATCGATCCAACGGGTGGGGATTTGAGTGTGGCGAGTAACACCCACCTTCAAATCGCTTGTTATGGAGAGGTAAACAAAGTGGTCGATCAAATCGTGCTCTTTGGCCCACTCCATATCGCGGGCAATACCTAGGTGAGCTTTTGAAAGTTCAGGGCGAATTACACTTTCATCGGCCTCGGGGGCAGTGAGGAAACAGTTGTAACAGAAACCCTGGCTGTACGATTTATTGGTTTTCTTTCCACAGTTGATGCAGTTGATCACACCATTGTGCTTCATCGTAATTTCTTTCCCCAGCAGCGAGTTCATGTCAATTTCTTCATCGCCCAAAGGCAAAAAATAGCAAACAAGTTCGGCGGCATCGCTTCGCATTTTAATAAGGTTTCCAGAGTGTTGCATTTTGAATTTTGTTTTGAATAGACCCTACAATTTAATCTTTACATCAATAAAGAAAAAGCATTTTGTAACATTCAATCAAGAAAAAACCCTGCACTGGAATCCAGAGCAGGGTTTAGATTTTATCTTAAGAAATAAGATTACTTAGCAAGTTTTTTTGCTTTTCTTCTGTCATCCCAATTCTTTGCATCGTGAGCAATAGGAGTGGCAATAAATACGGTTGAATAAACCCCCGAGATACAACCAACAAACATTGCAACTGCAAAACCACGAATTGAATCACCACCAAAAATAATGATCGCCAAAAGTACAACCAACACCGAAAGTGAAGTATTCAATGTACGCCTAAGAGTATGGTTAACTGCATTGTCCATATTATTTTCAAGAGATTCTTTTGGATGTAAGCCAACGTATTCACGAATACGGTCGAAGATTACCACGGTATCGTTAATTGAATAACCAATAACAGTAAGAATCGCAGCAACAAAGTTTTGATCAATATCCATCGACATTGGCAACAAACCACGGAAAATTGAGAAGAACGACAATACGATCAGGGTATCGTGAGCAAGAGCAGCAATACCACCCAAACTATAATACCATTTTTTGAATCGAACCATCACATAAAGGAAGATTGCAATTAATGAGAAGAATACAGCCCAAAGAGCACCTTTCTTGATATCGTCGGAAATAGTTGGCCCAACTTTATTTGAACTTTGAATAAATTCCTGAGTAAATACTTCTTTACTTACACTGTTGCCAGCAATAGATTTCAACCCATCATAGAGTAAGCCTTCAATCTCGTTGTCAACAGCAACTTCCTTATCATCAATTTTATAATCAGTAGTAATACGAACAGTATTGTCGTTTCCATAAGTTTTAACTTCGGGAGCTGAACCAAACTTAGCAGCTAAGGCGCTCTGAACATCAGCAACCCTAACATTTTGTTTGAATTCAACAACATAAGTACGACCTCCTTTGAAGTCGATACCATAATCGAACCCTCTGAAAACCATAGAAAGAATTCCGGCACCAATAATAATACCCGAAATCCAATACCAAGTTTTACGTTTGCTAATGAATTTATAATTTGTTGATTGAAGAATTTTAAGAGCAAATTTGGTAATGATTTTAAGATCCCAATTTTTGCTGAGGCAAAATTCGAAAATTAAACGGCTAATAAAAACAGATGTGAAAATTGAAGTTACAATACCAATAATAAGCGTTGTAGCAAAACCTTTGATTGGTCCTGATCCAAACATATAAAGTACAATACCTGTAATCATAGTCGTCAACTGACCATCGATAATTGCAGAGAGCGCATTTTTGTAACCATCGCTAATAGCAAGCCTTAATGCTTTACCACCCCGCATTTCCTCCTGTATACGTTCATAAATAAGTACGTTCGCGTCGACCGCCATACCAACGGTAAGCACAATACCAGCAATACCAGGTAAGGTAAGTACGGCACCAAACGAAGCAAGAACACCCATCAGGAAGAAGAGGTTAGTAAGCAATGCAATATTTGCAATATTACCAGCCTGACTGCTATACATGAGCATCATGAAACAAAGTACCAATGCAAATGATATAACGAACGACCATAAACCTGCGCTGATAGATTCTTTTCCTAATGTTGGTCCAACAACATATTCTTCAACAATTTTTGCTGGAGCAGGCATTTTACCCGACTTCAACATGTTTGCTAAGTCTTTTGCCTCTTCAACAGTGAAGTTTCCTGTAATATTTGAACGTCCACCAGTAATTTCTGATTGAACTGTAGGATAAGAAGCAACATATCCATCAAGGACAATAGCCACCGACTTTCCAAGGTTGTCTTTCGTAATACGAGCCCATGTTTTAGCACCTTCGCTATTCATTGTCATATTTACTTCGGCAGAAGCTTGGTTCTGACCGAAATCTTGATCAGCATCGACAATTACACCACCATCGAGAGGAGCTTTTCCGTCGCGGGTAGTAATGCGTAAAGCTATCAATTGGTACAATGCACCTTTTTCATCGAAAGGTTTCAAGCCCCAAGCCAATTTCAAGTCACGTGGAATGATTGATTTTTGACGGGCAATTTCAATGTATTTATTAACTGTAGCAGTATCGCCAAAGTTTGCAAAACCAACTACAGGACCAGGAAATAACTGACCTTTTTGATTTACATTAGGAATTAAGACATTGAATAAAGGATACTCACTATTGTCGCCTTGAGTAGCGGCAGTAGCATCTTTCTTTTCAGTTACAGCGGCTGTATTGAGTTCATCTAAAAGAGATGAATCATCAGTAGCTTTTGTTGAATCAGAAGAGGCTTCGGTTGCAGCAGCAACACTAGTTGAACCACCTTTGTTAATTTCCTTCATCATGTCGTTTACCTGAAGCAAATAAGGATAAACTTCTTGATTTTCGAATGTTTCCCAAAATTCAAGAGCAGCAGTTCCTTGCAACAGGTTGCGAACACGTGCTTTATCTTTTACACCAGGAAGTTCAACAAGGATACGTCCTTTTTGAGCTAACTTCTGAAGGTTTGGTGAAACAACACCAAAACGGTCGATACGTGAACGAAGAATATTGAAAGAATTGTCGATCGCAGCATCTGCTTCGGCTTGAATTACTTTAATAACCTCTTCGTTTGTAGAGTTAAAAGAGATGCGATCTTTTAAGGTTGGAGTAAGGAAATTGGCAGCCAAACTTGCATTTGGGTCAATTTCTTTAAACGCTTTTCCAAAAAGAGTCACAAAATCTTCCTGACTATTTTTCTGTTTTTCTAATGCTCTATTAATAGCAGCATTAAAAGTAGCATCTTTACTATCGTTAGAAAGAGCTCTTACTAAATCAACAACTGAAATTTCGAGGGTAACGTTCATACCACCTTTCAAGTCGAGACCCAACTGAATCTCTCTTTGTTGTACCTCTTTGTAAGTATATTTACGGATACCAAGGTTGTAAACTACTTCGCTCGACATAGAGTCGAGGTAGTGAACCTCTTTTAATTCGTTTCCTCGTGCAACCTCGGCAGCCTTTTTCTCTACCCTATTTGCAACAAAAGTAAACGACAGCTGATATAAGCAAACTATGGCTAGCAAGATTGCAAAAAGCCTAATGACGCCTTTATTCTGCATTTGTTTTAAATTTTGTTAATTCTTCTTCAAGATTTTTTTACTGAACGGCAAATATATCTTTTTTTTAAAAACAGTTAGGCATAAAAACTTAAAATTGACAATAAGTCGGTATCAAAATATTTTACCCTAAAAATGTCAGCCCAATCAACAGAAAATCAACACCTAAATACACCGTCTATTTAAAGCAGATAACGAGTGCAGCCAAAAAATTCAGTATCGATGGTGCATTGCGCTTCAATGAAATTTTACTTAGCTTTGGTTAGGGAGAAATTTAAATCGATGAAGAATAAAAAATTTGCCGTCGTACTTGCGGGGTGTGGAGTATACGATGGGGCTGAAATTCACGAAGCTGTACTAACGCTGCTGGCAATAGACAAGGCCGGTTCTACGTACGAATGCTTTGCACCCGATGTAAATCAATACCATGTTGTTGACCACCTTAGCGGGAAAGCTACCAAAGAGACGAGAAACGTTTTGACCGAAGCTGCAAGAATTGCGCGCGGAGATATCAAAAAATTATCGCAACTCGATATCAACCAATTTGATGCTCTTGTTTTTCCGGGCGGATTTGGTGTTGCCAAAAACCTTTCAACCTTTGCTGTCGACGGCGAAGATTGCCTTGTGAACCCCGATATCGAGAAATTAATTGTTGCAGCACACCAAGCTAAACTACCTATTGGCGCTATGTGTATTGCACCGGTTGTTCTTGCTAAAGTTTTGGGGACTGGAACGCTTACAATAGGCAACGATGCTGAAACTGCCTCAACATTAGAGAACATGGGGGCAACTCACTTGTCGACTAACGGCGATGAAATTGTTGTCGACAACGAAAATAAAATTGTAACAACACCTTGCTACATGCTCAACTCGCCAATAAGTGTTGTTGCAAAAGGAACTAAAAAATTAATCAAGGCATTACTTCAATTTATGAAGTAAGTTGAATGAATTAAGATTTAGCAGGTCTATGTTTCACAATTGATTTGTAGTCGAGATAATATAATATTTTGACTGAAATGCTATTTAGCTGATCGGCAGCGAGTGTTTCTTTAAAATTTTTGAAATAACTCAACTTCATCATGTCATTTTCTTCACTAATTGAATTTTTCCATGCCACAGAAAGTTCACTTCCTGGTGCAAATTCCCATTTGTAAGTCATGTCGATGCTGAAAGCGTTATAATTTTTATCTTCATTTTCAGGATATTCCGGAAAAAGACTCAACGAACCATCAGTATTTAGAAAATAGTACGAATTATAGTTGGCCAACGACCAATAATGCCTACACCTGAAATCAATCTTCATTTTAGTATTAAAACTATAAGCCATTGTAAGAGTATTCTCCAATGTGTTGCGAATAAATCCTCCAAAATATACCGAATCCCGATTATGATCATCGACATACCCAAAATTACCAAAATCCAGATTTGTCGAAACATCATAATAGAAGTTGAAATGTTGGGTAGCTTTCCACCATAGATTGCCATTCCCCCAAAAACCATAATCACCCTTACGCTTACTGTCATAACCTCCAGCACATAGAAAGCCTGATAACTTTTTATCGTTATCGGTTTGAAGGTTCAACTCGAACATGTTGTACGAAGGATTTCTGAAGTAACGATTCGTTACCCGCGTTTCGTAATAGTCGTGATTCCCGAAACTGTGCCCAAAAAACAAGCCGGCCCACCAATTATTTTTGAATGTAGCTTCGGTCCAAAACCGCATCTGATTTTCGACCTGTCGGGTTGGAGAAAAGAGCATCGTATTCTCGATTCTTACATGTCCATACCAGCTTTTAAAAATTCCAAAAGGTTCGTGAATGTTGTAGCTAATCTGAGCATCGTCGCTAATTTCATTGTTACGCTGAATGTACCCCATGTCATTCGGGTCAAACTTGTCATTTACAGTTGTATGATCGATAAGAAACTTAAATTTCCCTTTCACTTTAGATAACGACAACTTATAAAGATAGCCGGTTTTATCTTCGGCCTCACTCCGATAACTGAGGGCTGCTTTTCCGGAAAGCTGATAGGTTTGATTACGGTTTTTCAACTGAAACTCGGCCCCGGTAACGTTTGCCCGAAAAGAGTTGTTTGCCATTGTCATATTGGTATTCAGCAAACTAACGTATGAATTGTTTTTCAATGCTTTTTCAACAACCGTAACATTATAGTTTGTGAACAGCTGCGTTGTTAGTTCGCGTTCATTTCCAGTTAGCGTGTCGGTAATTAGTGCCTTGCTTGGAAGCGACATGGCATTCAGAAACCCAATTCCCCATCCATTTTTGTCCCTTCCCGAAATTTTAGTTGCATTTATTAGCTGAGTTTCGCTTGGGTTATACGTCACTTTTTCGTTGATTTTCAGATCGAAATCATCTTCGTTGTTAAACTTCGGCTCACCGCCAATCCTTCGCGAATAGAACATGCCAACCCGGTTAAAAAGTTCGGTTCCTTCAACAAAAAACTGCCGTTTTTCGTCGTAATATAGCTCGTACGGACTAAGGTTAAGCTCTTCGTCGTCGGACTGTATCTGCCCAAAATCGGGAATTAGCATCATATCGAGTGTATGGCTTTCGCTAAGTCCGTACTTTAAATCAACACCTCCCTTAAAAAGAAATTTATATTCGGCACTGGATGTCTGATTCTTCACATATGCAGCCACATATGGCGACATCGACAACCGTACCGGAGCTTTAATATCTTTCAAACCATGCAATTCGCCCGATTGTTGAATAAAGCCCGAAACCTCCTGACTAACCATATTCCAGGAATTGTTCGAGTTGTAACGTCTTATACGTCTGAAGAAATTCAAACCCCACACTGGATTTTCTTTTACTGAAAACCGAAGGGCCGAATAGGGTATTCGAAATTCAACACTCCACCCTTTTTCGTTGATGTTGGTTGCACTTTGCCAAACGGCATCCCAACTCGAATCTTCGTTATCGCCATTGCTCCCTTTAATTGCTTTTATATCGGTCTGGCTATTGGCAGGTGTAACAATAAACTCATAAGCAGTTAGCCCTTCATTATTGGGGTCGATAAAAAAATCAAAATAATCGGAAACCCCTATATTGTCGCGGGTAGTGATATAACTCTGAATACTATCCGAATCATCATAAAGCATTGCACCAATATAAATTGCATCGTCGTCGTAAAGAATTTTTACTTCGGTGGATTTGTACGAAGGCTTTCCGTTATAAGGCATCAACTGTACAAAATCGGTTGCAACTTCGGCCTGCTTATAGATTTGTTCATCGAGAATCCCATCAATCTTTAATGGCACATCAATACGGAGGGCTGTAATTTTTTTTCGAAGAGACTCTTGCGCTGAAAGCGAGAAGCTTATCAAAGCTATTAAAACCAAAAGTAAAACGAGTTTTGTTCCCATATAAAAATTTCCACATTTACAAAGACGAAAAATAAACTGATTTGTTACACTGACCTCTCTAAATTTAAACAAAAAAGCTATCCCAAAATGAGATAGCTTTTAAATTTTATGGTTTGAGCACTTATTTATTCTGCTTTTGGCACAAAAACAACGTCAACCAAATCGGGCGATGTCATGAATTTCTTTGCAAACTCCTGAATATCGGACTGGGTCATTTTACTTAGGATTTCCTCATAATTAGCAGGATCGGCGGTGTTGATCCCTGAATAATAATAGCTGAAAAGCGAACTTGACCAGAAGTTGTTATGATTCTTTGACTGCTCTCTATCTTTCAGCAGGTTTTTGATTGTTTTATCGAAATCGACCGCGGTTGGGCCTTCAGCAACAATTTTATTTATTTCGCGGTAGATAATTGCTTTCAGCACATCGGCCTTTGCAGGGTCACAATCGAAGTTGATTTTGATTGAACCTTTGGCAACCGGAAACTGGGCAAGCGAAGCACTAACACGTACACCATAAGTTCCACCTTCATCTTCGCGAACTGTTTCGGTATAGCGCAAATCGAGAATTCCCTTCAAAACACTCATTGCAAGTTTGTTCTTCTGGGTGTAGTCCATCTCGTTGTCGTAAACCACATTCACATTCGCCTTTGGTGTAGTAAGTGCAACAGGTATTACCTTTTGGGTTGTACCTTCGGGCATGCGCACTTTGTTGTCTTTCCACGTTTCGGTTCTTTTGGAATCGGTAAGCGAACCAAGATACTTCACAACATTTGCCTTAACTGTTTCTTCGTCAATATTCCCAACAATGAAGAATGTGAAATCTCCTGCATCGCTAATACGGTCTTTATAAATTTTCTGAATATCGTCGAAGCTTACTTCCTGAAGGAATTGGGTACTAATTGTCCTTGCTCTAGGGTGATAATTATATAGAATGTAGGTTAGCGAATCTTGCATTATTTTGCGAGGATCTTTCTCCAAATTAGCCACATAAGCAATGTATCTTTCCTTTAGAGCGTCAAAAGCTTCCTTATCGAAACGGGGCTGCTCAAAATAGAGGTAGGTCAACTGCATCATCGTTTCAAAATCGTTTGGCGAAGAAGATCCGGCGAAGCCTTCTGTCAGGTTATCGAACGTTGGCGAAAGGGAAACTTTCTTTCCGGTCATCATTTTCTGAAGTGTAATTGCATCGAAATCGCCAACACCATAAGAGCTGATAAAATCGCCGGTCATTTCGGCCGAAGGCACATATTTGTCGTCCCAAAGAGATGTACCACCTTTACTGAAAGCCATCAAAGAAACTTCGTCTTTCTCAAAATCGGCAAAACGATAGATAACCTTTACATTGTTTTTCAACGTCCATTCAACGGCATTGAACGAGTCTAATTTCTTTGTCGATACAATTTTCGAACCTTTCAACTCTTTGCTTATCAACGAAGCCGAAGAAGCACCATCGACATAAGGTTTG
>Ga0209373_10004620_pt1 | contig 11751 bp, 10 predicted proteins | sample Higcelweek5metaG_FD_187173 | JGI IMG/M metagenome (GOLD analysis project Ga0209373, IMG submission 187173) | Freshwater pond sediment microbial communities from the University of Edinburgh, under environmental carbon perturbations - High... | ecosystem: Environmental > Aquatic > Freshwater >... | reverse complement strand
AAAGTGCTCGGAGGAGGTTTCTTACGCCCTTTCCCGATCCGCCATTAACTCCTCCACTAAATCCTTCGCCCCTTTCCCGCTTCTCTTCACAAAGATCCGATTCTGATGCATCTCAAAAAAGACTGCGTCATCTGACTTTGTTACATGAAGTGCACCTCCAAATGCTAGATTCTTCGTCCAACATTTGGGATGCACTTCAAAAAGTCTTTTGAGACAGCCCCTTAATACGCAGCCCGATTTGCCGGCAGTCCCGGCATTTGCCGGCTATCAGATGTAGTTGATCTTAACACTTCCGAAATTCACTTCGCCGATGAGAGTGACCTTCGCGAAATCGCCCGACGACATGCTTGCACCATCCACGCTTCCGAACGCCGCGTGTGCCTGATTGTCGATGTTCCAGGTTCGGGGAATATAGAGGATGACACTCGCGAAATTGCAGTCGACGTAGATCGACGCGCCTTCGGGGCTCAGCTGGCACTGGTCGAAATAGACCTTGGTCGTCGAAAAAGAGCTCTCAATGCTGACTTTCTTCAGGTTGCTTGAGCGGATATACTTGGTTGCTTCCCCAAAGGTGGATTCAATGTTCACGAACTCATTCTCATCGCCGGAAGTTACTGATTCCGATGCCGTGAATTCGCCGTGACTGTGGCCTTCCCAGCACTTTTCAAACTTGTGCTTCTTGAATCGTCCGAATACAATCGACAGTCCGATACCGAGGAGCAGCGCCGCCAAAAGGATCGGCCAGAGCTGAAGATCGGGAATACCGATCTTGTCGCGCCACAGATACGTGATAATCGACAGCGGCATAAGGCCGAAGACAAAATTCAGTTCCGCGAAGCTCGCGATACTGACGGCCAGAAGCACAAGACTGCCAAGAGCCGGGACCAGATCAAAACTGCTTCCGATGCCGAGTGCGTTCAGGAGTAAGAGCACACCTCCGGCTATTACGATGACACCCCAAAAAATACTATGCTTTTTCATACAAATACCTCTCTTCCATTCTCTCTTTTAGTAGATTTCCGTACATTCTTGACACATACACCTCTTTATACGAATTCCTGAAAGATACTAGCCCCACGCGCGTAAGGCCTCTCTGGATCGAAAAGATGTGAAGTGTGTTTGCAATGGTAGACCGCGAGATCCTGACGAAATAATTCGGAAGCATCGATTCGAGCTCGTAAAGACGCTGCCCCGTCCCGTAGGAATCACCGGCCGTATGGGCGTAAACCTTCTCGCCCTCCGTTTCGAAAAAAAGAATTTCCGACAGTGTCAGGTAATACTGCTCTTCCCCTTTAAAAAAGTCGGGAAGCAGCGACTTCCTGCCCTGTCCGATGCTGCGGGCCATTTCTTCTATTTCGGGAGTAACTTTATTGCAGTAGATAACCGCTTCTTCCGGTTCGCCCGAATGGACCATTTCGATTCTTACCCGCATGTTTTCCTCCTCGGAACTTCATTACATGCACATTATATTCGGCCCGTTCCGGGATTTACAGAGGAGAAGTGCCGAGTGGTCAAATTTCGGGGGTAAGAGGGACGGTTCAGGAAGTAAATAGACAGATTCGGGGCGTGAGGGGTTCCGATTGACACCCCGAATATGCAATCTTATAATATATATAAGCCATCGTGGTTTTATACGTCCGCTCAGAGAGGGAACTTATGGCCGCGCTTTATTCCGTATACCTTCTCCTGTTTGTTATCACATACCGCATCCGCGATGAGGTCCGGTATGCGAAGATATTCCCGTGGATCAAGTTTTCGACGAGCCTGTGCTTTATTGCGGCCGCGATTTTCTGTGCGTATGGCACGGATACCGCGCTCCTCGGCCGGATGCTTCCGGGATTCGCGCTGGCTGCTCTCGGCGATTTCCTTCTGGGACTCGCCACAGCGAAAAGAGACTACAGCGGCCGCGAATTCCTGATCGGCACCTGCTCTTTTGCGGCGGCGCATGTCGCATTCTATGCCGCGCTTACGTATCTGGAACGCCCCCGCATCGCCGATTTTGCCATCCCGATTGTCGTGACGGGCCTCGTGATTCTCCTGTCCCGGAGCAAAAACATCGCCCTCGGCCGCATGAAGCTTCCCGGGTATATGTATTCTTATTTTGTCGGGCTCCTCTTTTCGAAAGCGCTTCTGATCTTCCTTTCTATAGGCGCGTCACCGCAGACCGCCCTTATTCTAACGGGTTCGACGCTCTTTCTCGTATCCGATCTGATCCTGATGTTTATGAACTTTCACCGGAAGCCCGCCCGGTGTCTTACGCTCCTTAATCTTTCCTTCTACTATGGTGCGATGCTGCTTTTAGGACTCTGCCTGTATCCGTTTACATAACCCGGTTCTTTTTGATTTCCGATATGAATCGGTGTATAGTGAAAATATATTATATCGTCGCATGTTGTCACAAAATCCGGATTCAGACCGAAATCATTTCGATATGAGGTATGAGTTTATGGCACAAGTAAAGAAGCCCGGGTTCATAGCAGTAATCCTCGCTCTTCTCTTCCTGTCGTCTTGTGCGGGTACCGGTACAGTCACGTCAACTTCGTCGAGTGAATCTGTGCCGGCGACGACGAATCCCCAGACGGCGATCTCTTTTCGAATCACATGGAAGGACTATTCCGGCCGCGGCGAGGCCATCCGTAAAATCGTAAATTCTTATAATACCTCCGGCGGCTTATGTACCGTCAGTATGTTAAGCGGCGACGAAGATCTGGCAGCGACGGAGGCCATGATCAGGGCCGGCGGCGATACCGTCTATGTTCTTCCCTACCGATTCGTGAAATATTTCGGCTCTCTCGGATACCTTAAGGACTTAACCTCCGCATTCAAGGATTCAAAGGACCTCTTCTATCCATCCATCTGGTCTCTCGGGGAAGTCGATGACGCAACGTACGGGATTCCCTGGCTCGGACATTCGATGTGCCTTCTCTATAACAAGAGTCTACTCGAACAGGCGGGCGTCGATCCCGCCTCGATTACCGATCTTGATTCTCTGGTTCTCGCAATGGAGGCCGTCGAAAGCAAGACGTCCGCGAAGGGCATCGGCCTCGTGGGAGCCGAAAGCAATGATATCTCCTGGATGGTCAACCAGTTCGTCTGCGGGTTCGGGTCCGAACTCGTAAGCGACGACGGGACTATGGTCGCGGTCAATAACGACAAGGCAGCTGCTGCCATCGATTTTTATAAGAACGTCCTTGGCGCTCACGCCCAGCTGACCTGGACAAGCGATACGGGTGCGGAAGTCATGAACTATTTTCGCGACGGACAGGTAGCCTTTGAGATTCAGGGAATCTGGGGCGTTACGGATATCATCAAGAACGGATCTCCGTTTGAAGTCGGAGTCATCTCTCTGTCCGATATAGGACTGTGCTCCGAAGTAGGTCCGATGATGCTTGCGGTTCCGGCTTCCATGAGCGACGATATGACGAAGAACGCCGTCGACTTTATGCAGTATATGATTTCAAAACCCGCCGAAGAGATGATTATGAATGGTGAATACAGTCCGGAGCACGACGCATATTATCCTTTCCGAACGCCCATTCGCATGGATATGGAAGACAGCACAATCTTTAAAACGTATCCCGAATACATGAAGTTCGTAGAAGGCTTTGAGAATCCAAGTATCGATGTTCCCGTTCCGCTATGGCAGACCATCAAGGATCAGATTTACGCACCCGGTCTACATAAGGTTATGACGGGAGAACTTTCTATTCAGGATTTTCTCGCCGAGACAGAGGAAAAAGGCAATCTGATACTAAAAGGCGATTGATATTGATATCCTATTCCAGTAAATAAGGAGAGTAAAAAACATGAAAATTCTGGTAGTGGACGACTCAAAATCCGACAGGATGATTATCTGCAATATGCTTAAAGACTTTACCCTCTTGACTGCCGGCGACGGGATAGAGGCGATGGAGCTGATCGAGTCGGATCCCGATATTGCAATTATGATACTGGACATCAACATGCCGCGGATGAACGGTTTCCAGGTGCTCGAAGCCATCGGAAATCACTCGGTCTACAAGAAGATCTCGACGATCATACTAACGAATTATGACGAGATCGACAATGAGATCCGAGGGCTAGAACTAGGCGCACTCGACTACATCCGAAAGCCTCTTAATATACGCTCGCTTCGAAAAAGAATCGAACTGCATGTGAGTCTCAAGAATGCGCAGCTGGCCCTCGAACAGCATAATTTCATCCTGGAGAAAGCGGTTCTTCAGAGAACCAATGAGTGCAACAACATCCGCGACGTCACGATCCGGGCTATGGTCAGCCTCCTCGAAGTCAGAAATATCGAGTCCGGCAACCATACCAAGAGAACCCCGTGGATGATGAAAGCGTTCTGCGAGCACCTCCGCACCAAGGATGCTTACCGCTTCATATTGACGGACAATTATATCGCCGAGTTGTTCAGTACCGCGCCTCTGCACGATATCGGCAAGGTCGGAATCGCGGACAGCATTCTCCTGAAACCAGGAAAGCTGACGCCCGAAGAATTCGAAATTATGAAGCTCCATACTACTTACGGCGTTGAGGCTCTGCAGTCCGCCGACAATCGAACGGACGATATCTCTTTTATCCGGACCGCCACTGAAATAATCGGTACGCATCATGAGAAATTCGACGGAAGCGGCTATCCAAACGGTCTCAAAGGAAAAGAAATTCCCCTTTCCGGACGTCTTATGGCGATTATCGATGTCTATGACGCCCTTGTCAGCGAAAGAATCTACAAACCGGCTTTTAAACATCAAGTGGCGCTCGCCATCCTCGATAAAGAGAGAGGCAATCACTTCGATCCGGATCTTGTCGACGGATTCCTTGAAATCGAATCCCAGATCAAGGAGATTCACGACCGGTACGAGCAGCACACAAGCTAAAGGTGAATCGCATGATAAAAGCGGCAAAACGCACGGCAATTTCTCTACTTTTATGTGCTCTGGTTATCGGAACCGGCTGTTCGGCTTCTTCGGGCAAGACGGAAGCATCCGTTTCGGACAACACACGGACCATCGAACTGACCCAGGAAGAGAAAGACTTTATTGCGTCGCATCCGGTTATCAATATGGGCGTGGATCCAGGCTTCATCCCCTATGAATTTATCGATTCCGACGGAATCTATAAAGGAATCGCCTCGGACTATATCAATCTGATCTGCAAAAAGACCGGCCTTCACATGAATGTCGTCCAGAACTTAACCTGGACACAAGCCTATGAAGAAGGCGTCGAGAAGAAACTCGATGTTTTGCCCTGCGTCTCGAAAACAGCCGAACGCGAACAGTATTTTCTGTTTTCCGATTCCTACTATACGTTCCAGCGTGCAATCTTTATTGCCGACAATAACAAAGACATTTCCTCTTTTGACGACTTGAGAGGAATGACCGTCGCCGTTCAGATCAACAGCTCGCACAGCGGTTATCTGTCTCAATTCTCCGATATTAACTTAAGTACGTATCCGACTGTAGAAGCCGCCCTTCAGGCCCTCTCCGACGGAAAAGAAACGTCCTTTGTCGGGAACTTCGCCACTACAAACTACCTGATCAAACAAGCCGGAATCACAAACTTGAAATTTATAAAAATCAACGAAGCAGAGTCCCAGGGTCTCTATTTTGCCGTGAGAAAGGACTGGCCGGAACTGGTCACGATTCTCAACAAGGCCTTGGCGAGCATCACTCGCGAGGAGAAAATCGCCATTGACAACAAGTGGCTCGGCGTCGAAAGCGGTGTCGATTATTCCGAACTCATAAGGAATCTTGAGATCATCGGAGTCGTCGCCGGCATTATCCTTATCGTGTCCGTCTTCTGGATCCGGCGTCTTATGAAAGAAATATCCGTGCGCAGAAGAATCCAGGAGGACCTAAAAAAGGCCAAGGAAGAAGCGGAACACGCCAATCAGATCAAGTCCCTTTTCCTGGCCCGAATGTCACACGAGATCCGAACCCCCCTTAACGCCATAACCGGTATGTCCTATCTGATGCGCAAAACAGACGTTACTTCTACGCAGGCGATGTACCTGGACAAGCTGACACAGGCATCCAACAACATGCTCGGCATCATTAACGACATACTTGACTTTTCGAAGATCGAGGCCGGAAAGATCGATATCGAGAGGATATCCTTCGATCTGGACCGGTCGCTTGAGCGTGTAATTTCCATTATCTCCATCAAGGTCGAAGAAAACTCCGTCGATTTTGCCATGGATAAAGATCCGGGTATTCCTTCCATGTTTTTCGGTGATCCGACGCGAATCGAACAGATTCTCATAAATCTCTTAAACAACGCGATTAAGTTCACCGAAAAAGGTACTGTCAGTCTTATTGTGCGGCGAATCGCGGAAGACGAAAAATCACCCGCCCTTGAATTCTGTGTAAAAGATTCGGGAATCGGGATGACGCCGGAGCAGGCTGCCAGAATTTTCGCTCCGTTCGACCAGGCCGATTCCAGCATCAGCCGCCGTTTCGGCGGTACGGGCCTAGGCCTCTCCATCGTTAAGAACCTGACCGAATTGATGGGCGGCCGGGTCTGGGTCGAGAGTGAAATCGGCAAGGGATCGTCCTTCTTCGTCCGTCTGCCGCTCGAAGAAGATTCGGATGCCGAGAACAGACGGAAAAAGAAAGCCGCAGAGGGCTGTTTTGCCGGAATACGGGCGCTTATTATCGATAACGGTGAACGCTCCCGGCCGGTGCTTGAAAGCTGCTTTAAATCCTTCGGTATTCCCGCCGATTTCTGTGCGGGCATCATAGAGGCCGACAACATTCTTGTGAAAGCGGCGGCAGAAGGATCCAATCCTTATAACCTGATCCTGGTTGACTACGCCGCAGTAAACGGCAGCGGTATCCGGTATCTGACAGAAATGAAGAAGTCCTCCCTCTTCCGCGAACCTCCGAAAACGATGGCCGTTCTCCCAATGGCCCGGGAAAGTCTGTTTGAAGATCTTGAAGCTGCGGGCATCGATTTCAGCATCGTCAAACCGATCATACCTTCCGTTCTCTATAACGGAATCATCGAGATCTTCAAGATCGCGCCTCCGGAACCGAAGGCCTCGAAGGTTCCCGAGACTCTTATGGCGCCGCACCCCTATCACATTCTTCTTGTCGAGGACAACAAAACCAATCAGTTCATCGCGGATACCATTCTGAAGCAATCCGGCTTCCGTGTCTCCATCGCAGACAACGGCCAAATCGGTTATGATATGTTCCGCGAGAAGAGGCTTGATCTCGATCTGATTCTGATGGATATTCACATGCCTGTCATGGACGGATACACGGCGACGGATCTGATCCGGAAGGAAGATACCGAAATTCCGATTATCGCCATGACGGCAGACGCCATCGTCGGCGCCGAGCAGCAATGTCTCGAGCACGGGCTCAACCATTATGTCAGCAAGCCTTTCGATCCGGATAAATTTATCCGGACACTTCTTGATGTGTTAAAAGACAGTAAGAGGGTCTTTCCGGAAGAAACGGCAGCTGCAATCAACGAAAAGACCGCTCTCCATGATAATTCCGCGCCTTCCCCCGATAAAGCAAAAGGCGGTCCGCCCGAACTCGATTACGAAGCCGGACTGAAGTTGATCGGCGGCGATAAGGACTTGTACCATATGATTCTCGAGCAGTATTCCGAAGAGAATGAATTGACGGTTACGGATCTCTTGTCCAGAATTGACGCGCACCAATATGCCGAGGCAGCGCAGATCGTTCATAAAGCCAAGAGCAGCTCGGGAAATATCGGCGCCAAAACGCTTTATGCGGCCGCTTCGGCACTGCAAAAAGCACTCGAGCAAAGCGAAGAGGAGTCGATTGCGTCCGGCAAGAATCTTTTCGCGGAGAAAATGACCCGGCTATTGGAGGAGATCAAGAACATTCGACGAACTTAATACGGAGGCTGATCAGAGCTTCGACATCAACAAGCACTTTTCGTTCCGAGATCTTTAATACAAGCCAACGCCCGAGCGGACTTCTCCTGGTATTCTCAAATTGTTTCTTAAGATACGCGGAGCCGTCGGCAAAGATATCCGCCGCGTATTCTTCTTCCGCATTTGTGATTACAATCATGGCTTCGAAGTCGTCCTTCCCGGGGTATAATGTACAGATCACCTTGTCATTCAGATGATACTCCACATTCCAGCAGCGCTCAGCCGCATATACGTTATAGGAAATTTGCGGCCTGGAGCCGCAGGCCTTCAGGATATATTCGTTCAATTCTTTCCACAGCGGATTGACAAGAAACCGTTCAATTTCGTCGCGGATCGGATTGCCGCTTAACTCCCCGGCAAAAAAATCAACCCGTGTATATCGATTCATCCTTATTCTCTCCCGACTGTTTTAACTCATTTTAATCCGCACATTTGACAGCTTCGTGTCTGAGTTACGGAAGGAAAAGGGAATATTTGCATGAATACATACGTAAAAACAGGACCCTTCGCGATCCTGCTTCAAATGATATTCTATAAACCGCTGACGGATTTGAATCCGTACGGTTATATTCTCCGGATCGAAATCATGCTGCTCGTAATGCTGTCGCCTGTTTTGCGGACATACTCCCGGTACTCGGCATAATCAAGAAAGTACGATCTGCCCCAGGAGGAAATCTTCAGAAGCGTCTGACCCTCTTTCGGCCCGGCGGCAATTCCCGTGAGCATCACATAGTGTCTTGATACCTGATCAACCTTTTTAAGTTCTCCGCTATTTTCCAGCCGATACATCCCGATTCTCTTCTTTCCGAAGATCCACGGCGTATTGGGACCGACGGACAAAATGACGGGAAGGTCGTTTTGAAGCATTTCCGTCATGCGCGCGAGCATTCGCGCGGATGTAAGAAAACACTTCCACGAAGCCCGGAGCGGCAGCTTTTCGCGCAGAAAAAACAGATTCATCGCAAGGGATATCTGGAATCCCGAGACTCCGAGAGCCGGGAGAACGGGCAGGAATTTGCGGTCGATTGTCCGGACATACCGCATGTAGGGCTCCTGGTCCGGCGTTTGGTTTTCGAGCAGAACACTGACAAGTCCGGGACACAAATCCCGGTTTTGCCTTCCCCAGTAAAGGAGAAAGTCCGACATCGCTATAAGGCCGCAGCCGCCGCCCGCAAGTCTCTTGCTGCCGGGTGACGTCTCCTTCGAAGCAAACCACATCTGTGATCCGCCATACGATTCCTGTTCGCCGTTTGTGATCTTTATATAGGATGGATCCTTAAGATCTATATTCACGGATTTCCTCATATTCTCTAACGGCACTTGTCCCGAACGGAATCCGGACCGGCATCAGCGCACGGCGTGACCGAAGAGATCGTAGAGCTTTTTACGGTTCTCCTCGTTTGTCAGAGCCACTATGTTATCACCGACTCTGATGACCGTATCTCCGTTCGGAACGATTGTCTCTTTACCTCTGGTAATCGTAATGAGAAGCGCATTCTGCGGAATCGCAAGATCCTTGACCGCTTTGGATATCGCCGGCGAGCTGCTGTCGATACCGATCTGAACGATAGAGTAATTGCTGTCGTTCAGCTTCAGGATCGTCATCATATTGGTAAGATCCATCTCGGTTACGACCAGATGCGCCAGAAGGTCCGCCTGGTTCACGCCGACGTCGACGCCCATTCCGGTATTAAAGAGCCACGCGTTCTTCGGATTGTTGACACGTGCGATAACACGCGGAACTCCGAACTCCATTTTCGCGAGAGTCGACACGACAAGATTCGTCTCATCCACCCCGGTGACGGCGACGACGACATCCGCCTCGCCGATTCCGGCCGCTTCAAGATGTTTGGGATCCGTACCGCTGCCGGCCATGATCACACTCTCCGGCAGATCGTTCTTAAGCTTGGCAAGAACCTCCGCACGGTTCTCGAGAACCGTTACCTTGCAGTTATTCGCAAGAAGTAAATTCGCTATATATGCCCCGACCTGGCCTCCGCCGATAATAATAACTTTCATACAATGATCCTCCGCTTATAAAAGTCCAAGAATGGACTTAAGTCTCTTTACAGATGAAACCATAACCGCGATGTAGACGACGTCGTTCTTCTGGAAAACCGATCCGAAGGTCGGAAGGAAGGTCTTGTAATCGCGGCTGATCGCGACTACCTGAATCTCTCCGATAGCCGTCAGCTCGTTTACTGTCTTCCCGATTAAAAGGGCTGGCACATCAATGCGAACGAGCTCGACATTGTCGTCACCCAGGGTCGTAACGGTATCGAGTTCGTTGTAGCTGAGCATCTCCGACACGCGACGGATTCCCCATGTAGTGGCAGATATCGTCTGTATGCCGAGAGTATGATAAATCTCCGCTTTGCGGGGATCATAGATTCTGGAAATGACACGAGGAACTCTGTAGATATTTCTGGAAATTCTTCCGATCAGCGCGTTCGTAACGTCGCTCTTGCAGCATGCGATGAGCGCGTCCGCCGATTGGATACCGGCCTTTTCAAGGATCTCTTTGTCAAATCCAACTCCGGTGATCGTCCTTCCGGCAAAATTCTTTCCCAGAAGCTCAAAGGTAGCCGCATTATCGTCAATTACGGTAACGGAGTACCCTTTCTTAATGAGATTTAAAGCCAGTCCGGAACCTAATTTCCCACAGCCAACGATTATTGCGTTCATATTATTGTCCTCCCGCTCTCTTCATTTTAACAGATCGACGTACAAATGCTTTGCGAATTTCCTCAAGAAGCACAATCGGTATCGGTATTATTACAAGGAAGATCCAGTCCTTCCAGTCGATCGGCGCCGTCTGGAAAATGCCCTGCAGGAACGGTATGTAAATAATCGCCGCAATCAGGCAGATTTCAAACAAAATACCCTTAATGATTCTCGGGTTGGCGAAAAGACCGGCCTTAAACACAGACTGTGTTCCCGTTCTGCAGTTCATGACCATACCAATCTGACAGAAGACGATCGCGGCCAGACACATCGTAGTTGCCTGTCGGTAGACCGGGCTTCCGGCAACCGCGAGCGCGGCGTTCGGCCATCCGTGCATAAAATTCACATAGAAATAAGCCAGCATACAGATCAGAGATTCCATCATGCCGTACCAGAAGAACGCCTTCACCATGAGCTTCTTATTGAGAAGGCTTTCGTTTCTGGATCTGGGCGGCTGCTGCATGACGCCTTCCTCGGGAAGCTCGGCGCCGAGACCCAACGCGGGAAGCATATCGGTACCTAAGTCAATCGAGAGAATCTGCATGATCGTAAGCGGGAGGGGAATTCCGCCCCTTGAAAAAAGGAACGCGGCAGACGGAACGGCTTCCGGCATATTGCTGTTCAGGATATACGTAAGGAATTTGCGGATATTGCTGTAGACGCCTCTTCCCTCCTCAATCGCCTTGACGATCGATGCGAAGTTGTCGTCGGTAAGGATCATATCGGCGGACTCCTTAGCGACGTCCGTTCCCGAAATACCCATCGCAATACCGATATCGGCTTTCTTCAATGCCGGCGAGTCGTTGACACCGTCGCCCGTAACCGCGACGATCTCTCCCATCTCCTGAAGACAGCAGACGACTCTGTATTTCTGTTCGGGAGCGACACGGGCAAAGATAACTTCGCCCTTCAGGGCTTCTTTGAGCTCGTCATCCGTCAGCTTTTCGAGTTCCAGACCGGAAACGACACGCGGATGCTCTCCTTCGACGATTCCGATACGTTTGGCAATGCTCTCAGCCGTAAGACCGTAGTCGCCGGTGATCATGATAATGCGGATTTTGGCCTGATGGCATTCCTTAACAGCCGCCGCTACTTCGGGTCTCGGCGGGTCT
>Ga0209373_10004619_pt1 | contig 11752 bp, 9 predicted proteins | sample Higcelweek5metaG_FD_187173 | JGI IMG/M metagenome (GOLD analysis project Ga0209373, IMG submission 187173) | Freshwater pond sediment microbial communities from the University of Edinburgh, under environmental carbon perturbations - High... | ecosystem: Environmental > Aquatic > Freshwater >... | reverse complement strand
GTCGTATGGCATACCGGCCCCGACCCGGGCTCGTCAACGCTCGGGAACGGTTGGGCGGAAAACGTTGACCCCGGCCCAGGCGCCCCCGCGGCAGCCTCGCGCGCCAATACCTCGCCCCGCAGACCCGTGACGCGAACCGGGGCCACGGGCCAAGCCCACGACTTTTCGCGCACGCCCTCCCCGCCCCACGATCCGAAGCGCGCGCCGACAGCACAGGAAATCGCGCGCCGACACCCCAAGATCTCCCAACGAATCATCCGACCGATTGCGCCATCGCGGCGCGCGGCCTCAGCGCGCCCCGCTAGGCATGACGCTCGTATCGGATGCGCGAATTCCCTTCACCATCCGGCACCGAAAGTGCGCACCGTCGGCCAGGCATCGCCGCGCGCCGAACGCTCCGTTCCGTGCGCGCTACCCCTCGGCCTCTCCTCGCCCGGCCTCCCGCGACGCGCGCGGCTCGGGCATAGAAAAAGCGCCGGGAGCAAAAGCTCGACCGGCGCTTGGCGGGCGGGAGAGTGTTTCGATTACTTCTCGATGTTGTTGGAGACGAGCTTGGTCATCTCGAACATGCTGACGGTCTTCTTGCCGCCGAAGATCACCTTCAGCTTGTCGTCGGCATTGATGTTCGTCTTCACCTTCTTGTCCTGGAGGCCGTTCTTCTTGATGTAGGCCCAGAGCTTCTTGGTGAGCTCGGTACGAGGCAGGGGGTTCGAGCCAACAACGGCCGCGAGGGCGGCATTGGGCTGAACGGGTTTCATGAAAGCTGCGTTGGGTTTACGGGGAGACTTTTTAGCCATACGAGTGCCGTTGATACCCCCCGCCCCCTGCATGGCAACAGGATTTTCAGAGGAGAAACGCCGGTTTTCAGAGGGAGAAATGGAGCTTGCCGTGCGCGGAGCGGAGCTTCAGGCGCCGCGAACCGCCCGGTTTCGCACGACTCCATGCTCTGGATGCACAGCCGTTACACGTAGTTGCCCGATACACTTCGCGCGCCTCGCGACCCGTCGCCGCCACCGGCCCGGCCGGGGAAATGGTCTTGCCTCACCCCCGGCGCCGGTGCGAGGGAAGACGCCCGCAGGTTGTCAGTTTCCGTATCTGGATAGTCGTCAAGTGGGCGCGAGCTCGGTGATGATTTGAAACCCGGCTGTTCGGGCACAGTGAGGAAAGCAGCCGGCCAATGCAGTCAGAGTCAGATCATCAATGAGCACCAAACTGTACGTCGGGAACGTTCCGTTCTCCACGACCTCCCAGGATCTCCAGAGCCTGTTCGCCCAACAGGGCACCGTCGAGTCCGTAGAACTGATCTCGGACAAGTTCACCGGTCGTTCCCGCGGTTTCGCGTTCGTCACCATGTCAACGCCCGAGGAAGGCCAGAAGTGCATCGAGGCCCTCAACGGCTTCGCGATGGACGGCCGTAACCTCACCGTCAACGAGGCCCGCCCGAAGGAAGACCGTCCCCCGCGCAGCGGTGGTTTCGGCGGCGGCAGCCGTGGTGGTTTCGGCGGTGGCCGCGGCGGCGAGCGTGGCGATCGCGGTGGCTTCGGCGGTGGCGATCGCGGCGAGCGTCGCGAGCGTCGCTACTAAGCCGTTCCACTGTCCTTACCCTTTCAGGCCGGGCCTCGCGCCCGGCCTTTTTGTTGCCCGCACGCATGGCACGTCACGGGAAACGCAATTCCGGCTTGCAAGGAAACTAGGAATCCTTTCTTGGTTTCCACGGTTTCATGACCTCCAAACGCCCATCCTCCGTATCCGCCACTTCGCCCGCGGCCCCCGTCGCCGAGCGGATCGTCGCCGCCGCTCGCCACCAGTTCATCGCCCTCGGCTTCAGCCGCACCACGATGGACGACATCGCCGCCGAACTCGGCATGAGCAAAAAGACCCTCTACGCCAGCTTCCCAAGCAAGGAGGCCCTCGTCGCCGCGATCATGGAGACGAAAATCGCCGAGGTCCGCAACGGCATGCACGCCCTCGTCGACGACACCACCCTCCCCGTCATGGACCGCGCCCACCGCATGATGGCCTTCATCGTCCGCCAGATGGGCGAGATCTCCCCGGCCTTCCTCCGCGACCTCGAACGCCACCTCCCCGCCCTCTACTCGCGCATGGAGACCGTCCGCGCCGAGATCCTGCCCAAGGTTTGGGGCAAACTCCTTGCCGACGGCGCCGACGAGGGGCTTGTCCGCCGCGAGTTCGACGCCGCCTTCGTATCCGAGATGATGCTCGCCACCGCCCGCACCCTCCTGCGCCCGGACTCGCTCGACCGCCTCAAGCTCGAGCCCCGCGAGGTCATCGACCAGATGCTCACCATCCTCTTCAACGGAATCCTCACCCCCGCCGGCCGCAAAGCCTATGAAAACGGTCCTTCCCGCTAACCGCCCCTGCCTCACCGCGACCGCCCTCGGCGCCTTCGCGCTCGCCGCCCTCCTCTTCGGCAGCGGCTGTCACCCGAAACCGGATGCCACCGCCGAAATCCGCCTCTCCGGCAACATCGAGGCCGTCGATGCCCAGCTCGGCTTCAAGATCCCCGGCCGCGTCGCCGAACGCCTCGTCTCCGAGGGCCAGCGCCTCGCCGCCGGCCAGCCCGTCGCCCTCCTCGACGACGTCGAGCAACGCCAGCAGGTCGATCTCCGCCGCGCCGAGCTCGCCACCGCCGAGGCCACCCTCGCCGATCTCCAGGCCGGCTCGCGTCCCCAGGAACTCGCCACCACCAGGGCCGCGCTGCGCAGCGCCGAGGCCGACCGCCACCGCGCCCGCCTCGAACTCGCCCGCCAGCAGGAGCTGCGCAACAAGGATGTCACCGCCGCCCGCGACCTTGAGACCGCCGAAGCGAATTCCGCCGTCGCCGCCGCACGCGCCGAGCAGGCCGCCGAGGCGCTCAAGCTCGCCGAGGAAGGTCCGCGCAAGGACGCCGTCTCCGCCGCCCGGGCACGCGTCGCCACCGCCCGCGCCTCGCTCGCCCTCGCCGAGACCCAGCTGGAGAACACCCGCCTCGTCGCCCCGCTCTCCGGCGTCGTCCTCTCTCACAACATCGAGCCCGGCGAGTTCGTCGCCGCCGGCACGCCCGTCGTCACCGTCGCCGATCTCGCCCACGTCTGGGTCCGCGCCTACGTGAACCAGACCGAGCTCGGCCGCCTTCGCCACGGCCAGCCCGCCGAGGTCCGCACCGACAGTTTCCCCGACAAAGTCTACAAGGGCACCGTCGGCTTCATCTCCTCCGAAGCCGAGTTCACGCCAAAGACCGTCCAGACCGAGAAGGAGCGCGTGAAGCTCGTCTTCCGCATCAAGATCGACCTCGAAAACCCCGCCGACGAACTCAAGCCCGGCATGCCCGCCGACGTCGTCCTGCACTGAGCTCTCCGCGCGCCTTCCTCCCCGTATTCCGTCCTGAGTCCTCCGTCTTCCGCCGTCGGTCATCCGTCGTCTGCCTTCCGTCCTCTATCTTCCACTCCGTCTCCGCCCTCTAGCCTCTCGCCTTTCCCCTCTCGCCTCCCTCCCATGCCCGCCATCCGCACACAGGGACTCCGCCGCACCTTCGGCGACCTCGTCGCCGTCGACGGGCTCGACCTCGCGGTGGCCGAGGGCGAGATCTTCGGCCTCGTCGGACCCGATGGTGCCGGGAAATCCACGACGATGCGCATGCTCACCGGCATCCTGCCGCCCACCGCCGGCAGCGCCGAGGTCGCCGGCTGCGATGTCGTCCGCGATTCCGAGAAGCTCAAAAACCACATCGGCTACATGAGCCAGCGCTTCGGCCTGTATCCCGATCTCTCCGTCGCCGAGAACATCGCCTTCTACGCCGACATCTACGGCGTGCCCCGCCGCGAGCTCGCCGCCCGCACCGAGCGCCTCCTCGGCTTCAGCAACCTCACGCCGTTCAAGCACCGCCTGGCCGGCAACCTTTCCGGCGGCATGAAACAGAAGCTCGGTCTCGCCTGCGCACTCATCCACACCCCGCACGTCCTCTTCCTCGACGAGCCCACCAACGGCGTCGATCCCGTCTCCCGCCGCGATTTCTGGCGCATCCTCTACCAGCTCGTCCGCGAAGGCGTGACGCTCTTCGTCTCCACCGCCTACCTCGACGAGGCCGAGCGCTGCAACCGCCTCGCGCTCCTCCACGAAGGCCGTCTCCTCGGCCTGGGCACGCCCGACGAGGTCAAGCGCCTCATGCCCGGCATGCTCCTCGAGGTCCGCACCTCCGCCCCGCGCCGCACCGCGCTGCTCCTCCGGGAAAACCTCCGCGCCGCCACCGTCGGCCTCTTCGGTGACCGCGTGCACGTCGCCACCCGCGAGCCCGCCGCCACCGAGGCCGAGACCCGCCGCCTCGTCGCCACCGCCGGCTTCGAACTGCTCTCGCTCCACCCGATCGAGCCCTCCTTGGAGGATGTCTTCGTCGCCGTAATCGGCCAGCCCGCCTCCGTCCCCGCGCCACCGGAGCCGTTGTCTCGTAATACGTGACAAGCTCCCGCCCCTCGCCCGCCATGAATCCTGCGTCGACCAATACCGTCGCTCCCGCCGCCGAAGTCGTCGTCGAGGTGCAGAACCTCGAGAAACGTTTCGGCGCCTTCCGCGCCGTCGCCGGCATCTCGTTCTCGGTCACGCGTGGGGAGATCTTCGGCTTCCTCGGCCCCAACGGCGCGGGCAAGTCCACCACGATCCGCATGCTCTGCGGCCTGCTCACGCCCAGTAGCGGCACCGGCCGCGTCGCCGGTTTCGACATCCGCACGCAGACCGAGCTCATCAAGACCCGCATCGGCTACATGAGCCAGAAGTTCTCCCTCTACGACGAGCTCACCGTCGAGGAGAACATCGATTTCTACAGCGGCATCTACCGGGTGCCCGCCGCCAAAAAAGCCGCGCGCAAGGCCTGGGTGCTCGAGATGGCCGGCCTCGCCGCGCACCGCGCCTCGCGCACCTCCACGCTCTCCGGCGGCTGGAAACAGCGCCTCGCTCTCGGCTGCGCCGTCCTCCACGAGCCGCCCATCCTCTTCCTCGACGAGCCCACCTCCGGTGTCGACCCCAACAGCCGTCGCCAGTTCTGGGATCTCATCAACACCCTCGCCGGCCAGGGCGTGACCGTGTTCGTGACAACTCACTACATGGAGGAGTCCGAGTACTGCGACCGGCTCGGGATCGTCTACCGCGGCGAGCTCATCGCCCTCGGCCGCCCACGCGACCTGAAGACCACCCACATGACCGACGCCGTGCTGGAGCTCGACTGCGAGCGCCCCAACGACGCCATGTCCGTCCTCTCGCGCCTCCCGTCCGTGAAGGAAACCGCGCTCTTCGGCAAGGGCCTGCACGCCGTCGCCACCGAGGCCGAGCCGGCCATCGCCGCCATCCGCGCCGCGCTCGCCGCCGAGCGCATCGCCGTCGCCCGCGTCGAGCGCATCGTGCCCACCTTGGAGGACGTCTTCGTCTCCCTCATCGAGGCCCGCGACCGCGCCGCCGGCGCCCAACAGGAGTTCCGCCGATGAACCTCCGCCGCCTCTGGGCCATCGCCCGCAAGGAAACCCTCCACATCCGCCGCGACCCGCGCAGCCTCGGCCTCGCCGTCGGCGTCCCGCTGCTCATGCTCCTCGCCTTCGGCTACGCGCTCACGCTCGACGTCGACCGCGTGCCCTTCGTCGTCTGGGACCAGAGCGGCACCGCGCAGAGCCGCGAGTTCGTCGCCCGCTTCACCGGCACGCCGTATTTCGCTTTCCAGGGCAGCGTCGATACCTACCCGCAACTCGAGCGCGCCATCGACACCCGCGCCGCGATGCTCGCGCTCGTCATCCCCTCCGGTTTCGCCCGCGAACTCGACGCCGGCCGCACCGCACCTGTGCAGGCGATCGTCGACGGCTCCGACTCGAACACCGCCGGCATCGTCCTCGGCTACACGCAGGCCATCGCGCTCGCCTTCAACCAGCAGCTCACCCTCGACCAGATCCGCCGCCGCACCGGCCTCGCGCCGGGCACCGGTCTCGACCTGCGCACGCGCGTCTGGTTCAACCCCGATCTCGCCAGCCGCAACTTCATCGTCCCCGGTATCCTCGCGGTCATCATGGGCCTGATCTCCGCGCTGCTCACCTCGCTCACCATCGCCCGCGAATGGGAGACCGGCACGATGGAGCAGCTCATCTCCACCCCCGTGCGCCCGCCCGAGCTCATCCTCGGCAAACTCATCCCGTACCTCGGGATCGGCCTGGTCGACCTCGTCATCGCCGTCTCGATGGCCGTGTTCCTCTTCCACGTCCCGCTGCGCGGCAGCGTGCCGCTGCTCTTCGGCGTCGGCACGGTCTTCATCGTCGCCACCCTCGCGCAGGGCATCCTCATCAGCACGATCACGCGCCAGCAACTGCTCGCCAGCCAGGTCGCGATGATCGCCACGTTCCTGCCGGCGTTCCTCCTCTCCGGGTTCGCCTTCGCCATCGCCAACATGCCCGTCGTCGTCCGCGGTATCACCTACATCGTGCCGGCCCGCTACTTCGTCGCCCTCGTGAAAGGCATCTTCCTGCGCGGCACCGGCGTCACCGTTCTCTGGGGCGACGCCCTCTGCCTGCTCGGCTTCGCCGCGCTCATGCTCGTCGCCGCCATCGCCCGCACCCGCAAACAGCTCGCATGATGTTCGCCTCAGCCATCACCGACGCCACCACGCCTGGGGTAGGGCCTCAGCTTGCTGAGGCCGCAAGACGCCTGCCCGCGGAAGAGCCGCGCGACCAAGGTCGCGCCCTACGTCCCGGAATTCCTTTAGCCGGGGGCAGCGAGCCCGTGCTCCGGGAGGTAGGGCGGTTTCTCCGAAACCGCCGTTCCGATTGCCCGCGGCCGGCCCAATCACAGCGCGGACGTTTCGGAGAAACGTCCCTACCTTCGCGACGCCCCGCGCCCGCCCCCTGACCCGCCATGTGGGAACGTATCCTCACCCTCCTGCGCAAGGAGTTCCGCTCCGTCCTCCGCGACCCGCGCATGCGGCTGGTCATCTTCGGCCTGCCGGTCATCCAGACGTTGATCTTCGGCTACGCCGTCACCCTCGACGTCCGCCACGTGCCGCTCGCCATCGTCGACCGCGACAACACCCCCGCCAGCCGCGCGCTCGTCGCCCGCTTCACCGGCTCCGCCTACTTCGACGCCGTCGCGCGCCCCACCACCGACGACGAGGCCCGTGCGCTCATCGATTCCACCACAGCCGCCGCCGTGCTCCAGATCGACGCCGGCTACGAACGCCGCCTCGACGCCGGCCAGCCCGCGCCCGTGCAGCTCATCGTCGACGGCGCCGACTCGAACACCGCGCGTTACGTAGTCAACTACGCCAACGTCATCGCCGCCACCGCGGCCAACGCGCTCGCGCTCGACCAGACGCTCCGTCGCGCCGGCCGCACCATGCCCGTCGGCAGCGTCGATCTCCAACCCCGCGCCTGGTTCAACGCCGACTTGGAGAGCCGGCACTTCTACGTGCCCGGCGTCATCTCGCTGCTGGTCATGCTCATCAGCCTCATGCTCACCAGCATGGCGATCGTGCGCGAAAAGGAGGTCGGCACGATCGAGCAAGTCATGGTTACGCCGATTCGCCCGGTGGAGTTCATCCTCGGCAAGTCCGCGCCCTTCGCCGTGATCGGGTTCATCGACGTCGTCCTCGTATCCGCCATCGCGCTGTTCTGGTTCCAGATCCCCTTCCGCGGTAACTTCGCGCTGCTCCTGCTCGGCGTCGCGCTCTTCCTGCTCAGCACGCTCGGCATCGGGCTGTTCATCTCGACGGTCTGCCGCACGCAACAGCAGGCGATGATGACGACGTTCTTCTTCTTCTTTCCCGCGATGCTCTTCTCCGGGTTCATCTTCCCCATCGCGAACATGCCCGCGTTCTTCCAATACCTCAGCCTCGTCGATCCGATCCGCTACATCCTCGTGATCATCCGCGGCGTCTTCCTGAAGGGCGTGGGCATCGAGATCCTCTGGCCCCAGTGCGCCGCCCTGCTCGCCCTCGGCGTCGCCGTCATGGCCATCGCCGTCTCCCGCTTCCGCAAGACGCTGGCGTAGCCGCGCACTTGCAGGGCGCAGAGCATAACAACGGGTCCCGAAACACTGTAGCCGGGCTCGTCGAGCCCGGCCCTCGGGCCGCAATCATCGCCCCCGACCACAGCGAAAGGCAAAACGCGCCAACTTGCCCGCTCCGCCCACCACGCTGGATGAACGACGCCCGAGCTTGGCGCGGGGACGCGCGCACTTCGTCCGGGGACACGCCCGTCCCCACTGGGTTTCCTCGCGTCCCCCGTAGGGATGAACGCGGCCCCACGACAAACATGCGCGGCCCCAGCTTAAGTGCGCGCGCCCCCTTTGGGGATGAGCCCGTCCCCCGTGGGTTTGCCTCCATCCCCAGTGGGGATGCGCGCGTCCCCCGCGCAAACGCGCCCGTCCCCACGCTTCGCCCGCCCGCCGAACGTCTTCCTGCCCGCTCATCTCCAGCAACTTACGCCGATGTGCCGGCCTTGAGAAATTGCTGTGCGGCCAGAATGGAGAGTTCGATGCGTTTCGACAGCTTCGGCTCCCAAGCGTCGTTCCCAACCTTGGCGTGTGCAGCCAGCTGGTAGAACTCGGTGGCACGCGCACCGAAGAACTCCGTCACGTTAGCATGGCGTAGCGTCACCGAGGTTGGGATATCTCCACGGGCATTGTCCTCCCAGAATGTCACCAACGCCGCCGGAATCATCCGGTCGGGGGCACTCCTCATCGCATCGAGAATAACCGGAGCAAGAAACAACCAGTCTTCGCTCCGAGCGATCAACTCCTCGGCTGGCTGATCACCGTAGGCGTAGATCAAGTGGTAGAGCGTATACGGAAACAACGGGTCGAGTCCCTCTGCAAGTGCCTCTCCCGACTGCTCTGCGAAGTGCTTCTGCGCCTGATCTCTGATAAACACGCGAATCCGCCCCGCATGGGCAGTTCGTCGCGCGAAGTCACCATACAGCTCACATGCAAGACGCAGGTTCCGCGGAAGACACCGATCAATCTCCTGCTGAAGCCATGCCATTCCCGCCTCTGCGTTGCGACGTAGTGGCTCTGAGAGCGTTCCATACACCACGTCATAGTTGCCGACACCGGTGCTCGCCGCAGGCCCAAACCGAAGACGCATGTCCTCGTGAACCGCAGAAAAGATCGCCTGCCTCTCAACATCTGAGATCGAACAGTGCTCGGAGAAAAAGGCGAGAAGCTCACTGTAAGCGACGGAACAGCCGACTCTCTGAGTGATTCGCTGAGCTGGCAAAGGCCGTTCCAGAATATCCCGCAGCACTTCCTGGTCTCTCACCTCGCCTGGCTCCAGCGATTCGGAAGAAAGGCGACTCCAGTAGTCGGGGCCCTTCCGCTGAACAATGCTCTGAATCCGGTTCCCGTGCACATAGTAGCGAGGCCCGAAAACTCGGTTAGTCGTAGGAACCAACTCATTTAGCAAGATCTCGGCAGCTTCGATGTCGAAGTCGGCTCCGGCGGTGATTCGCCGCCACTCCGAGCGCAGTTCGTCGAGCAGCTTGTTCGCCTCCTTCTTGTCATCGTCACTCTGCTGGTGGTTCTGTTTGAGCAATCTCAGGTCCCGAAGATTAACCCCGAGGTAGGTGAACGCCGCTGGTGCGCTAAAGCGCAATACCTGAACCATCAGCAGTTCATCGATATCAACCTCACCGCGGAGCATGTGCCACACGTTGCTAAAGGCGTTCATCAACCGTTTCAACTGCCGCGGATGCGCGATGAGTTGTCCGACTGCAACTGGCCAAACGGAATGGCGGAATGAGAATGAGGCCATCTTGGCGACGGTTGCGGCCTGCTCGCCGAAGCTCTCCGGACGGGATTCCAGCGGCGCGGGGTCGATGTGGTCTCCCTTCCGGCAATGACTGCGGAGCCGGTCCAACAGCGTGAGGACTAGACGGCTCGGCAGCTGAGGGATGAACTCAATCCTCTCCGCAATCTTCGGAAACTCGATTGGGCCCTGCGCACCTGTCGTCAGCACGAAGCTCATGCGCTCAACCTTTCGGAAGTTGTAGAGCAACGCCTCGATGCTTCGAGGGTCGAAGCCGTCGCCGTTCCGGTCGGTGTCCTCGATCACGGCAACGATTTGAGCATTGGCCAAACGGAGTAGTGGAGCGAATCGCTTGATCTGGGCGAGCGGTGTCGTCGACGCGCTCAAGGAGTCCAACAAACCCGAAAACCACCCCGGCCCAGCAGACGTGATTGCCCTGACATAGTCGGACGGGGCAGACCGCAGACAGGTGCAATCGATCTCGTCATGCAATGCCTCCACACACTCGGCAAGAATGTGCTCCTGCACCGCGGCTGCCGAGTCGAACCCCCAACAATTGAGCGTCACGACGATCATCCGCCTGTCTTGAACCTTGAGCAGGTGCGGCTTGATCAGCTCGACCAAGCTGCTTTTCCCGCTGCCGTAGGCGCCGTGGATCACGACGGTTTGCGGAAACATTCCGCCCGCGTTCGGGCGAGTCGTGAGCAGTGACTGCGCGATGCGTTCTGCGCGGTGTTCGAGTCCAAACAGGTCCTGCTGCGTTTCGGTGATCGGCGCTTCGTTGGCAGCCCACGCCAGCAACTCATCAATCGAAAGCGTCTCAAGGTCCTTGGCGAGCGCAGGTGCAGTACGCTCCTCCTTCGGCTCCTTGGAGCGCCTGCGCTCCTCGATAGATACGTACGCGATGACCGCGACGGAGAAAGCCAGCGACGCCGCACACAAATCCCACGAGCGAATCGCACATTCGAAGGCAGACTCCGACGGCAAAACTTGGGCCGCCACTGAAGCAATCCCACACCCCATCACTCCAGCAAGAGGCACCGCAACCAACGTTGGCGGATACACTCGCCAATGGATGAATTGGCGCCACGTAGGCCAACACCAATCGACGCAACCCCAAAGACCTAACACCAACAGGACATAGTAGCCGGCCTCGAAGAGTGGCGTTTCGGCGTAGGGGACGATTGCCAGCAATTGCCCCACCAGCCGGGCGCCAAAGGGGGCAACTGCAATTGCCACGAGAGCATAGACAAACAAATCCCTCCAACGGCATTGGGTGTCTGAAAGCATGCAGGGGTTGTATCCTCAGCCGCGTCACCACCACAAACGGAAAGGCGGCAACAGCTTCCGGAGCGACCAGAATCTACCACGCGGCGGCCTCGCCCATCCACGGCGCACCCTCAAGAGAGGGAAACCTCGCCTCTCAGTTCGCCCCGACCTCAGTCGCCAGTGCTTCGCGCTGGCTCCAGAGGAACGTTTTGATCCGGTAGGCACGAAGCGCGTCAAGGTAGTCGGCGGCGGGGGCGCTCTCGCGGTCATTGATCATCGCGTACGCCACGAAGGCGTCGTCGCCGCGCTGGAGCCGCACGTCGTTGACAGCGAAGGCGACGCTCGTCGCCCCAGTCCCGCCTCAGCGCGTTAGCCGCGACCGTCAGTTGGCCGTCGTCCTCGAGGCGCACGCGAAGCCGTTCAGGATCTGCCGCACATGGGCGTCGCGCTGCTCCGTGTTGATCTCGAGCCCCATGTCGCTCAGGTCGGCGAGCGGTTCACTCGCGCCGTCGCCACAGCCGCGGAAAGAGAAACGGCGTCGCCTGCCGATAGCACACGTACGCCGCGCCGAAGCGCTGCTCCAGCTCCCGCTCCTCCACCGTCCGGTGGTAGACCGAGCCGAGGGCCAGCCCGAGCACGCCCAGCACGAGGCCATGAAACAGCGAACCCCAGAGCAGGCCGAGCCCGAGATAGTAGAGCACCGCACCAAACTCGATC
>Ga0209373_10004618_pt1 | contig 11756 bp, 9 predicted proteins | sample Higcelweek5metaG_FD_187173 | JGI IMG/M metagenome (GOLD analysis project Ga0209373, IMG submission 187173) | Freshwater pond sediment microbial communities from the University of Edinburgh, under environmental carbon perturbations - High... | ecosystem: Environmental > Aquatic > Freshwater >... | reverse complement strand
GGATAATGCAGCAAAACAACCGACTCAAGGCAGTACCATCATGGGCTTCCTCCCTTTTATTCTCATGTTCGTTGTGATGTACATTTTCTTCATTATGCCCAAACAAAAGGAAGCAAAAAAACTCGATGCGATGCGCAAGGCTATCAAAAAGGGTGACAAAGTTCTCACCTCTGCAGGCATTATAGGCACTATCGCGAATATCGAAGATACTCTTGTTACTGTTAAGACAGGCAACGATACAAAGCTTGATTTCGAAAAGAGCGCAATTCTTCGCGTTCTTGAAGTTAAATCTGAAGAGAAGACTGATAAGTAATTATGCCCCTTCTTGATGTTAAAATATATGGTGAAGAAGTGCTCCGAAAACATTCAGAGCCAATCACCAAAGTGACCTCCGAACTCGTAACACTCGCAAAGGACATGCTTGAAACCATGTACGAAGCGGGTGGTTGCGGACTTGCCGCACCTCAGATCGGGGAAAATATTCGTTTAGTTGTTATTGATACCTCTCGCCCCGATGAAGAGGAACCCAATCCTTATATCATGTTCAATCCTGAATGGGAAGTTGAACCTGATTCAGAAGATGTCGAATACGAAGAAGGTTGTTTGTCTATTCCTGAAATCTGGTGTAATGTGAAACGTCCAGGTAAAGTGGTAGTTCGCTACACCGATGAATATGGAGATCAGAAGGAAATTCACGACTGTGTCGGCCTTTTTGCTCGTTGTATTCAACATGAGTACGACCATCTTGAAGGCAAACTGTTTGTGGATTTCATCTCTTCCGCCGATCGCGCGCTCAATCAATCGAAACTGCGCAAAATGGCAAAAAAAGCGTAGGTTCATTATGTGGCGATTTGTGGGTTCTTTGATCTTTGTTTCAGGTGCCCTCGTCGGTTGTGCACCACTCCCCGCACTCGTCACTGATTCCCTCGTTTCGGAAAGGCAAACGGAATCGGATACTGTTGACATTTTGGACACCGCTTCCAATGAGATTATAAGCGCTTCGGATACGCTCACGCCGACAACGTCTCCCGAAACCTTTGTTGCGATCCCTCCTGTTGCTGAAAATGCAAAAGCGACGGATTCATTGGATTCAATCACCTCGCCCGTACCGAATAATTTGTCTACCATGCCTCCTGAATTAAATCGTCCTCTTCAAGTGGGCCTTTTGGTGGGCGTTTCTTATGCAAACCTTACTGGGAAAGGATCTCTCATGCTTTCGTTTAATGGAGACGCGTCTGAAAAGCATCCCGCTAAAGGGGTTCTGAGCGTCAAGAGAGGGAAAATAGTTTGGCAAGAAGAAAACGGTCCAAGCTATTCTACAGATAGTCTCATTATTGATCCCTCTGAAAACGAATTAATCAACCTTGAAAAGAAAAACTATCGAGGTCGCTTGCGCGTTTCTATTCAAAAAGGGAAATTGTTGATTATCAATTCCGTTTCCATTGAAGATTATTTGAAGGGTGTGGTTCCCTATGAAATTGGAACTCTCGACAGCGAGGCCGTTGAGGCACTCAAGGCTCAAGCCGTAGCAGCCCGTACTTATGCTTATCGCCATTTTGGATCCCGTGCCTCTCAAGGCTTTGATGTCTATGCGGATGTTAAAGACCAAGTCTACAACGGAGCTTCGGGGGAAGTGGCCCTCACCAACACAGCCGTCGATGCTACCGTGGGTGAAGTGCTCACCTTTGATGGTACTTTTATTGAAGCCTACTATCACTCTACTTGCGGTGGATACACAGAAAATCTCGAAACCTGGGGCCAGAGAGGACTCCCCTATTTGCAATCCAAACCCGACTTCAGGCCCGATGGAAAAGCATGGTGTAATGAATCGAGCTACAGTCATTGGAAATGGATTTATACGGAAAAAGAATTCCCTGAACTTTTGAGAAAAAATGCCGCCGATGCTAAAGCAGACAAAATTCCCAACTTTACCAAAATTAATGAGATTACAATTCTTGATCGTCTGCCAGGAGGACGTGTGAAAACGCTTCTTGTAGAAACCAACAAGGGTACAATCAAAGTAAAGAATGATCGGACGCGTTGGCTATTTAAACGTGGCACAAAAATACTCCCCTCTTCCAATTTTGAAATTTCAAAAGAAAGGGATCACTGGGTGATCAAGGGGCGTGGTTTTGGACATGGTGTGGGAATGTGTCAAATGGGGGTTCGTGCAAGAGCAAGAGCAGGGCAAACTTACCAGGAAATTCTCTCACACTATTACCCTGGAACAAGCCTAGAACGCTTAGTTCCCTAGTCGCAGACTAAATTTTGTCACGAAAAAAGTACTTATTTTTTTTCAATAAAAAAGAGACCCATCATCGGTCTCTTTTTTTATAGTGCCCTATAGGATTCGCTGAAATCAGGTGGTATATTCCGCATTGATTTTCACATAATCATAACTCAAGTCGCACGTATAAGCACTTGCAGAAGCATCACCCACATGGAGTACCAACTTCACCACATATTCGCGCTGACGTACCACAGCATGAAGAGCCTCTTTATCACATTCCAGCGGACGCCCCCCACCCAAAACCTGAACCTCGCCAAAATAAAGATCCGTGTGTTCCGCAATCATATTGACACCACTGGACCCTGCACTAGAGAGAATACGTCCCCAGTTCGGATCTTCACCAAACATGGCACATTTTGCAAGATTACTCGTACCGATAAAGCGTGCCATCTTGAGCGCATCCTTATGAGATTCCGCTTTTTCCACACGAAGTTCGATGAGCTTCGTAGCGCCTTCGCCATCGCGCACAATGCATTTTGCAAGATCCTGCATGACCCAAGCGAGGCCTCGACGAAATTCACCCTGCTCCGTAAGTGTCAACGTTGCATAATCAATACCACTCATGCCATTCGCAAGCAAAATACAGGTGTCATTGGTACTGGTATCCCCATCAACCGTAATTGCGTTAAAAGAGTCATCAATATTCGTGCGAAATTCCGCGAAAAAATCCGTTGGAAGTACAACATCCGTTGTGATAAACGCAAGCATTGTTGCCATATTCGGGTGAATCATACCACTGCCTTTACAAGCACCACCGATGCAAACAACGCCCTGTTCTGTATGAAGTTCAACCGCGAAAGACTTTAACGCGAGATCTGTTGTAAGAATCGCCCGGCCAAAAGATTCGGAAGCATCTGATTTCAATTCAGCCACCACTCTCGGAATAGCCGCTTCCATTTTATCCATGGGCATCATGTGTCCAATCACACCCGTGCTACAAACAAGGACACTCTTAGGGGCAAGACCCAAAGCCTCTTCCACCAAAGAAGCAGTCTTTGCACTATCTTCGTAACCTTGAACACCGGTGCAGGCATTTGCATTTCCGCTGTTTACAATGATTGCTGAAATACGATCCGCATGTTCCAGCACATCCTTATCATAAAGCACTGGAGCGGCTTTGACTCTGTTCAAAGTAAAAACAGAAAAGCAACGCGCAGGAATTTCACTTTTCAAAAGTGCGAGATCCGGATTTCCACTCGCCTTGATTCCCGCGCGAATTCCTGCCGCAGAATATCCTTTGGGCGTACAAACACCGCCATCTTTTAACATCGTCAACATATCAATCTCCTAAGCGCCCAATACAATCACGGAGCATCAAAAAATTTTTAACTTGTAGAGTATGGATAGTATACCTGTTACACAAGAGACCTACACCCAACTCACCCAAGAGTTGGATAATTTAAAAAAAGTACTCCGCCCCAATATCATTGAAGAGATTGCAGAGGCCCGTGCGCAAGGTGATCTGAAGGAAAATTCAGAATATCACGCCGCAAAAGATCGTCAAGGCGAAATTGAAGACCGAATCCGCTTTTTGGAAGACCGGGTCGCACGCGCGAAGATCATCAAGTATGATCCTGCAAAATCCGATACCATTAAATTTGGAGCAACGGTCACCGTTAAAAATATGAAAACGGGTAAGAGTCAGGAATACCAATTAGTATCCCCAGAAGGGGTCGATCCAGCGAACGGCAAAATCAGCTTTACAAGCCCCATTGGTAAAGCGCTCATGGGTACATCCCGTGGAGCGGTAGTCAATGTGACGACACCTAAGGGTATCAATCAATTTGAAGTTCTAGACTACAAGTAGAACCGATACCTCCAGTCCTTGTTCTTGCATTTTTATTGCGTTGAGTTCAAAGGTAACACATGATTCTCACACTCGTCGGCGATGACCTTTTCTCCAAAGAACGGCGCATCGATCAGTTCTTAGAAAAAACGCTCGGCGAAAGGAAAAACGACCCTCTCGCCAGAAAATTTCTTTTTGCGACCGACACGAGTATCCCCTCTATCGCGGATGCGGTGATGGAAGCCTGTGATTCTATGTCTATGTTTGCATCGGAACAAGTCGTTGTGGTGCGCAAAGGGGAAGCTCTCAAATCAGGTGATATAGATGCACTCACCCATTGGCTTTCGACAAAACCGGATTGTAAACTCCTCCTGGAATTTGAAAAACTCGCGGCAAAAGCCACAAAAAAAGATTCTGGAGAAGGCGGCAAAGGTACTGGAGAACTCTATAAAATACTGAAGACCGTCGGGGAAATTGAGAAGTTCGACTCTCCCCGCGAATGGGACATTCCCAAATGGATCACCACTCACGTACAAACGAATCTCGGTAAACGCATAGAGCCAATGGCAGTAGAATACATTGCTAACGCTCTCGGCACTGACTTATCTATCATTGATGCTGAACTTCAGAAGATCATTCTTTTTGCGGGAGAGAGCAAGGAAATTACGTTAGAACAAGCGCGGCTTATGGTCGTTCCACAACGTGAAATTGCATCCTTTGAAATTCGAGAATCTTTCGGAAATCGCGATGCGCGCGCATTCACGCAAAAACTCCGGGAACTTCTGGATTCCAATGTCGATGGTGTTGCCATAGTTTCAGCCTTACAGTCCTATTCCGTGCGTCTACTCCATATTTGTTCCATGCTGGATAATGGGATGTCCCCCAAAGATATCGCCACCAAATTAGGCGTCAATGAATGGCTTTTTTGTACTAAACAGAACGAGCCCCGCAAAGCACGAAACTGGAACAAGCCTATTCTTTGCCGTGTGATCAAACGTCTCGGGGATCTCGATTATGAAATTAAAATGGGAAAATTTGAAAGCCGTATGAGCTTGGAAATCTCATTAGCATCTCTCGTGATTCGATAAAGGGAAAGTGTGACAAATCCACAAATCCAATTGTGGATTTTTTAAAAATAGCCAGTCAAAAAAGAAAACCCGCAGTTCCTTATTTTATAAAGGTCTACGGGTTTTCTTTTGTTTTATAGCGTGTATGGGACTCGAACCCATGTTACCGGCGTGAGAGGCCAGCGTCCTGGACCACTAGACGAACACGCCAAACCGGTGAGCCCAATAGTAGAAAAATCAATCCCTAAAGTAAAGGTCTATATTGTTTTCCACTTTTGCTGAATTTTCCATAGCAGACATATATTCATTAAACACCGTAGTATAACCAAAACGCCATGTATTCGCGAGCTCTTCCTGAACCGCCGCATTTACTGCAGATTCAAGAGGAACTTTCTTTGAAATAACCTTCACCATCGCGGCACCGCGATCCGTTGTGATCACAGGACCCCATTCACCCACTTTCTGTTTCAACACATTGTAAAGCTTTGGATTCGCGTAACCAATTCCTGGCACGTATCCATCAAAGGAAGCGGTGATAGTTTCCACTTTAACCTTTTCAATACTTGTATTTGCTCCCGAATCAGCAACAGCGACAGCCGTGGTGTCTGTGGTATCCCGAGGAGCAAGAGAAGGAATCAACTTTACCTTGTCTGCAACGGAATTCAGATAATGAGCCGCATTCTCAGCAGACTTTTTCGCAAGCAAACTGTTCTTGATCTGGCTATAGAAAGAGGCAACACTACGACTCCCCGCAACAAGGCTGTCAGTCTTTGTAGCCACCAAGACAAATTCTTTATTCTTAAGAACAGCGGAAACCTTGCTATCAGAAAGGTCTGGACGTTCCTTATTAACGAAGGCGAAGGCGGAAAGGCCATTCAAGAATCCAAGTTCAGGAATGATATCACCACGGCCAATCCAATCACTTGAACGAACAGGAACATGCTTCGCTTTAGCAGCATCTTCAAACTTGACATCATCATTTTCAACAGCGGTCTTGATAGAGGTCAAAATCTGTTCCAAACTATCAACCGTCTCAGAAGAAGCGGTCACCGTGAGAAGAATATGGGAAACTTTCACCTTTTCGGTGCCGGTGGAATCAATAATTTTTCCATGAGACTGGATGATATGGTAACCGAACTTTGTACGTACTGGTTCAGAAATCGCCCCTGAATCCAAAGCAAAAGCCACATCTTCAAATTCCTTCACCCAGGCACCACGAGCGGTATAGTCACCCAAAACACCACCTTCAGCGGCAGTGGTCAAATCTTCAGAAGCGACACGGGCCATTTCATCAAAGTTGGCAACCGAAGTCGTATCCTTCAATTGGAAATAAAGCGTCATCGCATATTCGCGAACTTTCGCATCATCATTTGCAGTGGCAACCACTGGGAGAATTGCATATTGCAACTTCGCCAAATCTTTCTCAACAAAAAAGCTATCCGGGTTTGCCGCAAAATAAGCATTCACGGTCAAGCTGTCCACAGACTCTGCAGGAGCTTGAAAATCGTCACCAGAAACAACAGCCACTTCCAGTTCGTGCTCAGTCAAACGCTTCTCGACACTCCATTCAGCTTCAAGAGTCGTTGGATGCACGTTTGCAGAGACAAACAGTTGCAATTGTTTTGCAGGAATGGACATCGTCTCGAGGTCCTTTTCATAGTTTGCCATCGCCACCCATTCGTAAGCTTCAGGAGTATCCAACCAGTGATCGTAAGCGTCCTTGTTGAAATTGGAATCTACAAGGAACTGAGGCAAAGTGGAAATGTAAGCTTGAATACGAGCATTCGCATCTTCCTTACTCGTTGCGGAAGATTGGATCGAATAGAGACGCTGTTGCGCTTCCTGGCCCACCATATTGCGAACGGCATCCGAATTATTGCGAAGTTCCGCTTTCATTTCAGCAACAGACGCCACCAACCCATTCTCTTCAATACGTTTCTTGAGTAACGCTTGCTGTACAAAGGAGCGGAAAACATCATTACGAAGCTTCATGTATTGTTCATCATCAAGATGCGTATCCTTATAACGATTTTCCACAATTTTCTTTACACGCACATCATATTCAGCATAAGAGATAGGCTCCCCATCCACACGCCCAATCGGATACTGGTGATTTTGTGCCGGGGTACGGTCCATAGCAAGAAGGCCCAACATAATGCCTACAGCAAAGATGGCAATAACCCATTTAGCGTTTTCGTTAATCCAAGTCAGCATAGAGGAAGCTCCATAAAAATTGACTCGCCAAATTTAACAAAAAAATATGGCTCACTACCCTTTTTAATTTAAGAAACCAAGGATTTCACAAACTAGGGCTAGTAACCAGGGTGATTTTCTTTATCTAGCCGTTCCTAGTGATTTTTTCTATCATGGGAAAAGCCTTAAAAAACTATTCCAGAGGCTTTCTTTGTACGATATATTAATTCTCGGTGCTGGTGTTTCCGGCCTTAGTGCAGCACTTCATGCCGCAGAAAATGGTTTTTCCGTGCTTATATTAACGAAAGGCTCCCGTCCCGATGGATCTTCTAATTATGCCCAAGGCGGCATTGCGACCGTCACAGCTCCCTCAGACTCATTCAAATTGCACATCGCGGATACCCTGGAAGCAGGAGCAGGCCTTTGCAAACAAGAAACCGTCAAAATTCTTACAGAACAAGGTCCAGCGACTATTGATCAGCTTGTGAAATGGGGCGTTCAATTTACCCCAGCAGAAGCCATCGACACGAACATTCATTTTGACCTCCACTTAGAAGGGGGACACAGTCAAAAACGAATTCTTCATGCGGCAGACCTTACTGGCAAAGAAATGATGCGTGCGCTTCTGGTCCAGTTACACAAGACTAAAAGCATTCAGTTCTTAGAAAACTGCATTGTAGAAGATGTCATCGTCGAAGGTTCAAGCAATAAAAAACGCTGCGTTGGAGCAAAAGTCATCCATCAAAAAACAGGGGCCGTTGAGGCTATTTATGCCAAAGCGACCATTCTTGCTACGGGTGGTGCAGGCCGTCTCTGGCTCCACACCACGAACCCGCCTGATGCATGCGGAGAAGGGATGGCCATTGCCGCCCGCGCGGGCGCCGCACTGCAAGACGTAGAATTCATGCAGTTTCACCCGACCTCTCTTTATGCCCCGCAGCTCAAAAAGACATTCCTTATTTCAGAGGCTGTCCGCGGCTTTGGGGGTATCTTAAAAAACCACGATGGCGAAGAATTCATGAATGGGGTTCATCCTCTCCGTTCCCTTGCACCACGTGACATTGTCGCTCGCGCGATTCATTTTGAAATGGAGCGCACCGGCAAAGACTTTATGTACCTCGATCTCACGGCTCGTTCGTCTAAGGACATTCGTACTCATTTTCCCAATATTTATGCCAAATGTATGGAAGTGGGTATAGATATGACAAAGCAATGGATTCCTGTAGTCCCAGCAGCCCACTATATGTGTGGGGGGGTCCTTGTTGATTCTTGGTCCCGCACTGAAATTCCAGGGCTCTATGCTTGCGGTGAAGTTGCCGCCACAGGGGTGCATGGGGCGAATCGCCTCGCCTCCAATTCCCTTTTGGAAAGCGTTGTATTTGCGCTTCGTGCTGTCGAAAATATTCAGAAATCTGATATTCTAAAAACGTCTTTTCGACCTCAAAAAATCAAACTGGAAAATGTGATTATTTCTGACGGAGCCCATTGGAAAAGACGTCGTCTTGCCCTTCAAAAAATAATGTGGGAACATTGTGGTATCATCCGCTCCGTACAAGGTCTCACCATGGGACTTGAAAAAATTCAAAAATTTCTCGTAGAAGTTGACGCGGCCATGAAAGTCAAAGGGCCCAAAAATTTGGCTCTTTTGGAATTTCGTAACGCGGTTCAAAATTCAAATCTTGTGATTCAAAGTGCCTTATTGCGCAAAGAATCTCGTGGACTTCAGTATATCACGGATTACCCCAAAATGATCAAGAATACAAAGCATCATAGCATTTATCTTTGTAACGATTCAAAAACGTCAGAGTAAATCCACGCATTTCCCCAACCTATGGTAGGATAAACATTTACATTAAATGAAATGCTTGCTATAATTTAGGCTCATTTTTATTGTTCTATTAATCATCAGAGGAGCCTTATGAGATTCTTTTTTTTGACGCTTTGTGCCCTTACGTTCGCCCCGTTTGCTTTAGCTCAAACTGAGGGAACCTCAACTGTAGTGGGCCCTATGCAAACAACCGAAGCGCAGCCTAAACAGCCAGTGGTTATTTATTATTACGCGCCTGCTGCAGAAGATAGCACCGCAATTTACCAGCAAAATATCAATCGTTATAACGCAAGTGCTGCATCATTTCGTTCCAAAGGGAACTTCTTCTTATTCGGAGGCATCGGTCTTACCACTCTTGGCATCGTCTCGATGATCGCTGGAGCAGGAGACCTTGAAGAAACTTGTGAAGACAACGATTATGGTGGCACAACCTGTACGACAGGAGGAGATGGGGCTCCATTATTCGCCTTTGGCTACGTAACCACTCTTGTGGGTGTCGCAGGGATTGCCACAGGTGTCACGCTCAAAATTGTGGGGAGAAGCAAGTCACACAGGGCTCTACGCGAACAAAACAGATTAAACCTATATCAAAGCCGTTCGCAAAATGCGCCATTATCACAAATGGAACTCAAATTGATCCCTCAAATTGACTTGAATCATCAACGCGCGGGTGCCTCTCTCGCCTTGCAATTTTAACATTCAATTTAGAAGCACCTTGAAAACGCCTCAAAAATAGGACTCAAGGTGCTACAAAAAATGATAAAACGACTCGTTCATCCAAGGGAAAATGTTGTCTTTGGCTTCGATTTTAGAAAGGAGTTCAACATCCATTTCAGAGCCTGCTGAGAACATTTCGTATAAGTGCGTGAAATTTTCAAAATATTCGTGCAGTTGACCTTTCGCAAAATCTTCCGCAGAATGATTATGAATCATAAAAGCCCAATCTGAAGCTTGGAAAAGGGCTATTTCTCGTGCCATCTGAGCAAGAATTCGTTTTTGCATTTTGGACACAGGCTTCACCACACTACACTCCCGAAAGCAAGCGAGCATCTTATAGCATAAGGGATAAATCCAATCCACTTCACTATTGATCCAAACCGATCCAAAACCGCCCTCTCCCCATGAAGAAAAGACCGGATGATGCTTTTCAATATCGCCGCTATCCGGTTGCATTCCTTCTGTAGAAGCCATCTCTATGGAATGAGAGGCCGCCGCTCTTTCAAATAGACCTTCTATAAATTGAGGTCCTTCAAACCACCAATGGCCAAAAAGCTCCGCATCATAAGGACAAAGGATCGAAGGTTTCTGTGAATCCATCTGGGGAGCAAGCGACAGAATGGTGGCTTCCCTATTCGCAATAAATAATCGTGCATGCTCACGAGCCAAAAGCATCGCTTGCCACGGACGATAAATCGCCTTATTTTCTCCACCCGTAATGCGATAATATTTGAACCCCGTATCTATGGGTGTGTCGCCCGCAAAGAAATACTCACCAAGGTAATCTTTGCCAAGTTCTTTACTAATATCTCTAAAAAATTCTCGATAGTCAGGGTGACCCGGGTAGCCATGAGTGCGGCTCCACACTTCTACAGAGCTACTTTGTTCACGTCCCATGCAGCAAAGCCCCGCAGGGGTCCTCATAGGCGAAAATACACCATAACGAGGCGGAGGCGTCGCCAGTAAAACGCCGTGCGTTTCCAAAAAGAAATACTCAAAGCCAAACTCAGCAAGTAATGCATCCAAACCATCAAAATAGCCGCATTCCGGGAGCCAAAGTCCCTTGGGCTTTTTGTGAAATGCAGTTTCAAAAGCTTTAACCGTCAATGCTAACTGGAAACGAATGGAACCCAAATCCGATTGATAGGCAGGTAAAAAAGGATGCGTCCCCACACACGTTAAAAGCGTGAGTTTGCCCCGAGATTCCAAAGAACGAAAAGTCGCGAGAACATCACGCCCACAACGATGATCCCAAGTATCAATCAATTCTAATTGTCTTGTATGATAAAAACGAGCTATTTCGAGGAGTTCCGAATCGTTCGCTAAACGAACCAACTCTTTCTCGGAAAGAGCCAACTGTTCTTGTAAATGCCGCGTATAACGTTCCAAAAGCAATGAATCCGCAAGCATATGCAAAAGCGGAGCCGAAACACTTAAATTAAGCGTCCCAGGTATTCCCTTTTCGGCAAGTCGAGAAAGTGTCTGCACCAAAGGCAAATAAGTTTCGGAAAGTGCTTCAAACAACCAATTTTCTTCCAAAAATCGGTCGTAATCCGGATTGCGCACAAACGGGAGATGCGCATGCAAAAGCAGAAGGAGCTTTCCCTTGCCATTCATGTTCAAAGAAATTACTCCGTACGTTTTACGACAATAGGCACGATCGTTGTGGGAAAATCGCCATCCTTGTCGGTTGCAAATACTGGAATGACCTGCGTAGAATCAGGAAGGTCCATTTCCAACGAGAACGTTCCATCAGCATTGAGCGGAAAAGACTCTCCGCGTACTTGCAAATGGGCATCAGGGCGTGTACCACCATAAACAATAAGGCGCGTTTTGACCCACAAGAAAAAATCTTTCCCATAGTTCACAGAATCA
>Ga0209373_10004617_pt1 | contig 11756 bp, 13 predicted proteins | sample Higcelweek5metaG_FD_187173 | JGI IMG/M metagenome (GOLD analysis project Ga0209373, IMG submission 187173) | Freshwater pond sediment microbial communities from the University of Edinburgh, under environmental carbon perturbations - High... | ecosystem: Environmental > Aquatic > Freshwater >... | reverse complement strand
GCACAAGGTCCCCGTCGCGGGGGATGGGAAGGAGGCTTAACTCATGTCTGCAGGACTTCCGGAACCGTTGATCTTCTCTGAGATCATCGATCACTCGCTGGGTCTTCATCTGCCGCCGCACGTTTGGTACATGTGGCTGGCGATGATCATTCTTTTCTCTTGTGCCCTCATGCTGCGTGGTCGCCTCCAGCTGGTGCCGGGCGGTTTGCAGAACGTGTTCGAGACCGTCATTGGAGGTCTTGAAGACTTCACGGTGACGAACATCGGCGAAGAAGGCCGCAAGGTCTTCCCGTTCCTCTGCTCGATTTTCCTGTTCATCCTGGTGATGAACTACATCGGTCTGGTTCCCGGCTGCGACGCCGCCACGGCCAACGTGAACACCAACGCCGCCATGGCCGTGTGCGTGTTCCTCTATTACAACTACATCGGCATCAAAAAATGGGGCTTCGGCTACATCAAGCACTTCATGGGCCCCATGCCCGCGTTGGCGCCGCTCATGCTCGTGCTCGAGACCGTGAGCCACATCGCCCGCCCGCTCTCGCTCACTCTCCGTCTTTTCGGCAACATCCGCGGCGAGGAAATCGTCCTGGTGCTGCTCTTCGTGCTGGCTCCGGTGCTGGGCACCCTGCCCATGTACTTCTTGTTCATCCTGGGCAAGACCATTCAGGCCTTCATCTTCTTCATGCTGACGATGATCTACCTGAAGGGCTCGCTGGAGCACGCTCACTAAACCTTGGGGAAATGGTCGCTTGACCACAACACTATACCTTTAGGAGTACATTGATATGCGCAAAGCTCTTCTGATGACCCTGGCTATGGTTCTCTGCGCCTCCGCTGCTTTCGCTTCTGACGGCGCCGCCGTCGCCGCCGTGGGTCCCGTGGCCGCTTGGGCCACCGCCATCGGCATGGGCATCGCCGCCGGCCTCTGCGGCATCGGCCAGGGCCTGGGCCTGAAGGCCGCTTGCGAAGGCACCGCCCGCAACCCCGAAGCCGGTGGCAAAATCACCGTCACCCTGATCCTGGGCCTGGCCTTCATCGAGTCCCTGGCCATTTACGCCCTCGTCGTCAACCTGATCCTGCTCTTCGTGAAGCCCCTGGGCGCCTAGTAGCAAGTCTTTCCCGGAATCAAAGGAGGCCGCGAGGCCTCCTTTTTTCCGGGAAATCCGTTCTAAATTTCACAAATTCACCACGAGCGTTCTGGAATGGCCGTAAAGAGCGAGCATATCCCAAAGGCCACCATCGCCCGACTTGCCACCTACATCCAGGTGCTTTCGGAATTCAAGCGCGAGGGCACTGATGTCGTCTCCTCCGAGCGCCTCGCCGAGGCCTGCTCGGTCAATTCCTCGCAAATTCGCAAAGACCTCGCCTATTTCGGTGAATTCGGCGTCCGCGGCGTGGGCTACTACGTTCAGGATCTCATCACCTCCATCAAGCGTTCCCTCGGCATAGACCGCGCCTGGAACTGCGCCCTTGTGGGCGTTGGCAACCTGGGCCGCGCGCTGTTGCGCCACCGCGAGTTCTCCCGCAAGGGCTTCATCATCCGCGGCGCGTTCGACTGCGATCCCTACAAGATCGGCGAGGTTGTGGAGGGCATGGAGATCGTGTGCTCGCGCCAGTTGCCCGCCAAGGTCAAAGAGCTCGGCCTGGAGATCGGCGTCATCACCACTCCGCCCGAACGCGCTCAGCGCGCCGCCAACTATCTCATCGGCGCGGGCATCAAGGGCATCATCAATTTCGCCCCGGCGCGCATTGCCGTGCCGAAGCATATCCACCTTGAATACGTGGATTTCTTCCACTACTTCTATGCTGCAGCCTTCCACATCCGCTTCGACGAACAGCCGGACTAGGCTCCTTACATCCGATAGTCATTCTCAATCGCAGAATCAGTTGACTTGCTGAGCGCTTGGCATGATGATGCCTAGGCAATACGCTATGGCATGCATTCTGGAGCGATCACCTGTGCAGGATCTTGAACAGTATCCCAAGGTATTCTTGCAGACGGGCGACTGCTTTCTCGGTGTCCGCCCAACTCTTGTATCCACAGTCCTCGGCTCCTGCGTCGCCGTGACCATGTGCGATCCCGCGCGGGGCATCGGCGCCATCTGCCACGCCTTCCTGCCAGACAGCGTCAGCTTCCAGAACTCCACGCGCGAGCCGCAGGTCTGCCGCTTCGTCGACACGGCCCTTGAAAACATGTTTTCGAGCATGCTGAAGCTCAAAGTGCCCCAGGAAAATCTGGTGGTGAAGGTCTTCGGCGGGGCCTCCGGTCTCATGGGCGGCGCGGAACGCACCAACCTCTATGACATCGGCGGACGCAACCTGCGCGCAGTGCGCCAGTGGCTCATGGTGCACGGCTTGCCCATCGCAAAGTCGCAGATCGGCGGCAACCAGGGGCGAAAGCTGCACTTCCTCACCCACACGGGCGACGTGTGGATCAAACTTCTCAACCGCTCCGGCGGGGAGTAGCCATGCGCACCAAAGCCTCGCGTCTCGTTCTCGGACTGTTTCTGGCCTTTGCCTGCTGGGCCGTGGCCCTTGCGGCGGAGATGCCGCAACAGCCCGGCGCGAAGCCCGCTGCCCTGGTGCAAGTCGGCGTCATCGACGCTCTTTTGGCCGGCGGCTATGAGGGCTCCCTGTCCCTGGGCGAGCTGCGCAAGCTGGGCGATTTCGGGCTCGGCACCTTCGACGCCCTGGACGGCGAGATGGTCGTGCTGGACGGCGTGGTCTATCAGGTTCCCGCCAGCGGCCAGGTGCGCAAGGCTCCAAACACGCTGACCACGCCCTTTGCCCAGGTGACGCGCTTTGCGTCCGACGCCACCTGCGCGCTGCCCGCGGGCGCGGACCTCAAGGCCGTGGAGGCCCGGCTCGACGCCGCCCTGGGCGACCCCAACTGCTTCGCCGCCGTGCGCATCGACGCGGACTTCGCCACCCTGACCGCGCGGAGCGTGCCGCGCCAAACGCCGCCCTACCGCCCCTTGTCCGTGGTGGCCAAGGAGCAGGCCGTGTTCCCCTTCAGCGCCACGCGCGGCACCCTGGTCGGCATGCGCGGCCCAGCCTTTGCGCGCGGCCTGGGCGTACCCGGCTGGCACTGGCATTTCCTCACCCAGGACCGCTCTCGCGGCGGGCATGTCATGGCCTTCACCCTGGGCGGAGCGCCTGTGGCCCGTTTGCAGCACCTGCGCCGTTTGGAGCTGACCTTGCCGGAGAACGGCCTGGCCGGTTTCGACCTTGCGCGCGACCGTTCACAGGAACTGCATTCCGTCGAGAGCGGCAAATGAACATCCTGATGATCGCGGTGAACGACCCGGCCGGGACGGGCATCGGCTTTTGCCGGGCCGTGAACCGTCTGGGGCGGCACCATTGCCGCATCGTGACCCTGGAGACGCGCTACACGCATTCCTGGCCTAAGGACTTGCACGTGCCCGATCTGGACGAGGCGGGTCTGGCCGAGCTGGAGCATCTGCTCAAGACCAGCGATGTGCTGCATTTCCACATGACGGCGGATGAGAACCTGCGCCTGGGGCCGTTTCTCCCGGCGGATTACCTCGCGGGCAAGGCCATTGTGCACCACGAGCACGGCCACCACGACTTCCGCTCCAATCCCGAGGACTTCCGCGCCAAGTACCGCGAGCTGGGCCGCAAAAATCTGCTGGTGAGCACCCCGGACCTGAAGCGCATGATGCCCGAGGCGCGCTGGCAGCCCAATCTCGTGCATCAGAACGAGCCCGTGCTGCGCCCGGCGGAGCGCCGCTGGTCCGGGCCGCTCAAGGTGGCCCATTCGCCCACGCGCAAGGACCTCAAGAATACAGACGAGCTGCTGGCCGTGGTGCAGGGGCTGCGCACGCGCGGCAGCGCCCTGGAGCTGGACCTCATCGACAACGTGCCCCACAGCGAGTGCCTGGCCCGCAAACGCGCGGCCCATGTACTGTTCGACCACATGCAGGGCTATTACGGCGTGAGCAGCCTGGAGGGCCTGAGTCAGGGGCTTGCGGTCATCGCCGGGCTGGACGCCTGGAACCGCGCCCACGTGGCGGAATTCTCCGGCCTGGCCGAGGATGCGCTGCCCTGGGTGCTGGCGAACAGCGCCGAGGATCTTGCCGCGCGCCTGCGCGAGCTTGCAGCGGACATGGACCTGTGCCGCGCCAGGGGCGAGGCCTCGCGCCGCTTCATGGAGAATTGCTGGTCCGAGGAGAAAGTGGCCGGACAGCTTTGCGATTTCTGGGACGCCCTGCTGTGAGCGGGCTTTGCGCCGGGCGGCGTTTTGTGTAAGGTGCCGCAAATGACACAGTGGAGCAGGGAATGAGCAAAGTGCTGAAGCATACGGGGAGCAGGCTTGCGGCGCTGGCCGCGGCGGTCGGCATCGTGGGCGGCGGTTTCGCCGCCGGAACGGTCCTGGCTGCGGAGTATGAAGTGCGCATGCCGGTTTCAAAAACCGTGCGCCTTGCACCTGTGGAAGAGGCCGTGGACCCTGACGCGGACAAGGCCAAGCCTGCGGCCAAGCCCGTGGCCAAGCCTGCACCAAAACCTGCGGCCAAGCCTGCGGAAAATACCGCCGACAAGGCCGCTGCCGAAAAATCAGCCCCTGCCAAGCCCGCAGCGGAAAAACCCGCCAAGCCCGAAAAACACGCCCAGGACAAGCACCCGGCGGACAAGGCCGCCGCCAGTAAAGCCGCCGCCGCCAATGCCGCAACGGAGAAAGCCGCTGCGGAGAAGACTCCCAAGCCCGTGCTGGGCAAGGCCGCCGAAGCCGCCGCCACTGCCGAGCGCAAGACCGTCATCATTTCCAAGAAGCCTGCCAAGACGGCCAAGCCCGCGTCCAAGAAAAACGTGAAGCCCGTTGAGGTGAGCGCCGATCCGGACGCCCAGGACAACGCCTCGGCAGAGCAGGCCGCGCACGCCGCGCCCCCGGCTGCTGCTGGTCCGGCCGCCGCCGCTGCGCCGAGCGAGGCCCAGGCCGCGCCCAAGGCTTCCAAACCCGCTCCGGCCGCGTCTGTCCCGGCCCCGCGCCAGCCTGCACCGGTCAAAATCGACCCCAAGGCGCTGATCATGCCCGCTGCCGCGACCACCGGAACCGGCGCGCCCCTGCCAGCAGAAGGCCTGTGGATGGGTGAGGTGAGCGTGGAATACCAGGAGCAGAGCGTCATCGTGCGCGTCGCCACCAGCAAGGCGGCAGACCGCCTGACCTGGTTCAACCAGGCCGAGCCGCGCAAGCTGGCCGCGGATTTTCACGGCGAATGGCACAAGAAGGGCGGGCATGTGCTGCGCATGGACACCGGCCCCATCAAGAACATCATCGTGGGCGAGCACCCGGACCGCATGCGGCTGGCCGTGGAGTTCCGCGACGGCGCGGTGAACCCCGGCGTGGAGCCCAAGCTTGAAACGGGCGCTGGCGGCGTCATCCTGACCATTCCCCTGGCCGTGCACCTGAAGCCCTGAAGCAGACGCCCGTCCGCACCGGCGGCCACACCGGCAGGCCGCAGGCACGATGTGTCGGCAAGCCCCACCGGCTGACAGGCGGCTAGTCCCTCTGTCTGGCAGGCGGCTGGCAGCGAACCCGCCTCCGGCACTCCGGATTTTCTGGCCCCACTGGCTGCCTTGTCACAGAATCGTCACAAGGCCGTGTCCCATACGTCGCTTCCGGTGCGTAAATCTCCCCTTGCAGCACGCGGCCGCACCCTGCGGCACTCCGCCTGCAAGCCCACGGAGACGCACATGCCCGACATCAAGGTAACTTCGCAATCACTGGACTTTTATTACGGCGCGTTCCACGCCCTGCACCAGGTGAGTCTCGATTTCGAGAAATTCCAGGTGACGGCGCTCATCGGGCCGTCCGGCTGCGGCAAGAGCACGTTTTTGCGGTGCATCAACCGCATGAACGACCTCATTCCGGGCACGCGGGTCACCGGCGTTCTTGCCCTCGACGGCGAGGACATCCATGCCCAGGGCGTGGACGTGGTGGCCCTGCGGCGGCGCATCGGCATGGTGTTCCAAAAGCCCAATCCCTTTCCCAAGACCATCTACGAGAACGTGGCGTATGGCCTGCGCGTCAATGGCGTGCGCGACAAGCGCGTGCTGGACGAAAGCGTGGAGACGAGCCTGCGCGGCGCGGCCCTGTGGGACGAGGTGAAGGACCGCCTGCAGGCCTCGGCCCTGGGGCTTTCCGGCGGGCAGCAGCAGCGCCTGTGCATCGCCCGCGCCCTTGCCGTGCGGCCGGAGGTGCTGCTCATGGACGAGCCTGCCAGCGCGCTCGACCCCATCGCCACGCAGAAGATCGAGGACTTGATCCACGAGCTGAAGCGCGACCTGACCATCATCATCGTCACCCACTCCATGCAGCAGGCCGCCCGCGTTTCCGACCGCACGGCCTTCTTCTACCTGGGCAAACTCATTGAGGAAGGCGATACGCGCACCATTTTCACCAAGCCGCGCAACCGCCAGACCGAAGACTACATTACCGGCCGCTTCGGCTAGGGGGAGAGACCAACATGCAGCAGCGCAGTCATTTTACCCAGAAACTCGGCGAGCTGCGGATGCTCCTTCTGCGCATGTCCGCGCTGGCGGAGCAGGCCGTGCAGAACGCCTGCCGCGCGTATCTGGAAAACAACACCGACCTTGCCGAGGGCGTGGTCATGAACGACATGGCCATCAACGAGATGGAAGACGCCATCGACGCCTTCGACCTGGAGCTGTTGGCCCTGGATCAGCCCCTGGCCAGCGACCTCAGGCTCATCATCGGGTCCATGCGCATCACCATGAACCTGGAGCGCGTGGGCGACGAGGCCGTGAACCTGGCGCACCGGTCGCTGTTTCTCTCCACGCGCCAAGCCCTGCCGGAGAACCCCCGCATGGCCCAGCTGTGCGCCCACGTGCAGGACATGCTGAGCAAGGCCGTGCGCGCCCTGGTGGACGAGGACACGGCCCTGGCCAACGACATTTGCGCCATGGACCACCGGGCCGACGAGCTGTGCCTCAAGGTGCTCAAGGAGGCCATCAACACCATGGTCGACGAGACGCGCATCGTGGAGCGCGGGGTGCACGTCATCATGGCCTCGCGCCATTTGGAGCGCATTGGCGACTTGGCCACGAACATAGCCGAGGCAGTGATCTTCATCAAGGAAGGCATGGACTTGAAGCACCGCTGCAAAGGCTAGAAGCGGCTGCGGAGCGCGGCCGCCGGGCACGCTTCAGCACTGGCGACACGCCCGCAGAAAGACAATCCCGCAAGCGCAGCCTACACAATCGCAATCCCCGCAAGAGCCCTGGAGCAGTCCGGGGCTCTTGTCTTTCCTTCACCACCCGCAGCCTCGCACGAACCTGCCGCCAGCGGGGGGCAGGCATATCCGCAGCCGTCGAGGATTACAGAAGGCATCCGCAGCCCTTCTGTTTTGCCAAGCCAATCTTTCCGCCAGCGCAACAGCATCTGTCTCTCCCGCGCCTCTTTGACAGCGTTGCAGGCGGGACCACGCCTCCGTGCACCTCTGTGCTCGCCATGCCGCCGTGCCCTGCGGAGCGTTTGAAGCAGAAATCCGGCAACCAGCGCGTATGTTTTGCTATTTTTATTTCAACACAAAACGGATAGAGAAAGGGCACGGGGCGCTTCCGCCGGAGCCGGTTGCGGCCGGGAGCGGGTGCGCCGCAAGGGTGCGTGCGCCAGCTTGCGCGCATGCGGTCCAACACTGTGTTGCTTTGCCAAGAGGAGAACGATCATGCTCATGACCTCGATTTTTCCCTCACGCTATGTCCAGGGCGCCGGTGCCCTTTCCCTGCTGGCCGAGGAAGCCGCCCGCCTGGGCACGCGCGCCTTGGCCGTTGTTTCCGGGTCCGCGCGGCCCCTGGTGGAAAAGGCCCTGGCCGGACAGAAGCAGCTTGCGGCGACCGTGCAGCCTTTCAAGGGCGAGTGCTGCGACGAGGAGATCGACCGCCTGGTGGCTGCGGCCAAGCAGGCCAAGGCGGATGTCATCATCGGCGCAGGCGGCGGCAAGCCGCTGGATACGGTGAAAGCCGTGGCCCACGCCCTGCATCTGCCTGTGGTGGTTGTGCCCAGCATCGCCTCCACCGACGCGCCGTGCAGCGCCCTGTCCGTCATCTACACGCCGGAGGGCGCCTTCAAGCGCTACCTGCTCTTGCCGCGCAACCCGGACGTGGTGCTGGTGGACAGCGAAGTGGTGGCGGCCGCACCGGTGCGTTTTCTCGTCTCCGGCATGGGCGACGCCTTGTCCACGTGGTTCGAGGCCGAGGACTGCCGCGTCAGCCAGGCCAAAAACATGACTGGCCGCACGGGCACCATGACTGCCTACGGCTTGGCGCGCTTGTGCTTCGACACACTGCTGGCCGACGGCCCTGCCGCGAAAAAAGCTTGTGAGGCCAAGACGGTCAGCCCGGAGCTGGAGCGCATCATCGAGGCCAACACCCTTTTGAGCGGCCTGGGCTTTGAGAGCGGCGGCCTGTCCGGCGCGCACGCCATCCACAACGGCTTCACCGTCCTGCCCGAGACGCACGCCTTCTGGCACGGCGAAAAGGTCGCCCTGGGCACCTTGTCGCTGCTGATGCTGACAAAGCGCCCGGCGGACATGATCGCCAAGGTCTATGATTTCTGCCAGTCCGTGGGGCTGCCCATCTGCCTCGCGGACATCGGGCTCGCCGCTCCCACGGATGCGCAGCTCATGGAGGTGGCGCGGCTGGCCTGCGCTCCGGGCGAGACCATCCACAACATCAAGGGCGATGTGACGCCGGAAGCGGTGCTGGCCGCCATCAAGGCGGCGGATGCCGAGGGGCGGCGCAGAAAGGCCTGATCCCTTTCCCTCTGCACAACAAAGGGACAGACGGCGCTGCTTTCTGCGCTGCCTGTCCCTTTTACTTTTGTCGAGCCCCAAAGCAGCTCTTTTCTTTCCATTGCGGGGTCCGGGGGGTGCATTCCCCCCGGCGGGTCCAAGGGCGGAGCCCTTGTTTTCCGCCAATGGCGTGCCCGGAACATGCTCCGCAGGCCAAGGGGCTTTTCGCCCCTTGGAACCCCATTATGGAAGGCGGGTCTGTCCTTTTTGCTTTTGCCGAGCCCCGAAGCCGCTCTTTTCTTTCCATTGCGGGGTCCGGGGGGGGCATTCCCCCCGGCAGGTCCAAGGGCGGAGCCCTTGTTTATGTGCGAAAATCAAAAGGCATAAATTCAGTGAGTTGCCGGATGCAGGCACGCAGTTCCGGCTGGCGGAGTCTACTCGCTTTTCGTCTTGGTCCCGCCCATGAGGCTTGGCGAAGGGCCTTCCTGGCTGAACTCCTCCACCTCGAAGCCGATGACCTTGTCCTTCTCATACCAGCTCACAACCTGCTGCAGCCTTGTGCGGTGGGTTGTGCGCGCATCCCAGCCCAGCTTGCGATTAAGCGCCGGAGTGAGCGGCTCCCACTTCTTGCTCTCAATGCCGTCGCGCCAGGAGTCCGCGCCCATGGGCTTGCCGAGGATGGCCCGCACCTGGGCGCGGCTCATGCCCAGCCTGATACCGCTCAAGGTGGCCAGCCCGGCATGCACGCGCGGGGTGCGGGCGCACAGGCTCGGCTGGCGGATGAACGCCACGTCCGAGACCACGGCGATGGTGGCGACGAACCCATCGAAGTCGTTGATGAAGAACACGGCTGTTTTGTCGTTGGGCGTTGCGGCGGTGTAGCACCAGCCTTCCGTTTCATGCATATCATCCAGGCTGGGCTCCGATGCCGGGACTTTGCCGAAAAGCCCGGGCACGCGCTCCTCCGACACTGTTCCCGGGCGTATGTAAAGTTCACCAGCACTGCGGCCGTCCGTGGGGCCGAAGGGCCCCACCGTCAGGTGCCGGGGAGCGATGTCCTTGGGCGGCGTCCCCTCCTTGCCCAGTGGGGAAATGTTGCGGTCCGGGTTCTGCACCTTCAGGAAGGCCTCAGCATCGACGAAGATGCCGGGCCGCTTTGCCTGGGCCTCCCCGGCCAGCAGACCGGCCAGGAGCATTGCAAGGAGCAATGGCAGGGCAAGCCTAAAGCGTGACGCGCAGGATCGAGCCCACGGGAATCTGCCTGCGCGTTGTCTCCGGCAAAAGGATGCACCCTTGCGAGTGGGTCGGTTTGCTGCCGTTATGAATCCAGAATCCGTCACGGTTCATCTTCTCCAGGCGCTCTTTGGTTTCCGGGTCCGTTGGCACCAGACGCAGGATGTGCTGGCCCTTCTTTTGCCTGTCCGTTCCTTCCGTATCCTCGATCACTTCCGTGACCTTGTAGTTCCCGCGCGGAATGGGGCCTCGGTTCTTTTCGTCTTCGAACTCCGGCTTGTCGCGATAGTCGCCATAGCCGGCGTGTCCCTTGTCCATAAGGCGTCCATCGGCAGCGCGCAGCTCCCCGGACTTCTGGCTGTACGTCAAGTGGGCTTGCCTGAGCGCTGGCGGCTCAATACGGCAGCCCACTACAACGCACATAGCGGAGATCTTCTCGCACGTGTCAGTCCATGGTGTTGGCGAGGATGGAGAATCCATCCACGCGTCCCCCCTTGTCGAACCATATCAGAATCCAACGCCAGGCGGTTGTGCCATATTCGCCCTTCCTGGCTGGCCGCTCGGCGGCAAATTCGATGCTGCGTCCCTTGGCGCGCTCCGGCTTGCCGAACATGGCCAGCACCTCGGCGCGGCTCATGCCCAGCCGCAGCCCGCCCCTGGTGCGCACGGAGGCGCTCACCATCGCCGTCGCCCGGCACCGCTTGTCAACGTCGATGATGCGGGCTTTGTCCCTTTGCACGTCCACGCGCAGCAGCAAGTCCGGGTACACCTCGAACACGACCCCGGTGTTGTCGCCCGGCTGCGACGAGACGTAGCAGTAGAGGGAATCATCATTTTCGCCAAAGCTCGTGCGCGGGGCCGGGCCAAGAAGCGCCAGCACGTCCGGCGCTTCCTTGCTCTCCAGGTCGAAACTCAGGCTCCGGCGCTCGCCCAGGCCCACGAGGACATGATGGGCGTCGTCGAGCACGGCGGACCGGGGCGGGTCCTCCAGCCTGGGCTCGAAGTAGCCCGCAGTGGGCTCGTCCACCAGGACGCGCGACATGGCCCCGGCCAGCGCGAAGCCGGGCGAGGCGAGGCACAGAAAGAGCGCCAGGGGTGCGGACACTCTACTTGACCACACGGATCCACCTTCCTTCATATTGTTTCAGGTTCCCCCTCGTCTCCTTGTCCAGGATGATGCAGCCGCGCGACGACGTTTGCGGGTCGCGGCCGCCGTGGATGAGCATGGAGTCGGGTTTGCGGTCAATCTTATCTTTCCCGAAGCGATCCCTTGTGCCCGGATCCGGCTCCAGCCTGTATATCGGGCGTTTCAAATCGTCACGATAAGCCGGATCCTTAACCTCGCGAAGCCGCCAATTGCCCTCGGGAATGGGGCCACGGTCCTCTTTGCCCTGGCTTGACGCCTTGTTCCTGTCCGCGCCATATCCGCTGTAGCCCTTGCCCGTCATCACTTGGCCCTGCGGATCGCGCAGGGTTCCGGCTTCCCGCTCAATGCTGTACACGAGGTGCGGCTCTTTCGGCGCTGGCGGCGGGGGCTGGTATTTGTCCTTTGGCGGCGAAACCTTGCCGCGCACTTCGCCGCCGCCCGAGATGTCCCCTGAGTCTGTGCTCCCGAGATATCGCCCATGCCCGTCGTAAGGCTGTTCCGCGCCGCCGCCGCCTGGCTTGGTGCCCATCGGCCCCAGGCTCATTCCGGCGGCGGCGTGCTTGCCGTCCTCGCTCACCCAGGTCCGCGTCCGGTTGTCCGCGCTA
>Ga0209373_10004616_pt1 | contig 11759 bp, 13 predicted proteins | sample Higcelweek5metaG_FD_187173 | JGI IMG/M metagenome (GOLD analysis project Ga0209373, IMG submission 187173) | Freshwater pond sediment microbial communities from the University of Edinburgh, under environmental carbon perturbations - High... | ecosystem: Environmental > Aquatic > Freshwater >... | reverse complement strand
ATTGGTAAACCAGCTTCCAAAAGAGGCTCTGGGGAGTTTTCTACTTTTTATGGACATGAATATATTAGTGCCAAAAAAACCAAACAAATCCTAACTAGATTAAAATTTCCCAAAAACATCATTGATAAAACTGTCCTACTAGTAAAAAACCACATGTTTTATTATAATGTTGATGAGGTGGGTGAAAAAGGGGTCCGCAGAGTTATCCAAAAAGTTGGACTAGAAAATATCAACGATTTAATTGATGTCAGGATTGGGGACAGATTGGGAAGTGGTACCGCCAAAGCAATACCCTACAAATTAAGACACTTTAAATATATCGTAGAAAAAGTTTCCACCGATGCAATTTCCGTTGGTCAGCTAAAAATAAATGGCACAGATCTAATAAAAACCCTAAATATAAAGCCTGGACCAAAAATAGGTACCATTTTAGATATTTTGCTTTCTGAAGTAGTTGATGATGCCCAACTTAATAACAAAAAACATCTAACCAAAAGAGCAATTGAGCTAGAAAAAGAAAACATTGAACAACTTAGAGCACTAGCCAAAGAAAAAATTCAAGAAAAAAAAGATCTCGAAAACCAAAAAATGAAAAGCAAACACTGGGTTAAATAATCTATCTAAAAAAAATATGCAAATCAAAATTGAAAAGTTACAAGAAAACCCGACAAATTTATTACGCAGAGCAGGTTATTCTTTTCAAAAAAATGTCGGGGATGAAATGAGTTTTATTAGACCCCTTGCACTAGCTGGTTATCCAAGGTTTCATATGTATGCCAAAATTCAAGACACCTTTACTTTAATTATCAATATCCATCTTGATCAAAAGAAAGAAACTTATGGAGATGATACTCGCCATCATGGTGAATATGAAAATGAGGGGGCTCTAAAAACGGAGGTAGAAAGAATTTTGCCAATTCTTAACTCGAATTAAAATCAAAGTATTGATTTTTTAAAAAAAATATATTATTATCCTAAAGTAAGTAAGCCGAGGTGGTGAAATTGGTATACACGCCAGTCTTAGGAACTGGTGAGCTTGTCTCATGGAGGTTCAAGTCCTCTCCTCGGCACCAATAAAAAAACAACCCAATAAATATGGGTTGTTTTTATTTTTTAAATTAGAAATTTCTTTTTATTTGCTCCCAGATCAATAAAGTCATCCGCGGAATCAATCAATCTAGCACTAGTTGATTTTTTAAACGCAATAACCTCAACTCTACAACCAGTAGTATTTTGAATATATTCTATCATGGGAATATAGTCCCCATCACCAGAAACTAAAACTATAACATCCAGACTTTTACTCATTTTTATTGCATCCACTGCAATTCCCACATCCCAATCTGCCTTCTTAGCTCCACCCGCAAAAATTTGAAGATCTTTAGTTTTAACTTCAAAGCCTTGATTTTCTAAAGCATCAAAAAATTTTTCTTCTAAGCCCTCCTCAGTTTTAACTCCATAAGCGATGGCTCGAATTAATTTTCGACCACTTACTGCCTCATCTAAGATGTTTTTAAAACTAACTTTCTTTTTATAAAGAACCTTACCGGTATAATACATATTCTGAATATCTACTAAAACCCCCACTCTTTGCTCTTTAAATTTTGCCATAACTATTTTTAATCAAAAAAATGCTTTTATAATAAGCATTCTTTTGAATTATTTATCCCTTTAAACCAAGTTTCTTTATTGTAGCTTTATAAGATTTTTCATCGGTCCTTTTTAGATATTCCATCAATTTCTTTCTTTTGGAAACCATCTTTAGTAAACCCCTTCTAGAATGGAAATCTTTCGCATTCTTTTTTAAGTGAGCAGTCAGCTTCTTAATTTTTTCAGTAAAAAGAGCAACTTGATACTCTGATGATCCAGTGTCTCGATCATGTCTTTTTACCTCCTTTGTGGCCTTAATTTTTTGCTTTGCTGTAAGCGCCATATTTTTTTTCGCTACACATTCGTTCCGCTACTAAACGCAAAAACCAATGTGTGCATATTCTTAATTAATTAACACCTACACAATAACATTAAATTTATTTTTTGGCAACTGTTTTAAACTTCTTTTAAGATATCCTCCCAAAATCTTATTAGGTAGTGTTTTTGCTCCTTACTCTTGGGATTAAAGTAATAAACACCACCCTCTTCTCTTATTTTTTTATTTTTAATATCTAAAGCTCCTAAAACATATTTATCTTTTAAAATATAACTCTGGAGTTCATTTTCTTTTTTTTGATAAAAATCAATCACGAGATTTGATTTCAAATCATCCCTGCGCTCTTTCTTTGATATTTTTCCAATATCCTCTGGTTTAGTTTCTAACATTAAATCAACATCCCTAATTTCAATTATTTCTATCTCTTTTTCGACATCACTAACTTGCTTATTAATATTTGTTTTTCCAATTAGCCATTCCCAGCCCCCGCCATCTTTTTTTCTATACACCTCATCGTCTTTTACTCCATCTTCTTTTTTATATTTAATCTTATAAGCCACTTCTCCATTTGGATATCTCAATTCCACGTAACCCTTTTTATTATTTAAGGAAAAATTAGATTCTTTTTTGTTTATTTGTTTAACTTTTCCAGCTTTTATAATAAAATTATCATAGATTGGATGATTAACTAATTTCTTTTTATTCTCTCCTGTAGCAATACTCCAGTTTTTTAAATTTAACTTCTTTTTTGATTTGTTTTTTAATTCAATCCACTCACCCTCAGCATCCCTACCCTTTGGATTAGGACTGATTGCTAAAATACTTATTTTTCTTTCAGGAAAATCATCCACCTCAATATTAAACTCTTTTTTAATATCTTCTGTGCCATTATAAACACTTAATTTAAGGGTATATTTTCCATTATTTAAATATTTATGCCTAGTCTTTGATTTGTAACTCTTTTTCCCATCCCCGAACTCCCACTTAACCTTTAAATCTTTTTCCTTAATGCTACCAACCCTTACTTCAAAATTTGCATAAATATCTTTATAAATATCATCATCAATGTCCACCAAGACCTCGCCAGCCTCTTTAAATTCATTAATTGTGCCTGGCGTCAATAAATCACTCCAACGCCATCTACACCCCTCTTGGTCAAAACCGTAAGACAAACCCTCTTTTGTTCCATTGTATTCAATAAAATCGACTTGTTTTTTGTTTTTATCCAAAAGAAAAACACCCTCCTTACCACTATTATTTAAAGAAATTCCAGAATCCCCTTTATAAACAACTACAAACTCCTCAGCCTTTAAGATAACACCCTCGTCAAACTCATAGCCACTCCCCCTACTTAAATCCTTCAAAAACCAACCACTTAAATCAACATCTTTATTTCCTGAATTATATAATTCGATAAATTCTTCATTTTCATCCTTCGGATTAGGAAATATCTCATTTATTCTTATTGTATTTATATCTTCATTAATATAATTATCAACTCCTTTTTCTGAATTTTTCTCCCCAGGAGTTCCCCCTTCCACAAAACTCTCTCTAAAAAAATTATCCTTATCCAACTCTAAAGAAAAACCATTACCTGCCCCACCAATATCACTAGAATAAGTTGCTTCATAAATATCCGCAGTATTAATTACTCTTATTTCCCCAGTTGTATTGACTAAATTTATATTACTTTCGAAAATTTTATACTCAAACTCCTTTTTATTATTTAAAAAGTAATCCTCCTTAAATTTATCTCCATTTTTAGCAATAATTACATATTCACTCTTATTTATAATAAAATTTTCCGTATTAAACAACTTTAATGGATGATTACTTTTATCAAAAATTTTCCAACCAGCTAAATTTAAACTCTCACTCTTATTATAAATTTCAAACCACTCTCTATCAATATCTGAACCTGCTAAATCATACATTATCTCTGTGATAACAATATTATTATCGCTCGCCAGAGACACTCCGTGCATAATAAAAAATTCTGAAAAAATTATCAGAATCATCATTATATATCTAACTTTAATTAAGTTTAATTTCCTTAATCTCATTTTCTCCTATTTTCTTATTTATTTCATCAACTATCATTTGCCTATTTAACCAGACCTCATTAGCCCAATTAGAATTAGTTGTTTTTATAAAAATAACTCCTTTTTTATAAAAACTGGGTTTTAAATTTAAAACACCCATTTCTCCATATTTAAGCTTAATAATATCTCTAAAAATATAAAAAATACTCTCACTATCAATATCTTTTTTTTGAATTATTTTTTTATATTCAAGAAAATTACCTATAGCTCTCATTTATTTCCTAATTGGCATTATAATATAAATAAAGTTATCAACAGTTTTTGCACTTTTATCATTAAACATCTTTAAAACTATGGGTGAGGTTGCATCATTGATCATAATTTTAATTTTAATTGAATCCATTACTCCAAGACTATCAATTAAATATCTTGGATTTAAAACAAAGTCTTGATTCTCACCACTCTTTTCAACAATTAAATCCACCTGATTCTCTCCCGATTCCTGCAATTGTGATTTTACGACTAGGTTTTCATTTTCACTAGCTACAATATTTATTTCACCATCTGTTTTTTTCGTAAAAACACTAGCAATTTTAATAGATTGTAGTAATTCATTTTTATTTATCAAAATTTCAGTCTTAAACTCGCTGGGTATAATTTGTTTATATGGTGGATATTTTCCATTTATTAAGCGTGAAACAACTTTAATATCATTTATATCAAAAAATATTTGATTATTTTCTATTGTTATAAATGTTTTACCACCATCTTCGCTATTATGCAAAATTTTATTTAACTCCCTCAGAGTTTCAGCTGGAATTATAATAGTATTATTAATAACATCTTTTTCGGATTCATTATTTTTTATCTCAACTTCATATTCACATAATCTAAAACTGTCTGTGGCGGCAAAATAAGCCTTATTATCAACAAAAGAAAGATTTATCCCAGTAAATTCAACCCTTATATCATTTAAGCTGACACAACTAAGCGTTTTATTAATAATATCCTTAAAATTATTATTTTCGATAGAAAATTGATATTCCCCCTTTCTTTCTGGGATAATAGGAAAATCATCAGAATCTAAACAGTTGATTTTAGCTTTATATTTTCCACAGTTTATACTCAATATGTGACCATTTAACTCTATTTCTATATTTTCTTCATGTGGTAGATTCAAAACAAAATCACTTAATATTTTTGAAGGAATTGCTATCTTACCTTCTCTATCTATTTTAGCTCCTATTTTACTTATAATACCTATTTCTAAATTTGTAGCATAAAAAATTAATCTACCATCTTTAGTTTCCAATAAAATATTTTTTAAAATAGGTAAGGTTATTTGTTTTGATGTAATTTTATCAACAATAGATATTGCTTTTTTAAAGTTTTCTTGTGTACAAACTACTTTCATTTGGGTAATTAGTATTAATTATATTTTTATATAGTTATATAAATTATTATTACTATTATTAAGGGTTAAAAATCTGTTGATAAGTTAATATATCGTTATCTTCTTTGGTTATTTTATGATAATACATTGTTCATAATCATGCAATAAGTAGCTTAATAAACTATTAATTAAGAATGTATAAAAAAAATATATATATAAAAATAAAATTACTAACAATTAAAAGTAATCAGTATACACTTAATAAACATACTTATCCACAGGTAATTAATACTTATCCACAGTTTATTAATAAATTATTAACGAAAATTCTTAATTATGTGTTCGATGTCGTTATTTAGTTTAGAATTGCTTTCAATGCCATTCTTTATTTTATTAAAAGCATGAAGAGCTGTTGTGTGATCTCTTTGAAAATATTCCCCTATTTCTGGGTAAGACATTTTTAATTCTTTTTTAAAAAGAAACATGGTTATCTGCCTAGGAAGAGAAACCTTTTTTTTTCTACTTTTACTCATTAAGTCTTCCTTGGTTATTTCAAAAAAGTTAAGAACAGAGTTTATTATATCCTTTTTGGTTATAGCAGATTCTATTTTTGAATTTAAAACAGAATATAAGATTTTTTTTGTTTCTTCTATTGTGGGATTTCTTTTATTCAATTCAAAAGTGGCTACTATTTTATTAAGTGCGCCTTCTAGTTCTCTTATATTATTTTTTATATTTTCAGCTATGAATCTTAATATTTCATCACTTAAAAAGAATTTTTTTTCATTAAGTTTGGTTTGTAATATAGCGAGTCTTGTTTCTAGATCTGGGTTTCCTATATCTGTTATCATACCTCCCTCAAATCTTGAGCGTAATCGATCCTCAAGTATTTGAATATTACTCGGTGGCCTATCGCTGCTGATAACAATTTGTTTATTTAGCTGGTAAAGAGAGTTAAATATGTGAAAAAATATATCCTGAGTTTTTTCTTTCCCTGATATGAATTGAATATCATCTATTATTAATAAGTCGGCTTGTTGATATTTGTTTTTAAATTTATCAATTGTTTGATTTTTTATTGAATTTACAAGTTCTGTTGTAAATCCTTCAGAAGATATATAAATAATATTTTTATTGGAATCATTTTTTAATATCTCATTACCAATTGATTGTAAAAGATGCGTCTTTCCTAGGCCAACGTCCCCATAGATAAAAAGTGGGTTATATTGTGTTCCTGGATTTTGAGATACGGCATAGCATGCAGCCCTAGCAAGCTCGTTATTCTCGCCTATAACAAAATTATCAAAAGTATATCTGGAATTTAAATTTGTATTTTGAAAAAAGTTTATTTGTGGAGTTTGCTTCCTTGGAGCATCTGTTTCGGAATGGTTGTCCTTAGGGGGTAAATTTACTGTGTTATTTTTATCTTTTTGGGGCTTATCTTGTGGTGAATATATTGAACAAGAAACCTCAATAATATTATTTTGAAAGTTTCTTAGGGCATTTATAATGTTTGTGTTAAATTTATTTTCTAACCATTCTTTTGAAAATCCATTTGGAACTCCAATAACAACCTTACCATTTTCATTTGATAGAATGAAGGTATCCTTAAACCAGGTTATAAATTGAGGTTTTGATAAGGATAATTCAATTTCTCCTAAAACGGCTTTCCATAAATCTTCGTTATTCATATGGTTTTTTTTGATGTTTACAATAAAATTATTTTATGAAAACAAGTAGCGTGCATTAAAATAGCAAGCTGTGGATAACTTAACTTTTCCATATTAACATAAAATAAAAAAAAGTAAAATAATAAAATTTTTTTAAGGTTATATATAGGCTCATTTTAAAACTAGCCATATAAATCATATTAAAATAGTATGATATAAAAAAATAAGGCAAAAAAGTATTAACAAGTTATTAACAACCTTAAATAGCGTAATTAATTATATAAATAGGGCTTTTTTCTCTTTATAAATTATATTTATGCACAGTTTTTTTATGTTCCACGTGAAACAATAAATTATAAATGAGTTGTGATTTAGTTGTTGATAATATTTTAATAAATCTTTTTATTATTAATATGTTCCACGTGGAACACCATCTGCTTGTGAATGATCGTTTCTAGTGATGTTGGGAAGTTAATAAACTTTTTAATGATATTAAATGTTCCACGTGAAACAATATTTATTTTTATTTAGCGCCATCGGGAATATTTTTTTGTAGATATGTTCCACGTGAAACAATAAATTATAAATGAGTTGTGATTTAGTTGTTGATAATATTTTAATAAATCTTTTTATTATTAATATGTTCCACGTGGAACACCATCTGCTTGTGAATGATCGTTTCTAGTGATGTTGGGAAGTTAATAAACTTTTTAATGATATTAAATGTTCCACGTGAAACAATATTTATTTAAATCATATTATTTTAGTATGATTTAAGTATAATTTAAAATAATTTTTTTTGAGTGGTTTTCCTTTGGGTTGTAATTATTGAATTAAAAAAAATAAAAAAAGCTTTAATATTAGTAATTTACGTGCCTTATTAATCAGCGGAAATATTTTTTAAAATTTAAAATTTTATGGCTTAGCTTTTTTATTTTTTTCCTAAACTCTGTAAAATATACTTTAATTCAGAATTTTTAACATTTAATATGTCTAAATTTTTTACAACAATTAATACATCTGTATTTAAAAGATTTTCAGATAATAGGGGTGCTAATATGTGTCGAAAGCGCCTTTTTATTTTATTTCTGTGGACAGCGCTAGGGGAGACCTTTTTTGAAATGATAACTGTTGCACGACTTTTTTTAAGTTTATTTTTTAATATAAAGGCTTGAAAGTGGGGTAAATTGTAGATTTGGCCATTTTTATAAATTTTTTGAAAGTCTTCTTTTTGGTTGATTCTTTGATCTTTTGAGAGCATTTAATTAAATTATTTTTTTTATAATATAATTAAAACACTTAAAATATAAAAATGCAAAAAAATAAGGATGTTTATTTTTTATCTAAACCCTCGACAAACTCATTTATATGTGATAATTTGGAAATATTGAACAAATAATTTATTTTTAAAAAATTGCAACAATATGAGTACAAAAAGAACATATCAACCCAAGAAAAACAAAAGAGCAAAAACCCATGGTTTTCTTGAGAGGATGAGCACTAAAAACGGACAAGAAGTTATTAAGAGAAGAAGACAAAAAGGAAGAAAGAAATTGTCAGTTTAATAATTAAAATTTAAAACAAAACTACTTAATATATGGCTATTTTTCATGAATTAATTTATCAACCAATCTATAATATACTCATTTTTATTTATGATGTGATTCCTGGTGGTGATTTTGGTATAGCTATAATTATTGTTACGGTTTTATTAAAATCAGCTCTGTTGCCTCTATCTAAGAAGCAAATTCAATCTCAAAAGAGAATGCAGGAAATACAACCTGAATTAAAGAGAATTCAAGAAAAATATAAAGATGACAAAGAAAAGCAGACTAAGGAGGTTATGAATTTTTATAAAAACAATAAAGTTAACCCTTTTTCCGGTTGTTTCCCTATAATAGCGCAAATAATATTTTTAATTGCTATTTATAGGGTTATTATAAATATTTCTGCTGCGGGCTTAATTGTTAATGAAATTGATTTATATTCTTTTGTAAAAAATCCTGGGGAAATAAATAAAACTTTTATAGGTATTGTTGATTTATTAAAGCCCAGTATTCCAATTGCAGTTCTAGCTGCAGCTGCTCAGTTTTGGCAAACTAAGATGATGATGGCAAAAAAGAAAAAGAAAGAAAGTGCAATTATTGAGGTTAAGAGTAAGAATAGCGAGCCTGATTTTTCAGAGATTATGAATAAGCAAATGATGATTTTAGGCCCGGCACTAACTTTATTTATCGGAATTAAATTTGCCGCTGGACTTTCTATATATTGGCTTGTTTCAACACTATTTTCTGTTTTCCAACAACTATATATTATCAAAAAAGAAGATTTAGAAAATAAGATAGCTTAAATAGGATAAGTTAAAATAATATGAATAAAGAAAATAGGAAAATAATAAAAGATATAACTGAAAATATATTAAAAATGATTGGTTTTGACTGTAATGTTGCTATTATTGAGGATGAGGAAGATGAGAGTAGGGTTATTTGTAATATAGAGACCAAAAAAGATGCCAGTTTTTTAATAGGTCAGAGTGGAGATAGTTTACAGGCTCTGCAGCATCTAAGCAGGCTTCTAGTAAGAAAAGAAACTGATGATATGATAAAGTTTGTTTTGGATGTTAACTCTTATAAGAAGGAGCAAGAGAGTTCAATTTTGGATTTAGCAAGAGAATCAGCAAAACAATCCGTAGATGAAAAAAGAATGATAGTTATGAAGCCTATGTCAGCTTATAATAGAAGATTGGTGCATATGTTTTTAGCAAACAGTCAAGATGTCATTACAGAAAGCGTTGGTGAAGAGGAGGATAGGCGAGTGATAATAAAGCCAAGATTTCTTTTGTAATATTGCAGTATATTTATTAAATTTATTTAGATGGTGATTGCCAGAAAAATAGCCTACAATGTGGTTGTTAGTACGGTCGCAAAGGTGCTGTCCACAGTATTGGCTTTGGTAAATATTGGTTTTATAACAAGATATTTGGGAGTAAATGGTTTTGGTGATTACGCAACGGTGCTTGCGTTTTTTTCATTTTTTGGAGCAATTTTGGATTTTGGGTTGTATTCAATTTCAACTAGGGAAATATCAAGAAAAAATTCTGATGAAAATAAGATAATGAGTAATGTTTTTACTCTTAGGATATTAAGCGCTGGCCTAGTTATATTAGTGGCGCCAGTTTTAATTTGGATGTTACCATATGGAGAAGAGGTGGAAAAAGGAATTTTGATTATTGCCCTGAGTTATGTTTTTTCATCTTCTTATATGGTTTTGAATGGTATTTTTCAAAAAAATCTAAGAATGGACAAGGTTGCTATAACAGAATTTTTTGGAAAGATAATTCAAGTAATATTTGTATTCTTTGTAATAAAGCAGGACTGGGGATTTAGTGCTATAATGTTTTCTGTTTTAATGAATTCGGTGCTTACTTTTTTGATAGTATTATTCTTAAGTAGAAAATATATAAATTTTAGACTTGGTTTTGATTTTAAATATTGGAAAAAATTTATAAAAATGTCTTTGCCAGTTGGAATATCTGCGCTAGTTTCATTTTTATATTTTAAGATGGATACAATTATGTTGTCTATAATGAAAGGTAGCGAGGCAGTGGGTATCTATAATATGGCTTATAAGATAATTGAAAATATTACTTTTTTTCCAGGAATGTTAGTTGGATTAGTTTTGCCACTTTTTTCGATGTATGTATTCACAGATAAGAAAAGTTTTTTTAAGATTGCGGATAAAACTGCCAAGGTTTTTATTTTGATAACCACTCCATTAGTTGTGGGGACCTTGTTTTTAGCAGAAGATATTATTAATATAATTGGTGGAGGAGAATTTGTCGTTTCTGCTAATGTTTTAAGAATTCTTATTTTTGCTTTAGTTTTTATATTTTTTGGAAATTTGTTTAATAGTGTTCTTTTAGCGGCTAATTTCCAAAAAAAGTTAATGTATATTTTAACCCTATGTGCTGTTTTTAATATAAGCTTAAATCTTATTGTTATCCCAGTTTATTCATATATTGGGGCAGCTGTAGTTTCTGTTTTAACTGAATTTATGGTTGTTGTAGTAACTGCTTATCTTGCTAATAAGAAGGTGGGATATAAATTTTCAACTAAAGGTTGGGAAAAAATTATTTTTTCTGGACTAATAATGGGGTTATTTCTGTTTTTATTTGGAGAATTAAAATTTGTTTTTTCTTTTTTTGGTGCTGTAATGATTTATGGGGTGTCACTTTGGACAACGAAGGCAATTACAATAAGTGAGGTGAAGAGTCTTTTAGCTTCTTCTTAAAAAATAAAAAATAATATGCAATATCCTAAGGTTTTTATTATAATACTTAATTATAATGGAGGTGAAATTTTAAAAAAATGTCTAGATAGTATTTATCGAGAAGATTATCCAAATAAGGAAGTGGTTGTGGTGGATAATAATTCTAGCGATGGGTCTCTTGATGAAGTAATGGAAGCTTTTTCCAAATTTAATTTTATTAAGAATAATCAAAATATTGGCTTTGCTGCTGGAAATAACGTGGCGATAAAATGGGCGTTAGAAAAAATGGCAGATTATGTTTTTCTTTTAAATAATGATGCCTTAATGGAAAGAGGTTCATTAAAAAAATTAATAGAGGAGGCTGAAAAAAACCCAAAAATTGGATTGTTGAGCCCAGTTATTTATTTAGGAGATAGTAATAGGGTTTGGTTCTCAGGAGGAGAGATAGATTGGATAAG
>Ga0209373_10004615_pt1 | contig 11760 bp, 6 predicted proteins | sample Higcelweek5metaG_FD_187173 | JGI IMG/M metagenome (GOLD analysis project Ga0209373, IMG submission 187173) | Freshwater pond sediment microbial communities from the University of Edinburgh, under environmental carbon perturbations - High... | ecosystem: Environmental > Aquatic > Freshwater >... | reverse complement strand
CGTCACCACCATCATTTTGAATTTGAAGAACGTTGTTCTGACCATCGATTCTGCCAATCCGGCTGTGGAAAAACGGCTGGAAGTAATCGTGGACGGACCGTATGATGTCACGGCAGCGGACATCATCGCCGATGACGAAGTGGACATTGTCAATCCGGAACAGTACATCTGCCATGTGAACAAAGGCAAACGTTTCCGCATGGTCATGCATGCCCGCAAAGGCAACGGCTATGTCTCGGCAGCGAAAAATGCGCAATATGAAAACATGGTCGGGGTCATTCCGATCGACAGTCTCTATACGCCGATCGTGCGTTCCAACTACACCGTGGATAAAACCCGTGTGGATGATTCCGCCGATTACGACAAACTGACCGTCGAAGTCTGGACCAATGGTTCCATCGGTCCGAAAGAAGCGATCGGAATGGCCGCAAAAATGCTGATCGACCATCTGTATTCCGTTGTCGAACTGTCTAACCGCGCGCTTGCGGAAGATTTCATGATCGAACGCAAGAGCGAAGAATCCAGTCGCAATCTGGAAAAACCGATCGAAGATCTCGATCTGTCCGTGCGCAGTTACAACTGCCTGAAACGCGCCGGCATTCATACCTTAGGCGAACTCATCGAGAAAACCGAAGAAGATATGATGAAAGTGCGCAACCTCGGCAAGAAATCGTTAAAAGAAGTCAAACAGAAGCTTGAAGAACTCAATTTAAGCCTGGCAAAACACTAATTGGTAGGAGGTAAACCACATGTCAATGGGAAACAGTAAGCTTCATCGCGACAGCTCCAGCCGCAAGGCTTTGTTACGGGATCTGCTCACACAGCTGATTTTACACGGAAAGATCACGACGACTGCCGCCAAAGCAAGAGAAACCAAACGCGAAATGGACAAACTTGTCACGTTCGCTAAACAAGGCGATTTGGCTGCCATCAGACTGGCTGGAGAAACGGTCAGAGATTTATCGATCAATGACAAAACCGCTCTCCAGATTCTGTTCAAAGAAATCGGACCGAAATACAAAGATCGTAACGGCGGTTACACCCGCATTTACAAAATCGGCTATCGCAAAGGCGATTCCGCGCCGATGGCGATCATCGAATTACTGTAGTTAAAAAACTTCAGTAAAAAATATGCCCTGTACTTCCATTCAATGAGTGGAATGCTACAGGGCTTTTTTTGTTATTTTAAATTTTGTTCCTTTCACTTGCGATATCAAATGAAAATGAAATCATTCGAAAGAAAAAACAAATGCGCTATTGATTATTTTATTCATACCGATATAATGAATTTATAAGTGATAAAACATGTTTCATCCAATTTCGTATTTTACATCTTGTCCTTTGCACTGGATGTTCATGAGAAGAAGACTAAATGAAACTTTTTTTGATGCAACCTAATGGAGGGTTCTATGAGAAAAGAAAAAAATGGATTAAAAATCAGCTTCATTACCAATCGTTTCCCCGATTTTGTGAAAAAAGTAATCTGTGGTTCAATGGCACTTTTTATGGTGGTCTCCAGCGTTCTCCCGGTAAATCGAGTGATTGCTTATTCGGATGTTCCCATAACTACAACCGATACTTCATTTGAAACTGAAGAAGAAATTGAATATGCGACAACCGAAGACACTGATTATGACGTTTCTCAGGTGAACATCGTCAAAGAAGCGGATAATCTCCGAACACAAGATACCAAGACCTTTCTCAAGCAAGATGGGACATTTGTGACGGCGATTTATGCTGAACCCGTTCATTATCTCCTCAATGGAAAATTCGAAGACATTGATAATACGCTTTCGTTTGATGAAAAGACGAATGCGTATGCCACAAGAGCCAATTCCTTTTCTGTTCAGTTTCCCGGAGCCATTGATTCCGGAAAGATGATTCAGTTAACGCAAGGGGATTACTCCATCGGATGGAAATTGGTTGGTTTGACCAAATCGGCTTCAATTCAAGTCGCCGACACGGCAAAATCGGATGATCCAAAAGAAGTAACGAAAGTGAACCAATCTGTGACTTATTCCTCAGTGATGGATGGGGTGGATGTGGAGTATATCGTCACCGGCAGTTCCGTGAAGGAAAACATTCTCCTGAACAAGTACAGAGAGAATCTTTCACTTTCCTTCACCTATGCACTAGAAAATCTCTCTCTCATCGAACAACCGGATGGAACATATGTCTTTGCAGATGCGAACGGAAAGCCCGTATTTTCTTTTGCTTCTTTGTATATGTATGATGCGAAAGACAATATTTCGAATGATATCAAAATGACAGTAATTGAAATCGGGAGAGGAGAGTATCAAGTAACGATCACTCCTGATTCGGAATGGCTGAAAACGGCCGTATATCCCGTGACTATCGATCCAACAATTTCTAGTTCAACTATTGCATTGACATTTCATGATACCTATATTGATCAACAATATCCAAATACTCAATCATATTACAATTATTCCTATTTTTATATCGCATATGCCAGTTTCGAAGGGAGACAAATGCGAGGTCTTTTGAAATTTTCATTACCCGATATGACAGGAAAAACGGTGGTCTATTCCTACCTAACGTTAACAAAAGCAGATTCATATATTGCTCAACGAGTCGTCGACTTGTATCAAAACACAGCCAATTTTTCAGAAAGTACAGTAACCTGGAACACACAACCCACTTACGAGACGAGTGTTACCGATTTTAAAGTGGTGGAAACAGGTGTTGGAACAAAGTATATTTTTGATATCACCGAATCCTGTAAAGAATGGGCGGAGGGAATTAGTTCCAACTATGGATTCACCATCAAAGATCAGGAAGACACGGGCAATTATACTCGGTTCTATTCTTCCGAACATACTACGCTAATGCCAGTTGTGGAAATCGGATATGTGGATACAGAGGGGCTTAAAAATTACTGGACCTATTCCTCACAAGATGCCGGTGAAGCTGGGACTGGATATGTTTCAGACTATTCGGGGTATATGAATTTGGTCCGGAATGACATTTCTTTTTCGACGGCCAAACAGAATTTAGGTCTTTCCTTTGCATATTCCGTTCTTTCTCGAAACACGGATATCGGATATGGAAAAGGATGGAATATCATTTACAACACTCAAATCCTTTTCGATGAAGAATTGGGATTGTACTATACAAAAGATTATACTGGAAATATCGTTTATTACCACCTACAACCCACTCCGGACGATCGGATTACTCCCGTGTCTCCAGAAGTGGATGTGACCTATCTAGCAGAAGACGGATCAGGGGATGTATATGTTCGCCAATTTGCTTCTGGTTACTTTGGTGGTCAGTACATTTTGAGTGCAGATAATATTCGATACAAATTTGGAACAGATTCCTATTTGGATGAAGTAACCAATTTAGAAACTGGATGTTGTATTGTGATTGCTCGAAACCCATCTGCTATGGGTCAGATAACGCAAATAACTGATATATCAGGAAACAAGATAGTGATGGGATATACATCATCAAAACTATCTTCGGCATCATTATATGTAAAAAAACCGGACACGACATTCAGTCTTCTTGAAAAAGTGGAATATAAAGACGAGGATGGAATTTCGGGATTTTCTCCAAACATAGTGGAGTACCACAAGAATTATATTGCAGATCAAACATTGATCCATTCTTTAGATGTTCTATATACATATGACACTTCGTATCGCCTTACGGATGCCTATGTTGAAGACAAAACTCACATACAATATTTATACACGACAAGTCATAAGGTTGATTCAATCAATGGATTCTATGATACGAGCGCGTTTTTTTTAATTGATTATGGATACTCAGTGAAAAGAACTACCTTTACGGATCAGTCTGGAAATTACGTCATTTACAAATTTGATGATTACGGACACACCGTAAACATTCTTGATAACTATGGAAACGTTCAAACTTTTTCCTATTTTAACCTGTTTTATTATTCTCTTGTCGTAGGACAAACTCCTTTGTATACCCTTTCTGATGGAACGCCAAATTATTCATACAACAACAAGGTTGTCTCTCAATCGGCTCCGGAAGCCACAACATATAACCCAATAAATAATCCAAGTTTTGAGTATAATACTTTAGAAACTGTTGCTTCGTGGAGGCTGGTAGTGGATTACCATGATGAAGAACTCGGAGATGTTCTGTCGGCGTATTATAATAACACTAACAATCCACTCATTGGATCCGTTTCAGCAAAATTAAACGTGCTATCGACCGATAGAATTCATCTTGAACAAACTGTCGTTCTAGATGCTGGAACCTATGTTTTAACAGGATATGCAAGAAACGATACGGCTTCCGATACTGGAATTTTTGTGGACGTTGTGGGAGAAGACAACCCGGCAACGACTCAATATATTCCTTCCGGAGGAGAGTGGACCTATTTTGAAGTTTCCTTTGGAATTTTGAACAATAATACAGTTATTGATGTATGGCTTGCCGCCCATGCGCTAGGGAATTCCTATTTCGATTGTATTCAGCTTTTGGAAGGATTTACCGACACTCGAGCGAATATGGTGAACGACCCTTCTTTTGAAATAGTCGATTCAAATGGAAATCTTCCGCTTTGGACAATAAGTGATTCTACAAATGTTAGACGGACCGACACAACCAGTCTTACCGATGACCTGTATGAAAGTATTTTAGGCGATTATGGAATAAGAATCACTGGAAGCCCAACACAAGCTCGGTCGATGAATGTCCTGCTGAGCCAATTCTTTGACATGACGGAATTACAAAAGAAAGGTAAACTAATAATTGGGGCGTGGGGATATTCCAACGGGGCACCGACGACTGTTTCCTCAATTGATATCACAAACGACAATCCAAGATTCTTCCGAATTCGTGTTGTTTTTCTCGAAAATCTTGTTGTTAGAGATACCCAATACATCAATTTTGACACCAGTGTGGAGGGGTGGCAATATGTTAATGGAGAAATAACTGCTCCCAGCGGTGCCTTCAATTATGTACGGATTTATTTGGAGTACCAAGGGGAAGGAACTGTCTATTTTGACGGACTTCAGGCTTTCTTCGAACAATCCATCACAAACTATTATTATAATTCATATGGACAAGAAACCAAGATACAAACATCTGAAGGGAATGTTACCAGCATTACATATCCAGAAAATGTTGACTACCCAGCAAAACCAACCAACATTTCACAAACAGATGGAACGAAGGTGGACATCGTTACTGACACATGGAGTGATCCGGTTGGCAGTGTGACCTACAATAATGTGAAATCTACTCCAACATATAACAGTTATGGGCAAGTTACTCTGATGACCGTTGGCGATATATCCGCCAGTTTTTCGACTTCAACATATTACATTCATTTAAGCCAGTACGTTCGTTGGACGACAGACGAATATGGTGAAACCACTCAATACACCAATGATTATCTCACGGGACTCTTGACAGCAATTGAAAATGCGAAGGGACAGGATACCCACTACATTTACGATGATACCGGAAAGTTGGTGGAAGTCCGTTCCGTAAGAGAATACACAGATCCCGAAAACGTATCAGACGCAAGAGTCATCTATATGTACGATGAACTGGATCGCTTGGAATACATCATTCGCGACACAAATTTCTCCTATCGTATTTCATATGACACCCAAGGACGAATGGATGGAGTATATGTAAACACCACCCCCTTGATGACATACACCTATGAGATGGAAGGTACATTTTATACTGGACTCATTTCCACCCAAACATATGGAAACGGAGATTCCATTAAATTTCTTTATGATGAGCAAGACCGAGTCAGCGAAATCCAATTTAAAAACTCCGGAACATCGACCTATGTTACTCGATTTGGGTACAAATATGATCAGGCTGGTCGGATTGGCGTCTATGAAACCTATGAAGATGGAGATGTCGTCAAGAGAGAATTTTACACTTACGACTCAAGTGGAAATCTCCGCATGGTTACAGACTCCGAAGGAAACAAAACTGAATATGTGTATGATAAATTTGGAAATTTGACAACATTGAAATTTTTTATCGATGAGAAATCGTCAACGACAGACTATGCATTTGAATGTTCCCTTTTAGTTGGCGGCGTTTGCATGGAAGCAGGCAGTTTGTATGACAAAACCGATTACACAACTGAGTCCTCTTTATCGGTGGTAAAAGACTATCACTACGAAACCGGTGCACTACATCGTCTGGATTTTATTCTTCTTACGGTTGGTACATTTTCTATCAAACAGGATTTCACTTTTATCGGTACAAAAACTAGAATATCAGAGATATCCTATGATTTCACGAACGATAATGAAATTGAATTCAAATATACATATGCCTACGATTCACTTGGAAACATTATTCAAGAAACCTATTATGATCTTGACGGATTGGTTCTGGCTCCGCAAGAAAGAAAGGAATATGAATATGATGTTTTGAACCAATTAATCGCTGAAGACGTCTATAGTCGAGATGGGGATAGTTATTCTAAAGTTTATGTATATGATCACCGGGGGAACCGAACCAGTTCAGCAACATACGCATATGAGTGTCGACCGACGAATTCATCAGGTCTGTCAGTCATTTATCTGGATAATACTGGTGAAGTATCTGTTATCCCATATTATAATACGGATACACTTTTTTCCGTCGTTCATCAAATTGATTTTAATGGTGCTGTTCCATCCTTTGAATTCACCTATCACGATGAACAGAATGAATCATTTATTATTGATTGTTGTACCACATTATTATCAATTAACGTCGATCCGTTACACAAAGGATATTATTTTGTGGATTATTCCGCGACTAATTGGCAGAATGTTGATGTTGCTTTCAGTGTTCGCTTTAAAGTTGGAAATTTATCAAGTACTCCAGGGACGCCAACAGAAACGGGTTCATATGTTTATGACGATGTATGGTTGGATCAACTCAATTCTTATGTTATAATGGGAACAAGCCACGTAATCACTTATGACGCTCAAGGAAACCCAGAAACAATTACGAATCTTTCATTCATCGGCAAAAATCAAGACAACGAAGATGTGGAAATTTCTGCGGCGTCTGCCGACTTTGAATGGATGGGCCGTCAGCTGACATCAATTACATTTAAAGATGGATCAAACAATACATTATCGCTTTTTGAATTCAAGTACAATGATCAAGGATATCGAATTGAAACAAAAATTACACAAGGCGCAAACGTTCAAACGATCACATACCATCTGAATGGTGACAAGGTGATTTATGAAACTGATGGAGATTATGGCATTTTGTTTACTTACGATTATGATGGCACACTCATTAGTTTCAACTATGATTCGGACGTAAATGACGCCACCGCCGGAGAAGAATACTTTTATCTCCGGAATCAGCAGGGCGACATTACCCTGATCACGAATTCTGCGGGGGTTGTCGTGATGCGTTATCGGTTTGATGCCTATGGGAACATGACTGCCACATCAACATCGGGATATGACGATCTCACACCGATCAATCCGTATACCTATCGCGGGTACCGCTACGATTATCGTATTGGACTTTATTACTTAAATAGCCGTTTTTACAACCCGCAAATAGGAAGATTCATCAATAGTGATGGATTACTTGGGGAAACCGGCGACATCCTTTCCACCAACATGTATGCCTATTGTGCAAACAATCCAGTAATGTATACAGACATAACTGGATATTTGTCAGAAGAGCAAACGAATTATATTTTAGCAGGACTGTTACTGGCGACGCTGGCAGTTGTTGCTGCGGTATGTCCGACAGCGGCCATTGCGATTGTATCAGGTGTCGCGTCAGCGATAGGGCAAGTTATTTCAAACAAAGCTAATGGTCAACCGCTAGGAAAAAATGTAGTTGGAGCATTAATCGGAGGAACGCTGACTATCGCTTTTGGTCCGGTAGGTATTTTCATAGGCGCGGCCTTAAATACGGGGCTTAATGCATTTGAAAATAAGTATATCTACAATGAAGACTATTCATATGAATCCATTATCTATCAGTTCGTTCTTTATTCCGCCTCAAATGCGTTAGCTAGATATTTGCCATTTGGAGATCCTCTCTATAGTTTTGTAGGATATACGGTTATTGATTCAGTAGTTTATTCGGTAACTGATTGGGCACAAGAATACGTGATTGATTTCGTTAATTCTGTTAAAGGTGAGAAGCGATGATAAAAAACCATATAATTCGTGGCACGATATTATTCCGATTAATCCCAGGATTGACAGCGATTTTTCTTGCAGTCTTTGTTGGAAGTATACTTTCCTCATTATTATGGATGGTCGTGGTTATTGCCTCATATTTCTTATTGGATTCTCTTATTATTATGAAGAGAGTTTATCTGTATCTTTCTATACATACTTTGAAAGAATATGAAAATTACTTTCGCGATCATTATCAAAGAACATTTGACAAATATAGAACTAGAAAAAGAGTTGCCACTAATTTTGATGTAACAAAACATCTTCTTAGGAATAAATTTACCATTATCAATAACAGCCTGTTTTATAGAGAATATAGGTATGTGGCATTTGATTATATTGATCCATTTTTAACATTTGCGAGAAAATATTCGATTTTAGTGTATACTAGTGCTAATTTTTCCAAAGAAATCAATCGATACACACCAAATGAAAAAATACTGAACTATAATGTTTTGGTAATAGACAACATGAATAACTCACCTAGGGATACTATTTTATCGTACAAGAATGAAGGAATCTCATTTGATTTTGTGATTTCGATTGCGCAAAACGGAGACACAAACATTCAAAGGAGTTTTTCACTTAAGGAAATATTTGGGCTAGAACACATACATAATGTAAAAAAACAGCACGACAGTTTCAAGAGTGACAAGTATTTGCTGATAAGTAACTTTCAACGAGTCTGCTTTGTCATTAATAAGCTGTTTTAAGTTTGTTTCGAATTAATAACAATGAATTTTTTTTCGATTCGTAGTGGTATGGCAAGCTTTTGTCAGACCTTCATAACAACCAGATATAAAAAGAAAGAACAGGTAACCTAGAAAGATTTCAGCTGGTGTAGCTCCAACACAATCTTTTTTGGTTACTCTTGTACACATTACCCCAGTCACGTTTGTGGATAGAAGTGGTTATCTCACAAGAGAAGAGATGGGACTTTATGTAGCGATTGCACTTCTGGGAACGTTGGTTTTTGTTTCTATAATGAAACCAGAGATGTTAGCTTTAGCGCTTATTTTTGGTGGTGCTTCTGTGATCGGGCAGGTTTTGTCCAATATTATTAACCACCAAGATATATTGAAAGGACTCTCAGGCTCATTTGTAGGTGGAGTGCTGACGATTGCGGGTCCGTTTTGGTGTGTAGTCGGCGCTATAGTAAATGCATTACTTAATGAAGTTGAAAATGTGGCGTTGTATGATATTGATCCAGAGAGTTTTTCTTGGTGGTCAGTCGGCTCAGAGTCCATCGGATACACAGTCACAAACCTTGTCTCATATTTCCTTCCAGTTAAGGAACTTGAATTATTGGATGTATTTTCTTTGTACACAATTATCGACGGGGTCGGTTATGTAATAATTGATTTTGTGAATCAACGTATTGCCGAAGGAGAAAAACAATGAAGCAACATCGCATCGATATCAATAAAATATATTTTTTATATTTATGGCTTCCTTTTTTCATAGGCATCATGCTCTATTTTTTACTTGGAATATTGACTAGAAATCCTTGGATTGCTTTGATCACCGGGATTTTGATCATCCTGCTTTTCTTTCCTCTGGTTTTTGAAGCGAGCATGCAAGTGTACAAACGTTTGGGGTTTGAAAAACTCACGGAATATTCTCAATCACAATATGAAAGGATTTACGCAAAAAAGGCCATAGAAAAAGGAATTTGTGTCGAAAACATAAAACACCGATTATCGCATGAGGGTTTCATCTGTATTGAAGAAAATAAGGTTTTCACATATTTGATGAGAAGGTTTAGACTAAGAAATCCCCTGGCTCCATACTTACGAAAGCTTTATCTCGTCATTCACATTGATGATATCGTGACGGAAGATAAATTCCCTCAAATTATCGATGGATTACCTGCTTACCATATTGTCATTTCTACATCAGGTACTATTAACTATGAAAAGTTATGTGACCATGAGTTATTTGCGATTGATGTATCAAGAATGAAAGTGATTACGAAAGTAATTTCTTCGGATGTTAAAAGCATTCAAAATTCGAATATAGTGGGGAACAAAAGTAGACTCTGTAGATATGGTGAGAGAATTCTTTTTCTAGATAATACTGACACAATTTATTTGAAACTGGATTACCTTCTTTATGGTTTTATTTGATTTTTATGAACTATGTTTTGTATGAAAAATGCGTTTGCAAAAGTTCTGATCTTCCTTTGTTCCAAGGATTTTTCAACAAAAAGCCGAAGAGATTTGGGTTATAAATATGTAGTACTTGAACTGAAACTCAAACAATCAACGTTGATTCGAAAATAACAAAAGTGTTCCATCGAAATTTTTAAAGCATCCGGCCGAAAGCACTGAAGTGAGAAAAAGGGTTTGCGAAATTTCATATGACGAGACTAAGAGACTAATTTCTTGGTCTTTTCATTTCATTAGAGATGGCAATAACGATTGTGATCGAAATGAGGAATAATATCAATGAATAACAGGAGAAATATGATCGATATCAAGTAGAATATCGAGTGTATACCAACAGACTATTTGATATTTTATGTATTGAGTTAAAGAGATCTGAAGAACAATCTTCTCGCTTTTTAGTGCCTCTTTTGATATAATAAAACAGCATGGTGGTGATGGAATGAGCTATATCGCAATTGAAAAATTAAACTTCGCGTATCATCCGAAACGTCCGATTCTGAAAAATGTCGATCTTCACGTCGAAAAAGGCGAGTGGATCGCGATTTTAGGGCATAACGGAAGCGGAAAATCCACCCTTGCGAAGACCATCATCGGTCTGCTCGAACCCTCGAGCGGAACGATCACGATCGGTGATCTTGTGCTTAACGGAGAAACCGTCTACGACATCCGCAAAAAAATCGGGATTGTGTTTCAAAATCCCGACAATCAGTTTGTCGGAGTAACGGTGCGCGATGACATCGCGTTTGGGATGGAAAACCTGCAGTTTTCCAAAGATGATATGCTGCAAAAAATTGATTTTTATGCTGAAAAAGTGGGCATGAAATCTTTCCTTGATAAAGAACCTTCCGGACTGTCCGGCGGCCAGAAACAACGGGTCGCCATCGCCGGAATTTTAGCCATGCAGACAGAATGCATCATTTTTGATGAAGCGACTTCCATGCTGGATCCCACTTCACGGAAAGAATTGATGGATTATATCCGCGAACTGCACGAAGACGGATTGACAATCATTATGATCACCCATGACATTGAAGAAGCGTTGTGGGCGGATCGGCTGGTTATACTGAAAGACGGCAGCATTTTCCGGGAAGGCAGCCGGGAAGAACTTTTAAAAGAACCAGAAACCTTTCAAGCGGCGGGGCTTGCCCTTCCGGTTGGTTTGCAAATCACGAATGAACTGAAAAAAATCGGAGAACTTTCGCCGGAATTGGAGGTCTTCTTATGGGAATCCAGTTTAAAGCGGTAAGTTATCAGTATCCCGGGTGGAACAAGGAAACCTTTGAGGCCATTCACGATATTTCATTATCCATCGCGGAAAAAGATGAGTTCATTGCCTTGGTCGGACAAACCGGATCGGGAAAATCAACGCTTGCGCAGCATATGAATGCTTTAATGTTCCCGACGGC
>Ga0209373_10004614_pt1 | contig 11760 bp, 9 predicted proteins | sample Higcelweek5metaG_FD_187173 | JGI IMG/M metagenome (GOLD analysis project Ga0209373, IMG submission 187173) | Freshwater pond sediment microbial communities from the University of Edinburgh, under environmental carbon perturbations - High... | ecosystem: Environmental > Aquatic > Freshwater >... | reverse complement strand
GGCATGCTCAAGGAATCCCACCCCAGCAGTTTTGCCGAATTGGTCAAGATCTCCGGTTTGTCTCATGGTACCAACGTTTGGAACAGCAATGCGCAGGATCTGATTGCCGGACGGCGAAAAGACTTCGGCCGCATTGAATTCAAAGACATCATCGGGTGCCGTGACGATATCATGATCGACCTGATTCAGTTTGGCATGCAACCGACGATGGCGTTTGAAATCATGGAATTCGTGCGAAAAGGAAAAGCAGTTTCCAATCCCGATAAATGGCTAAATTACGCCGACCAGATGCGTCAGGCGAAAGTGCCCGAATGGTTTATCTGGTCCTGCAGCAAAATCGAATACATGTTCCCCAAGGCCCATGCGACTGCCTATGTCATGATGGCCATGCGCATTGCCTGGTTCAAACTCTACCGCCCCATCTATTTCTATGCCGCCTATTTTTCGAAACGGGCGCCGATGTTTGATGCGGGAGCCTTCTACGGCGGAGCATCCGGAATCAAGGCGAAACTCGATGAGATCAACAATCTCGGAAACGAAGCTACCGATCGGGACGCCAATCTATTCACAGTGCTCGAACTGGCCTTGGAAATGTATGCGCGCGGATTCTCGTTCGCTCCGATCGACATTCATCAGTCGGATGCCGCGAACTTCCTGATTACACCCGACCACAAACAGCTGCTGATGCCTTTTACCGTCATCGATTCACTGGGTGCGAACGTGGCAACTTCCATCGTCGAAGCCCGAAAAGAAAAACCGTTTTTATCCAAACAGGACGTGCGGGATCATACCAAGATTTCCAAGACCTTGTTCGACCGGCTTGATGAGTACGGTGCCTTTAAAGACCTGGTGGAAGAAAGCCAGATGTCTTTGTTCGACTTCTAACGATTTTACAGAAAAGACATCATTTTTCCACAAAAAAATAACATTTCTTTTGTATAATATCAATCAGATTTAGGAGGGATATTCTTATGAGATTCCATACATCAAATCCGATTTATCGCGGAGTCATGGATCGAACTGAAGTAACGGATCGCCCGATCACCTATGCGGGCGTGGCATTGCGCACTTTGTTTCTTTTATTCATCGCCGGCGGTTCGGGGATCTTCATTGTAACCCGCATCGAGACCGTGTCTATCGGTCTGATCATCGGTCTGGCGGTCGTAGCATTTATAAGTGCGATCGTGGGCACGCGAAGTCCCAGACTCGCGCAGGTGTTTTCGATAATCTATGCCCTTTGCGAAGGGGCAATTCTTGGGTTGGTTTCGGTGCTGTACGCTTCGTTTTATGAAGGGATCGTGCCCTCCGCAATCGCCACAACGCTGATCGTTTTGGTGGTGATGATGATTCTGTACTCGATGAATCTCATCAAAGTCAATCAGAAGTTCGCTTCCTTTTTAGTGGTCTCGATGATTTCCATCATCATTATGTCGCTGATTGGAATTTTGTTTCCTGTGTTTGGCGGCGGTTCTTTTTACACCCTCATCTGCGTGCTCTCCACGCTGGTTGCCTGCCTGTATTTGTTCTGGGATTTCGAGAACATCAAATACTGTGTGGAATCGGGTGCCGACGCCTCGGCTGGCTGGATGCTGTCGCTTGGACTGATGGTTTCGTTAGTGTGGATTTATGTGGAAGTTTTGCGATTGCTGGCAATTTTCGGGAATCGTCGCAATTAGGGTTGATATTTGTCACTCGGTTTGATATAATACTTCCATATTAAAACAATGAGAGAGAACAAGTACCCAAGCTTTAGAACATCACAGAGAGAGATGGCGCGGCTGAAAACATCTCATGTCCTTCTTGGCGAATTCATCTTTTGAGCGGGGCCAATTCCCTCCGTACGGCTGGCGTTAACAGCTCTTGAGGGCCGGTTTTTCCGGAACGAAGGTGGTACCACGGTTATTCATAATCGTCCTTTTAACGAAGGACGATTTTTTTTATTTTTCATTCAGGAGGAATCAGCAGTATGGAAATGGGAAAACAGTTAGAATTGGTATTGGAAGAAATTAAAACGGCAGCCGAAACTATCAAAAACAACAATGAGCTCTCGGACTTGAAAGCCAAATATCTGGGCAAAAAAGGGATCGTATCCGAATGGATGTCCGCGATGAAAAATCTTCCGAATGAGGAAAAACCGAAATTCGGACAGATCGTGAATGAAGCCAAGAATCAAATCAACGATGCGATCGAGAAGATTAGAACGGAAATGGATCAGAAGAGCATTGCGGAGAAATTGGAAAAAGAAGCCGTTGACGTGACGCTGCCCGGAAGATCGATTCCGATCGGGGCGAAACATCTGGTTTCTCAGACGATTGAAGTATTGGAAGATTTCTTCATCGGAATGGGCTATTCCATCAAAGAAGGACCCGAGATCGAACAGGATCTTTACAATTTTGAAATGCTCAATCTGCCAAAATCACATCCGGCACGCGACATGCAGGATACCTTTTACATTACCGAAGAACTGTTGCTGCGGACGCACACCTCGCCGGTTCAGGTGCGGACGATGCTCGAATTCGGCGCGAAAAAACCGATTAAAATCATCTGCCCCGGTAAAGTCTACCGCCGCGATGAAGACGACATGACGCATTCCCACCAGTTCATGCAATGCGAAGGTCTGGTCGTGGATGAAAATGTCACTCTGGCTGATCTGAAAGGAACACTTTTGGCGTTAGCGAAAAAAATGTTTGGCGAAGAACGGCAGATCCGTCTGCGTCCTTCTTATTTCCCCTTTACCGAACCCTCGGTGGAAGTGGATATTTCCTGTTACAAATGCAACGGCAAAGGCTGCCCGATGTGCAAGCATACCGGATGGATTGAGATTCTGGGGGCCGGCATGGTCAATAATGCGGTTTTGACGGCTTCCGGCTATGACCCGAAGAAGTATCAGGGCTTTGCGTTCGGAGTCGGCATTGAGCGAATTGCCATTCTTAAATACGGGGTTGATGACATCCGCAATTTCTACATCAACGACCTGCGTTTCAATCGGCAGTTCAAATAAGGGGGCATGACAAAATGAAAGTATCTTTAAACTGGTTAAAAGAATATGTTGATATTGATATCCAATCCGATGCCCTCGCAACCAAATTCAATTTGATGTCCGCCGAGGTCGAGAGTCTCGATCGTCTGGTGAGCGCCACCAATCTGGTGGTCGGACACGTCGAGACTTGCGAACTGCATCCCGATTCAGATCATCTTCACGTTTGCACGGTCAACGTTGGAGCGTCCGTGCTGCAGATTGTCTGCGGTGCGCCCAATGTGCAAGCCGGACAGAACGTCATTGTTGCTTTGGAAGGGGCGGTTCTTCCGGGCAATTTCAAAATTAAAAAATCAAAGATCCGCGGCGTGGAATCCACCGGCATGATCTGTTCTCTCGATGAACTCGGGATCGATCACAAGTTCCATATGGAAGACGGAATCCATGTGCTTCCCGATGGCTTGATTCCGGGCTCCGATGCGCTCAAAGCATTACACTTCGACGATGAGGTTTTAGATCTTGATTTAACGCCAAACCGTGGAGATTTACTCTCGATGATCGGCGTAGCCTATGACGTTTCGGCCATGCTCGGAACCAAACTGCACATTACCGACCCGGTCGTTTCCGAAGTGGCGGAAAAGAACCCGGTAAAAGTCTCGACCCGAACGGAAGGATGCATGTCCTATTACGCCCGCGTGATTAAGGACGTCCGCATTCATGAAAGCCCCGACTGGATGAAAAGCCGTCTGATCGCCTGCGGCATTCGCCCGATCAACAATGTCGTCGACATTACCAACTATGTGATGCTGGAATACGGGCAACCGCTCCACGCTTTTGATTATGACTTGGTGAAGACCAATGAGATCGTTGTTCGCAACGGCAAAAATGGAGAAACATTAATCACGCTCGATCAAAAAGTTCGCCTTCTGAGCGAAGCGGATCTCATCATTACCGATGGATCGCGCCCGATCTGTCTGGCCGGCGTGATGGGCGGCAGCGAAACGGAGATCTCTGATCAGACCACCGCGATTCTGCTTGAATCCGCCACGTTCGATCCCATTCGCATCCGTAAAACATCAAAACGGATGGATCTGCGCAGCGAAGCATCGATGCGCTATGAGCGAAAACTCGATCCCAATCGCACTGTTCTGGCTCTTAATCGGGCCGCTGAACTGCTCGAACAGATCGCTTCTGGCAAAGTGCTTTCCGGCATCGCCTCGTTTGATCACAACGTACTGATTCCGAAACCAATCGATTTCTCGGTTCCGCAGATCAATAAAGTGACGGGATTCCTTTATAAAATGTCCGATTTGAAAGACGTATTCAATCGTCTTCATTTCGATTATCTCGTTTCCGGCGACAGTATGATTGTCGATGCCCCGACAAGAAGACAGGACATTTCGACATATCAGGATTTGATTGAAGAAGTGGTTCGTATTCACGGTTACCAGTTCATTCCGACTTCCATCCCGAAGGTTCCGTCCAACGGCGCATTGACCAAACGGCAGGAATTCCGCCGTCTCGTGCGGGACACTCTGTCCTTCCTGGGGTTGGATGAAGTCCTTACCTATTCACTCGTTCCGCAGACAGAAGCCGTCGAATTCGATCTCGATGAAAAACCGGTTGTTCGGCTTGCGTTCCCGATGTCAGAAGATCGCAGCACGCTTCGGCACTCGCTCATTCCCTCCATGCTTGATGTCGCATCTTACAATGCGGGCAGAAGAGCGGATCGCGTTATGATCTTTGAACTAGGCAAAGGCTATACTTTAGAATCCGAAATCGAATATGTTTGCGGTGTCGTTTCCGGCGTGTATCAGGAATCCTTGTGGCAGGGAAAAGAAGAAAATGTTGACTTCTTCGTGCTGAAAGGCCTCTTAGAATCCCTCTTTGACAAAACCGGAATCATGGGTGTCAAATATCTCGTTCCGGAGAAAAAGAATGCGATGCTGCATCCGGGTATCCTCGCTGAAATCTGGAAAGCGGATCGCCGCATCGGAGTGCTCGGAAAAGTGCATCCGGAAGTGCAGAAACAACGCAATCTCCCCGACACGTTCGTGTTCGAACTCAATCTCGAGGAGATGGAAATTGCCTCCACGCCCAATGACCGGATGCGTGAAATTGCCAAGTTTCCAGCCGTTTCCCGGGATATTGCGATCGTGATCGATCAGAGTGTCGCTTCTGATGTGATCATCGACCACATCCGAAAAGCGGGAAAGAAACTGCTTACCGAAGTGAAAATATTTGACGTGTATCAGGGCGAGAAAATCGCTGCCAACAAGAAATCAGTGGCGTTGTCCCTGCTATTCCAGGATTACGCCAAAACGCTTGAAACCGCTGAAATTGATCAACTGATGGGTCGGATCGTGCACATGCTTGAGCATGAACTCCAGGCCACTTTGCGTTCCTAGAATAGTAGACAATCTTGTTACAGATCAAAAAATAACACCGATTTCCTTTTGAAAACGGTGAATAACGGAACTTGGAGGAAGTAATGAGAAAAATTATCGAAGTGACCGGTCTGCAAAAACGCTATGGTGCGGTGGAAGCGGTCAAAGGAATTGATTTTTATGTCGAAGAAGGAAAGCTGTTTGCCTTTCTCGGACCGAACGGCGCCGGAAAATCGACCACCATTAACATCATTTGCACGCTGCTTTCTAAAGACGCCGGCACCATCCTGGTCGATGGACATGAACTGGACAAAGAAGACAGTGCGATTCGCGATGAAATCGGCATTGTGTTTCAGGAGAGCGTGCTCGATCCGCTTCTGACCGTCAAAGAAAATTTGATGACGCGCGGAAGTTTTTACCATCTGGAAAAAGAAGCGCTCAATCAGGCGATTAATGAAGCAATGAAAACCACCGACATCGTCAATATAGCCAATCGGCGGTTTGGCACGTTGTCCGGCGGACAAAGACGCCGCACAGACATCGCCAGAGCCCTCATCAATCATCCCAAGATTCTTTTCCTGGATGAACCGACCACGGGACTGGATCCGCAAACCAGGAAGACCGTCTGGAAAACAATCGAACAATTGCAGAAAGAACAGGGCATGACGGTTTTTCTGACGACGCACTACATGGAAGAAGCCGCGATGGCGGATTACGTGATCGTCATCGACAACGGCATGATCGCCGCCAAAGGCACGCCGGCGGAACTGAAAGAAAAATACTCCACCGATTCGGTGATGATCGAACCAAAAAATCGGGAAAAGGCAATCGCTGTTTTAAAGAATAATCACATCGAATTCCGGGAAGCGAGTGATCTTCTGATCGTGGACTTGGCTCAAACGCTTGAAGCTTTGCCGATTCTCGCGCTTCTGGAGGGTGAAATCACCTCGTTCCAAGTATTGAACGGAACCATGGATGATGCCTTTATCGGCATCACCGGAAAGGAGATCCGCGAATGATTATCGGGTTGGTAAAACGCAATTTGCGCATCTATTTCCGCGATAAAGCCAGCGTCTTCTTTTCATTGCTCGGGGTGTTTGTCATCATTGGTCTTTATGTCTTGTTTTTGGGCGATATGATTGTTGGCGAATCCGAAGATGCTTTCCCCGGTTTCCGGTACGTGATGGATTCCTGGATCATGTCCGGCGTCATTGCGGCGGCATCGATCACCACGACAATGGGTGCTTTTGGCATCATGGTGGATGATAACGCCAAACACATTATGAAAGACTTTAAAGTCGCTCCCATCAAACGGTGGCAGTTGGTTTTAGGCTATGTGATCAGTTCAATCATCATTGGTCTGTTAATGAGTTTGATCACGTTGGTACTGGGAGAACTTTATATCATCTTGCAGGGGGGGCAGCTGCTTGGCGTGATCACTCTGATCGAAACGCTCGCCATCATTCTGCTTTCCGTTTCCGCCAGTAGCGCTTTGGTGTTCTTCCTCGTTTCTTTCATCAAGAGTCAGAACGCGTTTGGAACCGCATCGACACTGCTCGGAACCCTGATTGGGTTTTTTATGGGGGTTTACGTTCCGATCGGAAACCTGCCGACTGGTGTTCAGCTCGTTGTCAAGTGTTTCCCGATCGCCCATTCCGGCGTGCTCCTGCGTAAGGTGATGATGGGAGAAGCCATTGAACGGATCATCGATCCCGTTTTGGCCGGGGCGCCGGAAGGGGTCTTTGACATGGCCGCGTTCCGACAGAGCCTGGGTGTGGATTTTGCCTTTGGCAGTTACGTGATGCCGACATGGATGCATATTCTGGTATTGGTCGTTACAAGCTTGATTTTTTATGGTCTGACCATTCTTGTCGTGTCCAAGCGGAAGGCCAAAGACGCGTAAACGTTTTTATTGCAAAAAACAACAAAAACATAGATTTTATGATATAATTATTTCCGGTGATATGGGTGATTAATTTATATGGATTTACCCTCGGCGAACTGGGAGAATTTTTGATCGCCAACGATTATAAGAAATTCAATGCGACGCAAATCTTTGACTGGATGTATGTCAAGAAGGCACGGACATTTGAAGAAATGTCCAATCTTTCCAAAGATTTGCGCGCTTTTTTAAGTGTTGCCTGTGCGATCGATCTGCTTACGGTAAAACAGCATCAGCAGTCCGCCGATGGCACGCATAAGTTTTTGTTCGGTCTGCATGACGGTTACGCCATCGAAACGGTCCTGATGACACAGGATTACGGTATGAGCCTTTGTGTTTCCAGCCAGGTCGGATGCAACATGGGCTGTTCTTTCTGCGCCAGCGGTTTAAAGAAAAAGAGCCGCGATCTCACCAGTGACGAACTGGTTGCCCAGGTGATGACTGTCGAAAAGGAATGCGGAATCAAAGTGACCCATCTGGTGGTCATGGGAACCGGAGAACCTTTTGACAATTACGATAATGTCATTCGTTTCGTTCAGATTGTGAACGATGCGAAAGGTCTTGCGATCGGGCAGCGCCATATCACGGTTTCCACCTGCGGAATCGTGCCCAAGATTCTGGCATACGCGGATGAACCGGTTCGCAGCAATCTGGCAATCAGCCTGCACGCTCCCAACGATGATCTGCGCACCAAAATCATGAAAATCAACAAAAAATATCCGCTCGATGAAATCATTGAAGCCTGCAAAATCTATTTTGATAAAACTTCGCGCCGCATCACGTTTGAATATCTCTTGTTAAACGGGGTGAATGATTCACTCGCTTTGGCGGATCAACTCTCGGACTTGATTCGCGGGCTCAACGCCTATGTGAATCTGATCCCTTACAACCATGTTTCCGAATTCAGTTACCAACGCACCGATATGACCCGCGCAATGCAGTTTTATGATCGTTTGATCAAACGCGGAATCGCTGCCACCCTGCGGAAAGAACAGGGCGGAGACATCGATGCGGCCTGCGGGCAGTTGCGCTTAAAAACAGAGGAGTAAAAACCACCAAAATTGTTTGACAGAAAATGGGGTTTTTGTTACACTTATTACGGTATTTTATTGAAATGAAAAAGGTGGAATATTATGGAACAAGAAGTTAAGCGAATTGCGCTTTTAACAGGCGGCGGTGATTGCTCGGGATTAAACGCGGTGATCCGCGGTTTTGTCCGTACGGCAATCCTCAAATACAACTACGAAGTGGTCGGCTTTATTGGTGGCTATTATGGCCTATATAACGATGATTTTATCAATTTGGACCTGAAGGCTGTTTCGGGTATTTTTCATCAGGGCGGCACGATCCTGAAAAACTCGAACAAGGACAATCTTTTCAGTTATCGCGTGAAGGACGCCACTGGAAACTTTGTGAAAAAAGATGTTTCGGATGTGGCGGTCACCAATCTGAAAAAACACAACATTGATGTGCTTGTGATCATCGGCGGAGACGGCACTTTAACCAGCGCCCGCGACTTTGCCAGAAAAGGAATCCGCGTCGTCGGCATTCCGAAAACGATCGACAACGACGTACCCGCTACCGATATCACATTCGGTTATCGCACCGCGCTCGATCACATCATGGCAGCGCTCGATGCGCTGCATACGACCGCATTTTCGCATGACCGCATCATGGTGCTCGAAGTGATGGGCCGCAATGCCGGATGGCTGGCGCTTGAAGGCGGAATCGCCGGATCGGCCGATGTCATTCTCATTCCGGAAATTCCTTACGATATTCACAAAGTAGCGGAAAAAATGATTGACCGCTATAACCATGGCAGCAAGTTTTCCATCGTCTGCGTTTCTGAAGGCTGCCGTCCGATGAACGGTGACGTCACGGTCAAAAAGATCGTTGAAGGTTCTCCGGACGCCGTCCGTTTAGGCGGAGCGGGAGAACACATCACCAAAGCGCTCGAAGAACTCGTCAGCCCGGTCACCGGCCAGGAAGTGCGGAATACCACCCTGGGCTATATTCAAAGAGGCGGCGTCACGAACTGTTTTGACCGCGTGCTCGGCACCCGGTACGGCTCGTTTGCGGCCGATATGGTCAGTAATGGCGAATTCGGTCAAATGGTCGCCGTTCGCAACAACAAGATGGTTCCCGTCTCCATCGAAGATGTCGTCGGACACGGACAAACCGGCGAAACCAGTTCCGGCGGCGCCAAACTAGTCAATCCCAACGGTGATCTCGTGAATGCGGCAAAAGGCATCGGCATCGTTTTTGGCGACTAAGTATTCATTTTAAGAATTTCCCGGGAATAATCCGGACAAAATAATTAAATAGGGGGTACATTCATCATGGAACTAAAAGGCAGCAAAACCGAAGCGAACCTGAAAGCGGCATTCGCCGGCGAATCGCAGGCAAGAAACAAATACACCTTCTACGCATCCGTTGCGAAGAATGAAGGGTATGTTCAAATCGCTGACTTTTTCACAGAGACAGCGGAAAACGAAAAGGCGCACGCCAAGATCTGGTTCAAACAACTGCATGGCGGCGAAGTTCCGACAACCGAACTCAATCTTGAGGACGGTGCGGCCGGAGAACATTACGAGTGGACCGAAATGTATAAAGAGTTTGCCGAAATCGCCCGTCAGGAAGGTTTCACCAAGATCGCATTCCTGTTTGAGGCAGTCGGAAAAATTGAAAAAACGCATGAGGAACGCTACTTGGCCTTATTGGCAAGCGTGAAAGACAAACGCGTTTTTGAATCCGAAAATTCCGAAATCTGGATCTGCTCGGAATGCGGCCACATTTTTGTGGGCAAGAAAGCCCCGGAAAAATGCCCGGTATGCGAGCATCCGAAGGCCTATTTCAAACGGTATGTAAAAACGTTCTAGAAAAATAAGAAGACTGCGGTCTTCTTTTTTCTTTCCTCATGAAGTATAATTAGGTAAAGATTTCTTGGTAAGTATCGCGGAGGTGTTTGCTTGGAACAAGGAAAAATCATCAAACTGACGGGCGGACTTTATACCGTCATCGGAAATGATCAAATTCGGCACGAATTGCGGCCGATCGGTCTCTTTCGCTATGAACATCAGAAGCCGAAAGTGGGCGATGATGTGCTTTTCGATATCGAATCCATTCAGAAGCTTTTGCCGCGGAAGAACGAAATGCTTCGTCCCGCCATCGCCAATGTGGATTACATCATGGTCGTCTGTTCGTGTAAAGAACCGGATTTCAGTTTTTTACTGCTCGACCGTTTCCTGGCCCTGATTGCCTTCGCCGGCATTTCTCCCATCATCGTGGTCACAAAAACCGACCTGATGACGGCAGCGGAACTGACGAATCTAAAAGATAAATTATCCTATTACGAAACCTTTTACCCCGTCTTCTATACCAACTCTCCGCAATTATCCGGATTTGAAGCAATCAAACAGCAGATCACCGGAAAAATCATTGTGCTGTCAGGACAAACCGGCGCCGGCAAGAGCAGCATGCTCAATGCGATCGATCCGGCATTGCGCCTCCAGACGGATGAGATATCGAAAGCGCTCGGGCGGGGAAAACATACCACGCGCCATGTGGAGCTGATCCACATGTGCGGCGGATGGATCGCCGATACCCCCGGTTTCTCCAAACTGGAATTCACCGGATTCGATGCGAAGACCTTCAATACGCTTTATCCCGATTTCGTGCTCCATCGCAATGAATGCCGGTTCAACGGCTGTACGCATACGAATGAGCCGGGATGTCAGATCAAAGCCTTGCTTAAAGCGGGAAAGATTCTGCCGGAACGCTATGAAAACTATCTCCGCCTCTACGAAGAAATCAAAAATCAAAAACCCATTTACTAGGAGGATCCCATCATGATTGTTTCTCCCTCGTTTCTTACAGCCGACTTCTCCAATCTGGAAGCGGAAATCCGTTCCATCCAATTTGCCAAGTGGCTGCATTTTGACGTGATGGACGGACGGTTCGTTCCGAACTACACCTATAATCATGAAATCGTCCGCCAGTTGAAAAAAGTGAGCAAGCAATTCTTTGACGTTCATCTGATGATTGAAAATCCCGGCAAAGAAATTGCCGGTTATGCCAATGCGGGCGCCGATCTGATCACCTTTCATGTGGAGGCCTCCGGCGATCAGACGAAAACGCTGATCGACCTCGTGAAAAGCTTCAACGTTCAATGCGGAATTTCCCTCAGACCGGGAACCGATCCGGAAAGTCTTGTCCCCTATCTTGCGGACATCGATATGGTGCTTGTGATGTCCGTCGAGCCGGGAAAAGGCGGACAGAAGTTTTTGGACTCCGCCGTCGATCGCATCTGTTTCTATGATGAGTACCGCAGACTGCATCACCTGAACTATAAAATCGAAGTGGATGGCGGCATCAACGCCGAGACCATTCAGAAAGTGAAAACCATCGGATGTGACGTTGTAGTCGCCGGATCTTTTGTTTTCAACCGCAAAGAC
>Ga0209373_10004613_pt1 | contig 11760 bp, 8 predicted proteins | sample Higcelweek5metaG_FD_187173 | JGI IMG/M metagenome (GOLD analysis project Ga0209373, IMG submission 187173) | Freshwater pond sediment microbial communities from the University of Edinburgh, under environmental carbon perturbations - High... | ecosystem: Environmental > Aquatic > Freshwater >... | reverse complement strand
TGCTGAAAATAATTCTGCTGCCTTGAATGCTCTTTTGTCGCTACAATAAGATCGGGATGCAGAGAGACAATTTTCTCAAGATTCGCATCGGAATATCCGCCGATTTTTTCTATTTTCGCAACCTCATGCGGATATTTACAATAGGCAGTAACACCGACTACTTTATCCCCCACCCCGAGAGCAAAAAGAGTTTCGGTGATACTTGGAGCAAGCGAGACAATTCTTTGAGGAGTCCCGCCGGTTATCACTTTTTTCTGAGTGCAGAAAATTGCTGCTGCAATTATAATACAAAGTAAAGTTAATATTTTTAAATATCTGTTCATTATTTTCCTGTTTCTGAATTACTCCAGTCAACCCCATCTGTCAACTTGAGGTTATCTGAAAACACATAGACTTGTCACAGGCAGGCTGGTTGATGATTTCACAACAGTACCAGTCTGTATATTATTTTTAAATGTACGTATTCCCATTTCAAGCGAATCCCGTTCACCTACGTAAAGGGTGCTGTCATATTTATCAAAGAAAATACCGCCGAATGCATCCTTCACATCCGGCAATGTTCTTACAATAATCCCGCTTGCTGCATCAAGCTCCTGAACTTTTACATTCTTCCATCCAATATAATTTGTAATATAGAAAATAGAACCACTTTTATGAACAATCATATATGGATTACCGCCGAGAGCTGTTTCACTTATAACTTCAGTAACAACATTATCTGCGAGATTGACCTTCTCAATTGCACCATCACCGGTTGCATACAGACTGCCCGGGTTTGTAACATAAATAGCCCCGTCATAATAGGTCATCACTGAACCATTTTTATTTTTCAACTGTATTGTGTCCGTAATCTGATCAGTCAAAGTGTTGATTTTAAGTAGAAGTGTCTGCGCGCCGGGCTTATAACCGTTTCTACGCTGAAGCATTGCGTAAAGATCAGTTCCAACCAGTTGCAGATCTGTTGCGTGCGGGGTTGTATTACTGTCTTTAAGATAAGTATAGGACGAAACATCAATCACGCTCATTACTTCTGCTGTTGACGGATTGAATATTGCGATCTTTGGCGCGTTCATACAGGAAACATACGCTTTTGTATCATTTACAAATTCAATATCCTGCGGATTCCAGTTATCTCCGATATGTTTCTGATAGATAATACCGGAAGTACCACTTTTGCCTGGATCTAATTTAATTATATTATCACCGCCGAGATGCTCTACAATGTAAACATACCCTTTATAAGCCATGACATTTGCATCACTGTAAATTGAAAATCCGGTGCCGTCAATAGTTCTGGTGTCTGTGGACATGGATTGAAACCAGCCGGATTGAAAATCCGACTGAGTCATAAAAAGCGTGGACCTGACAGTTCCGACAGGCTTGCCGGTATCAACAGGTATGACCGGATCTGTATTGACAAACGGGTTTTCATCACATCCTGTAAATAATAACATTCCGGCAACTGAAATCATAAGCATAAAAACAAATTTTAAAAATTGCATGAAACTATTCCTTATCATTGATTTTTTTACACGTTATAAACATTTAATATGACATTATTCTGATACTTCTGCCATTTTTCCATTCGAACCGGATGTGCACAAATCCTGTTCAGATGAATCAATGACAACTATTTTCTTTTATTTATCACTTGTATATTTCTACTTTGTTAGAATAACACACCGATCGTTGAGCGGAGCCGAAACGATCGCTATTTCGCGAATTTTCACTTGCTCATTTCGACTCCGCTCAATGAGCTTACAAAAATTATTTTCAGTATTCTAATGAAGTAGAATTATTTTACCGCTGTTTCACATTTTTTTTCTCATCAGAACAGAATATCAGCGGATATATTCCACTGGTTCTGCGGAAACACCACCCATGAGTATCCGCTTTCATCGGCTCCTGAAATCAGTTCTTCATATCTGAATGATTTTGTATTGATATTACATAATGATACAGAAAGAGAAATATTCTTCGTAGCTTTCCACGAAGCCTTTACATTATGATACAATGTTCCGTATTCTGATGTATTGGCCGGTATACGCATTGTATTGGCCTGATCACGATAGTATGATGATTTATAATCAGCCCAGTACCAAAATGTCAAATGCAGAAACGGCCCGATCTCAACTTTTCCCATTGCCGTGATATCTGGTTCATTTGGAAGTTTCCTGCCGTAATTATTAAACCATCCGGATCTGTTCTCAGCCTTCTGAAAAGTCGCGCGACCTTCAATACATGCAATGTTCTTTAAACGCAACCTCAGGGAACTCTCAACACCAATAGTTCTGGATGCCCCGATATTCATGGGCTTCGACATCGTTCCATCAGAGAGAATGATAATTCCATTTGTGTTTTCTGATGAAAAAGCCACACATTCAGCAGTAAAGTTTTTCATCATCATCCGCACACCCGCTTCTAAATTCAGTCCGTCCTCAGACTCAAGACCCGGATTTGGTTCCACAACCCCATTGAATCCGAATTTCTCCCGTAATGCCGGCACCGACATATACTTTCCTGCATTTGCAAAAACCTTGATATATTCGCCGAAACCGCAATTGACACCTGCACGTATTGACCAGGGATACTCAATTGTATCTGACGCCTCGACTGTTTTGTTAAGCTCAATATTGCTGCCACCGTCGGTGGCTGTACGTATTGCCTTTACTGATGACGCAAAAACTGCGCCTGGAGTAAATTTACCTAAAGGGTAAATTGCATTGATATCTGCTGCAAGAGACGCCTCCTGCGAATTTCCGGGCCAGTCAGTACCATACGGCAGATGAGATGAAACTGATGATGTAGTTATGTTGGAATACCTGCCTGACAAAGTAATACTGCTTTTAATATTATCTGTCAAAGTAATATCCCCGGCAACTGATACGTTTACAATGTGAAGCCCGGTATTTATTCTGCAGAATGCATTCGGCACTGAATAAATCGCACCATGCGATGTTCCCAGACTTGAATCAAGACTTGTCCAGAAAACCATGTCTTTGATGTTTGTATAACCTATTTCAGGAGAAATGACAAATCTTTGTGATGCCGGAGTGTTTTTACTTTGTAAACGAGATGTCACAAGAAGAATATCATGATCATTACGGGCCGTTCGATTCACAGAACCTTCAAGACCCGGTATTCCTGATTTTGAACGCGACCAGTTCACACCGGACACAAGCACACGATTGTTTTTAAGGTAATATGAGGGGTAAAGACGAACTTCAACGTTTTCATAATGATGATTCTCAACTTTTGCAATAGTATCATCTGTTACAGAAAGCGGCGTTCTGTTTCTGTCAAGATAAGACCAGTCATTATCGGCACACCTGTAGCTCAGGGCACCGAACACTTTAATGTTTTCCGTGAAAAAACGATTCGCTTCAAATGTATACCTCTGGTTTCCATATGAGCCTATCGCTGAATGTAGACCGACATTATCCGCTTTCAGTGATGTTTTACTTATAAGATTGATAACACCGCCAAGTGCATTCCCGCCGAAAGACCCCGGAACAATGCCTTTATAAAGTTCAATTTCCTCAAGCATCTCAGGACTTATCACACCAAGATCCACTGCGCCGCCCATTGCTGAATTCAGTGGTACACCGTCAAGTAGAACCAGAACCTCTTTTCCCTCGACACCCCTTATTGAAACCGTCTGGAAACTGCCTGTACCGCCATACTTTCTTGTTTGTACACCTGTCTGGGCACCGATAACATCTGCGACACTTTTATTTGTTCCGCTCCACTCATCAGGTTTTATTATCAAGAGCGACTGTGATGATTCAAGTATTCGTTTTCTTATATCGCCTGTGACAATCACTTTATCGAAAGCACCGCTTACTGCGTCTGTTTTTTTCACATCAGTACGGTCGTTTACTTTTACACTGCTTGACACAATAGTATCAGTGTCAGAAATTTCGGAGCCCGATACCATGACTTCTTCAGAATCGGAAACTCTATTTCCAACTGAAAATACAGTATCAATAGACACTGGCTGCTGCAGATCATTATCACCAAAACAAGGCAATGATATAATTGCAGTGAGAATCCCCTGAAAGCAAAAATGCTTCAGGCGGAAAAACCGGGAATATTTATTCATTAAGATCTCCTGAATCTTATTTCCTGAAGATTCAAAAGTATGTGTTTATCAGGCAGGTTTCCTGGCTTTCCCGGTAAACTGTCGCCTTCCCATGAGCCTTCTCACAGTGGCTTAGAGACAGTCCCTGATTCATTGTTGAATCAGTAATAGGATTTACAGTGGCAGGTCCGCTACGGATTTTCACCGATATTCCCTGACGCCCGAACTAAAAATGTTGAGGATAAAATAATGTGCGTGTTTATGAATAGCAAATGAATTTTAAATTTGAGATTGCCGCAACCTATTTGTCAACTGAGTTTAAACGCAATCCAGATACCGATCAAACCACCAGCCATACTGGCTCCTATTGATTCCAAAGATAGTGAACCGGCACCAAACAGAGAAGCAATATAACCGCCCGCAACCGTCCCCAGAATCATTCCAAGCATAACTATTTTTTTACGTGACACCTTTCCCTCTTTGTAAATTATTTGAGGCACAGAAAACCGGTAAAACTATATTGTACAATTAAAGAGTCTGAAAAAGGTAAGATTCGGAGTTGAGAACTATTGATTTACTTAAGTAAAAATGTTGAAAAACAATATTTTACAAGTACCCGACGGGGTGATATTTAGGGTGCTAATATTGACGTATTTACAAATAATTTTCATTGTTCATAAAACCTGACAAAAAGCACTAAATTCCCATTCCCATCCTAATCCTTAATATTCCCAGTTACAAACGCCCAGTCTTGTCGGCGGCAGACTGTTTGCGCGAGTCCTGTTCTTCATACCAAACCAAGTATTGGGCATAACTGTTTGCTGCCCTCGTCAGTAGTTCAGCAATAATGCGAAGTGAAACGAAACTTTACGAATGAATTACTGGTTGTCGCTGTTGGCAGTCTGTACCACTCCTATTTTTTCTGGTGTCAATAATAGCTTGTCTTTTATATAAAACGCGAGACAGGAACTTTAAATATCTTAGAAAGTTTTTTTGCAGTTTCTTTACTTATTCCTCTTTTCCCTTTTTCCATTAATGAAACATTTTGACGGGGAACATTTCCTAACTTTTCACCTAATGCAATTTGAGTAAGGCCTGCATTTTCTCGATATATTTTTATATTTTCTCCCGGAGCAGTCTGAGATTTTATAGATGAAAACCATTCTGTTTCAAAAATATCTATAAGCTCATCTTCTTCTTTTTTATCCTTCTCATCTTTAATAATTAATCTGTTTTTATACTCTTTTTTTAACCTTGATATCATCCAATTTGGAATATGACCTTTTATAGTCAGAGCTGGTTTATTAGTACGGGGCATTTTCACGACTGCCAACATAATACACCTCAATTATTAAAGTTCCTTTATCATTTTTCCAACATGCAACCCAGCTGTAGTCCAAATCACTGTCTTGTGTGCTTCTCTCTCAAACCCAGACTTTCTAATAGAGTTACTTCAAGAATGTTCTTAAAGCTGCAGTTATTCCCATTTGAAAACGCATAAACTTGTCGGCGGCAGACTGTTTTCAGCCTTGATAACATTACCTATCTGCAGATTATTCCTGAAAATACGGACACCAGCCTCCTGCGGATCACGCTCGCCTACATAAAGCGTATTGTCAACTTTATCAAAGAAAATGCCGCCAAACGCGTCTTTTACATCTGGCAGTGTATTTGTAATAATCCCGCTTGAGACATCAATCTCCATTACAGGTACATTTCCCCATTCGATATAATTTGTTATATAAAAAACAGATCCGCTTTTATGAACGATCATATACGGGTTGCCGCCTAATTCAGTCTCACTTATGACTTCAGTTACAACCTTGTCTGCAAGATTTACTTTCTCAATTGCACCATCCCCTATTTCAAACAGATCACCGGTATTTGTAACATAAAGTGCCCCGTCATAGTATACAAAAGCATTTCCGTTTTTATTTATCAGCTGGATTGTATCTGTAACAAGATCAGTCAGAGTATTTATTTTAAGCAACAGTGTCTGCGCTCCCGGCATATCGCCATTTCTGCGCTGAAGCATTGCGTAAAGATCAGTTCCGACCATTTGTAAATCGCATGCATACGGAGAAACATTGCTGTCTTTTGCGTATGTATATGATGAAATGTCAATTCCATTAAGAATTTCACCGGTCAATGGATTAAATATCTCTATTCTTGGCTTGTTCATATTGGCTATATACGCTTTAGTGTCACTTGCAAACCCGATGTCCTTTGGATTCCAGTAGTATCCCATATGTATCTTATAAATAATACCTGATGAATCACTCTTTGATGGATCAAACTTGATAATGTTATCACGCCCGTATTGCTCAATGATATAAACATATCCGTGATATGACACGACTTTTGAGTCCTGATAGATCGGAAATCCCGGTTCAGAAATAGTTTTTTTATCAATTGACATGCATTGAATCCTGCCCTTGCTTAAGTCCGATTGTGTCATAAAAAGAATTGGCTTCGGTGTATAATTAGGATCAAGTGGGTCAACCGGTAATTCATCACATCCTGTAAATAAAGCCATTCCGGAGAATAAAACCATAAGTAAATAAACATTTTTTACAAATCGCATATCATTCCTTTGAAATTACAATTGCATACCATAGCCTGCAAATCACACTAATTTGTAAACTCACGAGCTTTAGCTCCCCCCGCAGGGGATTTGGGGGCAAGAATTGATGTTTTTACAAATTTCAACTGTGACATTTAGAATAAATATACATAAATAAATATTTTTTTATATAATTATTTGAAATTATCAGTCATCTGTTATCTGTAAGAAAAAAAATGTTTTAGTGTAATTCTTATTTTAAAAACCGGAGGCAGGGATTGGCTGAAAATTGAAGGGCATCATGAAGTATCTTCTTTTAACAGATGATACTCCATGATGCATTCAGGCAATTACTTCACAGTTGCAACAGGGACAGTATATTCTGCGTTATTGCAGATTATCTTTGCAGTATAATAACCGGATGCAGCAGGAATCACAAGCTTGTGCGTTCCTGCCGGGAGCTGTTTATTAAGAGGTGCCGCAACAGAACGGCCCCGCATGTCAAAAAATCCGACCCTGATTTTTTCAGATTTATCTAATGTCAAAATCAGTGATGATCCGTTTTTTACAACTGCAATACCGGCACTGTTTTTCCCGTTAAGCGGTTGTCTGTGAACTGCGCTTGGAGTGTATTGCACGCCTTCAAGAATCCTTCCAGCCTCAAATACACCGCCGGCATTATTTGCGAGATAACTGTTTACCCAGTCCGGACGCAGCGGTATTTTATTACTGTCAACCATATTCTCCCACTCTTCATCGGTGTAGCGCTTGAAATTGTCTGTAATAGTCTGGTAATATGATGAAACCGGACCGATAAATGCCATAATCTGATTTTGCGCAGATGGAGACTGTGCGAGAAAAACACCCAGATTTATCTTCCCGACTGCTGCATGCAGAACTTTACCAACGAGTGCACCACTTATATCATAAGGCTGAGTATGAACATCAACGATTGTATAATCTGTTTCTTCAGCATGTGATTGATTGAAGATAAGATTTCCAAACCATCCTGCGGTGCTTGGTGAGCCGCATATACCATCCACAAAAAGCATGCTTGCCATAAACATGGAATCCTTAGTTGTAAACTTCTCATTCGCAAGCTCCTTCTCAGCAAGCAATTTCAGAGTATCCATGAGATTGCCGACCTTTGTATAAAAGGTCGAAACAATTGCTCCACCTGTTACAGATCCGAATTTTTGTGATGCAGTACGTGCAAAAACGCCTATTTCATTGTAAAAAGCGGGGTACGGTTCAATATATCCATGAGGAAATGAACATGAAACACCTGGTGTATAGGATTGTTTTGCATAGAGAAGATTATCATGACGCAATTGAGCCCACGATACAAGCTGAGTATTGAGTTTTTCCTGATGCCATGCGGCTGAACGCATGAAAAGCGGCTGTTTTTCGAATGAAGGATACTGAGACGGATTGAGTGTTCTTATTGTGTTAAGCCATGTATTGTAAAGTGATCCGCGCCAGAAATTCTGTTCATAAGAGTCAATAAGATAACGCATATTCTCCAGGTTTGGAGAGTAATGCCATGTCGCAAGCTCATTTTTTAAAAGCGGTGCGGCATCATCGTTGCCAAGTGAATACATAATGTCAAGAGGATCGGGCATCATTCTGAAAACAGGCTCATTATTGTACCTGATTTTATCATATACAACATTTCCAGTTATGTATGAGTCAACAATGTACCGCTGTCCCATCAGTAAATAGCTGACAGGCAATACAAGAGAATCAGGATTGGCCGGATCAATACAGATAATCTGAGAAAGTATTTTCTGTGCTGCTTCCGGAGTTTTTCCCAGAGTATCGGCAAGTATGTCATAGGATGTTCCTGACATTAATGATTCAGCATTAATAAGTCCGCATGAAGACATGGCGGAAGTCAATTCATAAGATGTCAGATTATCGCTCTCCCCTACCATAAACGAGAGTAACGCATCAATTTCAGCAAGTTTTGCAGTCATTCCGGATTCTTTCAATACTTCTGTCAACAAAACCGCATCAATTGACATTCGCTTAAGATCAGCTTTTTCTTCAAGAGAATTTTCACCCTGTTTGGGAGAAGTCAATAAAAACTCTGTTCTTCCAAGCCACATAACGGCTTTGAAATAATTCTGCAGATTCTCCCTTACATAATGGCCACGCACTGTAAATTGACTGAAATCAAGCTCGCGCTGAGCTTTTGTAAATAGTGGCATTGATACATACTGCTCTGCAGCAATTGCATTCAATACCGCTGTTACATCCCCGGCAGTCGCAAATGTTGATGCTGCGGCAGTTCCATTTATCAATGTTGATGCAACAGTCAGGTAAAGATCAACATCGGCAAGATTCTCAGACATCAATGCATTGGCGTATTTTGACGCAACTGCAGGAAATGCAGTTCTCATCGCATCAATCACAGACTTGATCCCAGGTTCAAAAACAGATTTCTCAACCTGCACAAGCACTGCATCGTAAGACATGTGCATTGTGTAAAGCACTGCATCAGTGCTTAAAAAGACCGGCATGTCTTTGTTAAATACTGCTCTGAGTGCTGAACCGAAATTCTTATATGACATGCGCTCGGAAACAACAAAGTTATTTTTCGCAAGCAGCCCGCACTCATTATCTGTAAGACCGAACTTCAGTTTGATCGAGTCAAGATATAATGGCGCATCAGTCTGTAGTCCTATTGACGAATAGTATGAATTGGCAGGTTTTTTCTGATCAATAAGCTTTGTTTCAGTCAGATCTGCATTCTGACTGATAATTGATTTGTACGATGACACATCAAACGACATGGCGACAGTCGCCCCGGCAAGTATTGCCGTAAACAGTTTACTGCTGTTTTTTCTTATCATTTTTACCTCTCCTGAAAGTGACAGGGTTTAGTTATTATTTACAGAAGTTACATACTTTTTTTAAATGTGCTATTTTATACTTATTTTTACAGGTATATTCATTGTCTTATTTGTATCATCCTGTAAAACTTCAACATTCATATTACTATTCAGTGAGTAATTGTTTACTGTATCAGTAGGCCCTGAGACAATTACCTGTGAAGTATCCAGTTTCATGATCGTACAGTTTATTGAATAATTCCCCGGAGGAACACCTGAAATTATTGTACTTGACGTTTTAAGTATGTTTTCATTTGAATATAAAGGAGTACCCAGGATACAGAGATACCCGTCAAAATTTGCATATACATTATTTATTTTCTCAATACTCTTATCAATTGAAACATCGCATTTGAGCATTGCCGGTATTGAGTACCATGTTGTGCATGAAGTTTCCCTTGCGACATCAACAACAAGTGATTGAATCATTGCTGCTTTACTGACAATTCCTGCGCTGTCATATCTCGTATAAAGATTATATCTGCCTGGATTGACATTACTGAATAGAAACTCACCTGAATTATCTGAAACTTTGCGCAGAGAATCCGCAAGTATATTAAGAACAGGATTAAATGTATCACTGCAAAGAAACACTTCAGCTCCGGAAACACATCTACCTTCTATATGTAAACCATTTACACATACAGTAACTCTGTTATTTGTCTCCGATCCGCCGCCTCCGCTTATCTGGGAGCCGCATCCGCATATGACAAGCATAGATATTATGCCCAGAATTATCAATAACTGTTTTTTATTCATAGTGAGGCATCCGTCTTTAAATCATTACATAAATCACTATCTGATTTTATATTTTCAAGAGAAACAGGGAAACCCTGAATGTTCAGCTGTACGACCCTATCTGGATTGTCAACTTTTGACGCAATAGAGAGAATCTCTTTTCTGAATTGCGCGCATCGTGATTTTATATTTTCCCATGCCTTTTCATCTATAGAAAGTGTCACTGTGGAGAAATCTCTCTGTTCCCGTGGAATTTTCTTCAGTGCGTCGGAGGCCAGGGCGATCATTTCACCCTGAAATTTACCGATCATAACAGCCTTGAAATGTTCTCCGGTACTTATCATTACATCAGTACGACGATATCTTCCAGAACGGTCTTTATAAATAAGATTCATTTTTTCAAGCGCTGCAACAGCCAGACGCACTTCACGCGGCTTGACAGGTGGCACGAGCATTTCTGCAAGCCTGCTGATATTATCATCTGTAATCACTGTAACCTCAATGAGTTCTCTTATCACCGGATTATACCAGTTATCCCAGAAAGCAAACTGCTGCGGCTCTATATTTTTTACTGCATTCGAGCGTGTCAGCATAAGCATATCCTCAAGAATCTCATGCTTGATTTCAAGACCTTTACAATGTGTATATGATACCATAAGAAGAAAATATTCCTCTTCTTTTTTTGTCAATTTAATGGCACCAGCTATACGCAATGCAAGTTCTTCAGTAATATTTCTTTTTCCACTTAGAACCATGGATAAAAAACCCGCAGACTTTATCCCGGCCCGGATCGAAAGTCCACGTATTGATACTGCAGGAACAGCTGTTTTTTTCTCTTTGATATAATCTCTGAGGTATTCCCTGTAATCAGTATAATTAAATATTGTAATCATCGCTGTAATTCCTTTTAACTTTCCTGCAATGCACCAAAATGCATTTCTATAGCTCTTCTTATCTATAGTATAAACTATTTATATCCGGTATACAATTTCTATTTTCTTTTTAATGTCATTTTTAGTGATCACTTATACAATTATTTTATCTCTGATTGATTTATTATATTACCTGTTTTCAGTACTATACGAAAGATTACTATTTTTTTAACATCATCTTTAATTATTTTTTTTGTTAATATTTAGTGAGCGTTTTTTAAACTTATGAAATACTGTTTTTATAAAATAAAACCTTAAACCCGTCAAAAAATCAGTTGAAATTTAAAAAAGCTCCGATTTATGATTAATTACATCAACCATTATTTCTAAATACACGTCGATGCAATGGCAAAAACATTTTTCCGGAGGAATAATATGAATAAGTATCGTTATGCTTTTACATGTATTATCGCAAGTACAGTATTCTCGGCGGCATCAACACCAAACTCTCATTTGTTTAATGATTTTACGCTTGAATTTGAAAATTCATGGAATCAATTCAAGTCAGGTAATATTGAAAAATGGTCTGTAGATTCTGTAAACAATGGATCA
>Ga0209373_10004612_pt1 | contig 11764 bp, 9 predicted proteins | sample Higcelweek5metaG_FD_187173 | JGI IMG/M metagenome (GOLD analysis project Ga0209373, IMG submission 187173) | Freshwater pond sediment microbial communities from the University of Edinburgh, under environmental carbon perturbations - High... | ecosystem: Environmental > Aquatic > Freshwater >... | reverse complement strand
GATTTCGTTGTTAATTGTAAAATCATGCTTATGATTTAAAAATGGATCAAATACTTCAATTTCAGTAAAAACATTTAAATCCTGGTAATATCTGTCTGATTCAACATACACAGAGCCGTCAGAACCTATTGTGGCACGATTCTGAGATGTATCATCAAGAACAAGTGAATCAAGAAGCATAAGATCACTGTTTAGTTTGTAAATCATTCCCTTGCCGCGAATTACATCATAACCATAAATGGCGTAAACGTTGTTGAATGAATCAGCTTCGACATCCGGTATGGGATACCTGAAAATATCACTGAATTGTTGTTTGTTGATGCTGTCAATTACTGTACCGTCAACATTAATTCTGAATGTAGATGAGTTTGTAAATGTACATAGAAAATCCTGTGCAATAGGGATTATTGAAAAAACACATTTCTTTTCCGTCACTGTATCAAAAACAATTCTATGTTTGATTTCTTCATTCGTTGTTATGATAACTGAATTTGAATTTTTCGGGTAACCCTCTTTGTAATTCTTTCCAACAGCACATATCTTGTAAAAAACAGTGTCTGCAAAAAAGTTTCCGCAATTGTCTTTATACTGATATTTGTTATTGTCAACAAGTATCACAGTATCCTCGATGTTGTTAACAAAACGGTGAAGCGAATAAGCCATGCATTGAGATACGTCTTCAGGTGACCAGTTTACAGTAGAATAAAATGTGGAGCTGTCGTACTTTGCAGAAATGTTCTTGATTTCAGATGCATAAGATAACGGCAAAGTGATCTCTATAGATAGTTTTTCTTCCGAAGAAATAACAAATGATGTGTCAAATGTGCCATAACCTTCTTCTGTTGTAAATGCCTTAAGTGTATATCTGCCTTCAGGCAGGCTTACAGTGCCAAAAGTGCCTGTTGAATTCGAAGGGGAGATGTAAAGGTTCGTTCCGATAAAAAGAATGATTGCCTTAGTGACATCGCTTCCCGGTTTAACATTGATGCAGCCCGATAGGTAGCCTGGTTCAGCAAGAGTATCATCACGGAAAGATTGCTTGACTTTAGATAGTACATTGATTGAGTCCTGTTTGCAGAATTTATTCTGTTTTTCAGCTATAACAGAATAACTGCCGCTGTTTACAACGGAAAATGCATAGATTCCGTCATCACGGGTATATGTCGAGTCAATTTTCCCGGACATTGAATCTGTCGGGTCAAATCCTGATGGAATAAGACACACAAGAGCACCGCAAGCGGGCGTGTTGTCATCATTGTAAATTTTTCCAAAGCAGTTTCCATTGGTTACCTCTATACCTGAAAGCTGGCTGGAAGAACATTGAAACAATAACAAAAGGGTAAAAAGATACAAAGATAAGAAAATTCCGGTAAATTTATTCATCTGCTGCCTGCCGTTTCTGGCTGATCGGAAAAAGTTGCACATTGAATTGATACACTCTGTCTGCTGTGGCATCATTTTCTGAAAGGGTAAGTATCTTATGCCGTAAAGCTTCAATTTCAGTACGGATCTGTTTAAAATTCTTTTCTGAAAGTTTTATGGTGATGTTTGAAATGTCGCGCTCTTTTTTCGGAACAGCAATAAGAGATTTTTTGCCGAGATCAGCCATTTGAATCTGAAGATTTGTGATCATTTCCGATTCCCATGTCTCACCGGTAGTGAGCAAGGTCTCTATGGGTCTAAAGAAACCCTGCTCATCCCGTGAGACTACGCCTATCTTTTCCAGCACAGCAATTGCTTCGCGGGCCTCTTTGATTTTAATTCTGGGGTTAAGCGTAGATGCCAGCAATTGAAAGTCGTCTTTAAAATGTATAACACTGAGCAGTTCCCTGATTGCCAGATAATACCATTTTGAAAAAAGAAGGTATTGCTCAGGACGCAGCTCATGTTTGTTCTGTCTCTTTATAATGCATGAAAGCTTTTCAAACAGCTCTTCACGTTCAGAGAGCTTAACAGAATGGTTGTACTTTACTAAAAGGTGAAAAAACGCGCACTCTTTTTCATCAAATTTGAATAGAATCGCGATTTTCGGGATAAGTGCCTCAGGAAGCTTACGTTTACCGGAAATAACCCAGTTAAAAAAACCGGGAGAGGAGAGGTTCAGGTGCTGCGCAATAAAACGAAAGGTAAAATGAGGGTTTTGCGCCTTTCGTTCACAGAGCGCATCATTCAGATATTTGCGGTAATCAAGATAGTCATAGATATTCATATTAATTCTTTCGTGAACAACAATTACTAATATACCCTTAAAAATGGCCAAAAACAATATATCGAAGCAAAAACCGTTCACATTTGAGTGAACATGATTATGTGTTAAATTGCAGGGAAATGATGTTATAACCCCGCAAAATCGAATCAATGGTTTTTTAACCGTAGGGGCAATTCATGAATTGCCCCAGGTGGTGGCATGCCACCAATCGTTCTGTTTACGGGTGCGTTAATGTTGGGTTATGGAATTATTTGTTCCGTTTGCAGATACATTATCATGGGATGCGATATCATTGGGTCCGTTTACGGATGTGTTATCATGGGACGTGGTTTCATTTGATCTGTTTACGGATGCATTGTTATGGAACGCAGTATCATTCGATTCGTTTACATATGCATTGTTATAGGGTATGGTATCATTCGATACGGTTTACAGATGTTTTGATAACAGGCGAATTGTTACGTGGCGCGGCATTTTTGGGCGAATGATTATTCGCCCCTACGATTTTGTCAATATAGCATGTTTATCTTCAGGTATGATCTTTTTACATAGACTGTTATCGCCGCTGCAGCATTTTGCAATAAATTGATTATCAGACTACCTCACGTAAAGATTCCCGCCCCTGCAGTCAATCGTCACAATCGCAGGGAAATCCCTGACTGTCAGTTTGTATATCGCCTCTGCACCAAGATCCCCGTAGCAGACAATCTCTGCTGCAGTGATGGACTTTGAAAGCAGTGCTCCGGCTCCGCCTATTGCTGTAAAGTAAACGCAACCGTAATCAATAAATGATTGTATGACTTCATGGCTGCGATTACCTTTACCAATAATACCGCGCAGATGTGATGTCCTGATAAGATCTGGCGTGTACCTGTCCATGCGTGAACTTGTTGTCGGGCCCGCGCTGCCGATTGCTTTTCCAGGGCGCGGCGGTGTCGGGCCGGTATAATATAATACCTGACTGTCAAGATCAACAGGCAGCGGCCTGTTTTCCGCGATAAGTAAACTGAGCCGTTTGTGCGCCGCGTCACGGCCTGTATATATTATTCCGCTTATAAGTACTTCATCACCGGCGCGAAGATCCTCAATTATATTTTCTGTAAATGGCGTAGTCAGATGTTTTTTCATAATTTCTTCTCTCTTATAAAACTACTGAAGCGTTACGGGCTGCATGACAATTAAGATTTATTGCGACCGGCATTGACGCGATGTGGCAGGGAAAATATTCTATGTGTACGGCAAGTGATGTTGTCGAGCCGCCAAGTCCCTGCGGGCCGACACCGGTACTGTTTACACGTTTTAATATTTCCTGCTCAAGGGCCGCGTATCGGCTGTCTGGATTTGTGCTGCCTATGGTTCTGAGCAGTGCCTTTTTAGCAAGCAGAGAGGCCTTGTCCGCAGAGCCTCCGATTCCTATACCGATTATTGACGGCGGACAGGTGTTGCCGCCGGCTTTAATAATAGTGTTTAGAGCAAGGTCAATTATCGCATCTTTTCCATCAGAGGGCTTGAGCATCGCAAGTACGCTCATGTTCTCGCAGCCGCCGCCTTTTGGCATAAATGTAATCGAAAGCGAGTCGCCTCTGACAATGTCAATAGAGATGGAAGCTGGTGTGTTGTCCGTCGTGTTTTTGCGGTCAAAAAGCGGATCGCTGACTATTGACTTGCGCAAATATCCCTCTTCATAACCCATGCGTGTGCCTTCATTGATCGCATCTGTAATAAGACCGTTTTCAATGTATACTTCATTGCCAAGTTTGACAAAAAATACTGCGACACCGGTGTCTTGACATATTGGTAAGTGATCGCTTGCTGCAATATCTGCATTTGCAATACACTGCTCAAGTATGGAGCGGCCAAGAGCAGACTGTTCAAGTTTCGATGCATTTTTAAGCGCATCATATACATCAGAGGGCAGTTCATAGCAAGCTTTAATACACAGATCTCTGACTGCATTTACGACTGTCTGATAAGGAATTGAACGCATTTGAAAATATACCCTGTTTTATAAAGTTATTATCATGATTGTATGTGAAAAATAGCTTATAGAAATCATGAATAGCAGAATTTGTGCGGTTTGGAGTGTGTTTTGAGAATGAAAATGTAACTGGATTCAGGCGTATAGAATAAAATACACTCGCATTCAGCATTGATATTGCAGTATCTGTGCCGGAAAATAATTTCTTATAAATACCGGGAAAAGATTTTCCGTTTATAGGTGATACTGTATGAAATAATACATATGAAAAACATATCTGCATGGTATAAAATGCTGATGTTAAAAAAGGACACTTGGGATTTACCTGAAAAACAGAATGTTGTAAGATTAACAATTGGTGATTTTGTTCTTTCATGTCTATCATCCCAATCATTTAAATCACAGTTCGGACAATTATTGCAGAGTTCGACAATACAGGTTCTTTGAAATGCAGTTATGTGCTGTCCCTGAACGGATCAGTCAGAGTAGAAATTTCAAACATCCCCCTTTACGGGGGATAATGTGTTCATCATACAGAACAAAAAAGAAATCAGAATCAGTCCATGGATTCTCTGTAAATTGATTCTACTGCACTTTTTCCTGAATCAGATGGAGAGAGGCTTAGAAGTAAATCAAGATTCAGGGTTGAAGACGTCAGATCTGTCAATGTTAAAATGTCAGCATCAACAAAACCAGCACGTCTCAGACCCATTGTTACACCCATTTTTTGAAGCCAGTCCTTTACACCTGCGGCAGCCTTGTCTTTCTCATCTGCAGTTCCATTGAGGCCTGGAACAATGGGTGAGAGGACATCTGCAAGTATCTTACTTTTTTCAGGATATATGTGCTTTATTATTGAAGGCAGCAGAAGGGAAAGGCCATGTCCGTGAATAATCTGGGGTTTGAGTCCGCTGAGCGGATGTTCAAGTGCATGTGTAAGATGAAGGAGACCATTGTCAAATGCAATTCCCGCATACAGGGCCGCATATGTAAGGAAATAGCGTGCTCTGAGGTTTAAGGGATCACGGAGCGCATCAGGCAGATAGGCTGCAACCAGACGTACAGCTTCTGTTGCCATGCATATTGAATAATGATTTGCCACCTTTGTAGTAGCGGCCTCGATTGCATGATTCATTGCGTCAATTGACACAAAAAGTGTCTGTGATGCGCTGAGGCCAGTCATCAGTGCTGGATCGTCAATTGAATACAGCGGGTATATGCAGTCAAACGCGATAGGCGGTTTGAAATTCTTCTCAGGAACAGTTACAACTGCAAACCTGTTTACCTCGGTTCCGGTCCCGTGTGTGAGGTTGATAGCAATAATAGGTACTGCTTTTTGCGGCACAAGGCGGCCTTCAAAGAGGTCGCGGGCAGAATTGTTCCGATATTCAAGAAGTATTGCAGCGCTTTTTGCTGCGTCAATCGGACTGCCTCCGCCGATTCCCATTACTGCTTCTGCAAGGATTCTCTTTCCTGCGGCAACAGCTGCATCAACCTGGTCAACTTCAGGATTTGGCGTGACACCGTCATAGACAGCAAATGTAAACCCTGTATTTTTAAGCGCTTTTTCAACATGTGCCCAGGCACCGCTTGATTTATAGGATGATTTTCCGGTAACAATGAGAATACTTGATATACCGCGGCTTTTGAGGTTCTCAAGAATATCATTTACTTTTACGATTGCACCTATGCCAAGATACGCAATAGTGCGTGAACGGATTTCCGCCAGTGCTGTGATGTCCAGAGCGTCTTCAATCATTATTACTCCCTGTTAAGTTTTGATGATATGGATTTTAAAGACAACGTCAGAACCGTTGCCGTATCGTCTATGTCAAGTCAGGCTGTTATTTACAAGCTGCAGAACAGGCAACAGATGCATCTGTATTTATTTCCAGTTTTGCAGAGGCACTGGTACTGAGGCTTAATACAGGGAGTAAAATCAGTAGTACCATGATAACTGATGGCTGATCCATCGTTATATAATTAAACTAATTGTTCCGGCAATTTAAATGCAAGAAATTGATTCGTAATTTTTCAAAGTTTCGCATTTAATCCATTTTTCTTATGAATAAATAAACAAAATCCTGCTTTGAATGAAAAAAAATGTTAAAAACAGACTCGTCAGTTCTGGTACAAAGTAAATTATATGAGATGCGTGTTGTTATGTGCAGCTGCATAATCGTCTTGTTGACAAAAAAATAAAGTGTGCGGTTGTTCAAATTCCTATTTTATACAAAATCAATAATTATTAACAGAAGGTTTTCAATTATGTCACTGAAAGCAGCATTTATATTTATCGCCCCGGAGAATGATTATAACATACACAGGACAGTTATTGATTCGCCAGTAGTAAAATTATCGGTTGTCGGTGTTAAGAATTATGAAGAAGCTCAAATTGTAGCCTTACAATTAGTAGGTGAAGGCATTACAGCAATCGAATTATGTGCAGGATTTGGAACAGAAGGTACTGCTCTTGTGGCTAAGGCTGCAGGTGATAAGGCTATTGTTGGTGTTGTTCGTTTTGATCTTCATCCAGCATTTAACCACAAAAGCGGAGATACGTTATTTAATAAATAGTAAAGACCCCGGTTCATTCAAGGTTGAATATGTTGAACCGGGCCCGCATCTGCCTTTGTAATTGTCGTTTTCTTCAAAGAGAACCTTTTCTGCATTTATACCCTGTAAACATATAGCGCTGTTGCGAATTATATCGTATCTTTAAATTAAGATCAAAAACGGGGAACTATGCTGAATATTTACAACTATATTGACTACAGAGAATTTGTCGAGGATTTCTATAATGAACAGAAATCAACGAATAAGGCCTTTTCATTTCAATATTTTGCAAATAAAGCCGGATTCAAATCCAAAAGTTTTATAAAGCTTGTTATAGATGGTAAGAAGAATCTCACGGAGGATTCCGTTAAAAAGCTGAATAATGTATTGAAATTAAATGATAAAGCGTTTTCTTATTTTAATGATCTTGTTGCATTCAACCAGACCGCTTCAATTCAGCAGAGAAACTTTTATTTTGAGAAGTTGACGCAGTATAATAAGAGAAACGCTTCAAGAACTGTTCTTAATCAGCAGTATGAGATCTATTCCAGATGGTACTGCAACGCGATCAGAGAGATTATTGTAACTTTTGATTTCAATGAAGATTATGAACTTCTTGGAAAGAAACTTAAGCCGTCAATTTCTGCAAGAAAAGCCCGAGAAGCTGTGGAGCTGCTTCTAAAACTTAAATTTATTGAGAAAAAAGATAACAGGTATGTTCAGTGTGATCCGATCATCACAACAGGAGATGAGGTACGGTCTCTGGCGATTACAAATTTTCACCTTGAAAATCTTGCCCTGGCTGCAACAGCAATTGAGACTGTCTCAAGCAGCGGGCGCGATATATCGTGTGTGGTTGCGGGGTTATCAGATGACGGGTTTAATCTTGTAAAGGATGAAATAAGGAAGTTTCGTAAAAAAATACTGGAAATTGCAGCTCTTGAGAAAAAAATCAATCGCGTCTACCATTTCAATTTTCAGGCCATTCCGGTCAGTGAGGTTATCAATGAGAAAATCGATTAATGTCATTGTTTTACCGGTGATAACCATTATAGCTGCTCTATTCCTGCGGTGTACGCAATACGCAGGGGGCTCAGAGATCGGAAATCCAGCTGTTTTAGCCGGTGTAATAGTGGATTCGCTTGGAAACGGAGTCTCTGGTGTAAAGTTGTATCTTATTGACCCATTGGAAAAAGATCCCCTGAAACTGGTACCGGACAGCTGCTATCATGCGCAAAGTAATACAAAAGGGGAATATTCATTTTCAGCCATATATGAAGGTACATACAATCTGTTCGGCTCAGACAGCAGCGGTAATAAATCACTGTTTACTCAAATCACAGTTGATATTGAAAAGGCAGTGAATCAGGACAGCGGGTTAATTATTGTAAATGATACTGAAACATTGACAGGTGCAGGTTACGTTGTTCTTGATATACCGGAACCTTTATCAGGCAGCAGCTTTATTTATGTTCCGGGAACATTAATACGGGCAGAAGTCGATTCATCAGGGGAATATATCATAAAGTGTCCGCAGTCAACAATTGACATATGTTATTATGGAAATGATTCAACGGTTCTGCTTGCCTGCGATATTCATGTCATCTCGGGTAAGTGGATTGATCTGACAGGCAGGACCATTGATGTGCAGACACCCGGAATTGTGTCAGGTTTACTGACAGGAGTGACCGCCAGAGTGTATACATTTACTGCAGGAAGTGTATCACAAGGCTTGAATTATCCTGTGCAGTATCGTTTTGACTGGGGAGATACCGTTTCACTGTGGTGTCTTTCAAATCAGGCGTCTCATGCCTGGAGCACTCCGGGTGAGTATCAGGTTCGTGTTCAGGCTGGAAGTGTTCGTGATACATCGTCTGTTTCTGACTGGTCAGGGCCTGTTAAGGTTATAATTGAATAAGCGATCAGGGTCTAATTACCTGTTTGTCTGCTTTGAGGAAAAAAATTACTAAGGAGAATTGTATGCGTAAATATAATTGCAGTTTGATATTGTGTGTAATAATGATGGCTGTGAGTGTCTTATCTGCTAAAACAACAACAATAAGCGGAACCTGGCTTGATACGGTAATTGTAGACGGACAAAATGGCAAAAAACCGTTTTTAAGGATTACTCCTGCAGCCGAATGTACTTTAGCAGTTTCCGCAGGATGCACTGAGACTGTACTTGATAAATACTTTGTAATAACAAATGCGTACGGAGATTATTCGGTAGATGTCAATTTACCCGAAGAATGCACTTATCCCATGTATCTGTTCGGAATTACAGGGTCAAAAAACGGTGATGATAACTGGAAATATTCTGCTTCAATGCCGCTTGACAGCTTAAAACCTGAGCTTGTTACAAGTCTGCAATATGTCAACGGAGATATGGATACATCAGATGTCATACCCGGCTATACAGTCACACACTCCTGTTATGTAAAACCAATCATGTCCGGAACAGACTCAATAAGTTTTTATTACAGATTGATGAGTAATATTGACGGCAGTGACACGCTGTATTTCCCGAAGGATCACATGTTCAAATACCGGCTGCAGACATCATCGGGCAGTATAGTCAGGGATACTGTTGTTCCGGTTTACAATAATACAGATTATCCGATTAAAGTGTTTCTCAACAGGACATATGTCAGTTATTATTCATTCTGTGTTCAGATACCGGAAGATCTTGATAAGCAATATTCCGATTTTGCAATCAATCGCAGGCTTTCACTGATTGTGACTCTTGAAGGAACCGCTGTGGCGGATACGGTATCATTTCAGGTAAAAGACGATTTTATAAAGTATGAATTTGAAACCGGCACAAAAAAATTGACAAAAACAAACAGTTCGAATTCCTATGTATCTCTATTCTCAGAGAGTGATAAACTATATGTTTCATTTGCTGAGCCGGGTTCATATTCAATAGGCCTTTATGGAGTAAATGGACGTTTACTCAAGAGCATGGCGCTGAATCAGAAATTTGATGCCGGCAGAAATGTCTTTGATTTAGGCTGTCTGAATGCGGGGGCTTCAAACCTTGTTATAGCAAAAGTAAATGGCCGGAATGTATCGGCTGCATTAATGTTAAAAAAATTCTAAGCACAAGGGTGTTATGTAAGGTGTGCCGGGGCAGAAAATTTAGACCTGCTCCGGCACTGTTATGATAATTTTATACTGAACCTGCTGCAAATCAGCAGAATACAGCTGTGCAGGTTTCCCTCTGATCTGCAGTCACGGCAATCCCCCCAGGGGTTTATTTCTGAATAGTTCTCCTGCTATCTGCCCTGCATTACAGGTTGTAATTTACTTATGAAAAAATAAACCGTTGCAGCAATTGAAAATAACCATTTTTCAGATGCTCTGACTGATAATCACAAGTCAAGCACTTCAAGGAAAAATGAAAAAACCAATTTATAATATTGCCCGAAAATCTTCATATAATGTACAATACAGGTTAACCATTGCTGTAACAGGGTGTTTTTGTACCTGACAACAGGGCCTGTATTTTAAAGGATAAATAATGACCACCGATTCATCGCTAAATGAAGATAATGATTCCCGTATGAGCTGCCTTGACAATATGGTTTTCAGGCATATTCCGGTGGGATTGTGTTTTTTTGATTCCAATGGTGTTCTTTTAGAGATAAATAATGCATGTCTTGATGTTTTCGGCATTTCTGATATCAGTTCAATTAAAAAATTGAATTTGTTTACTGTTTTTAATCTTTCTGAAGAGTTTATAGACACTCTGCAGAATGGCGGATCCCTGCGATTTGAGAGAAAACTTGACTTTGCAGATTTACGGATTCGTAGTATAATTGAGACAAAAAGAAATACTGTAATTGACATGGCAGTTTTTCTCGAGCCGCTTGTAAATGAGTTGAAGAATGTCTGCGGTATCCTCTGCATGGTTCAGGATATAACAAGGCAGGTGAAAGAAAAGGAGCAACTCAGAAGTTCTGAAGAGCGGTGGCAATTTGCCATTGAAGGAGCCGGGTCCGGATTATGGGACTGGGATTTTGTCAGTAACCGTGTGTTTTTTTCCCGTCAGTGGAAAGCGACTATCGGATATGAAGATTATGAAATAGGGAATACAAGTGATGAATGGGAAAAAAGGGTGCATCCTGAAGATTTGGGGAAGGCTTATGCAGAACTGAATAGACATCTCAGTGGTGAGAATCCGATTTATCAGGCAGACTTCAGAATGCTCTGCAAGGATGGCACATATAAATGGATTCATGCACGTGGAAAAGTTGTTGCACGAACTGATGACGGAAAGCCGCTGCGTATCATTGGTACACATACTGATGTTACAGAGAAATATAAAATGATGGAGGATTTATACGAACGGGAAGTCATCTATAAAAATCTCTTTGATCATCATATCGCTGTAAAGCTCATAATTGACCCGTCTGATGGGAGCATTATTGATGCCAATAATGCAGCAGCTGACTTTTACGGCTGGCCCTGTGAAAAACTCAAATCTATGAAAATTCAGGAGATTAATATTATTTCTGATGATCTGGTCAAATCTGAAGTGAGTAATGTAGTTACAAATAAAAAGATGCATTTTGAATTCAGGCATCGCATTTCTGATGGTTCAGTCAGGGATGTGGAAGTGTTCAGCAGCAGAATTGAATCAGGGGGTAAACCTTATATTCATTCAATAGTTCATGATATTACCCTTCGTAAACAACATGAAGAGGAGATTAAACTCGATGAGGCCCGTCTGGAAAGTTTGTTGCGCATAAATCAGCATTCAACGGAGGATGTTCAGGCACTTCTTGATTTTGTACTGAATGAGGCGATTAATTTAACAGGCAGTGAAATAGGATACCTCTATTTCTATGATGAAGACAGGCAGGAATTTACATTGAACTCATGGTCGCATGATGTAATGAAAGAGTGTAAAGTAAGAGATCCGGTGAATGTTTACAAATTAGAAAAAACAGGTATCTGGGGTGAAGCAGTGCGGCAGCGGTGTCCGATAATGATCAATGATTTCGCTGCTGAAAATCCTC
>Ga0209373_10004611_pt1 | contig 11764 bp, 9 predicted proteins | sample Higcelweek5metaG_FD_187173 | JGI IMG/M metagenome (GOLD analysis project Ga0209373, IMG submission 187173) | Freshwater pond sediment microbial communities from the University of Edinburgh, under environmental carbon perturbations - High... | ecosystem: Environmental > Aquatic > Freshwater >... | reverse complement strand
TGCAGATGTAAACATTAGAGATTGTGATGGAATAACTCCTCTTGACTTTATTATAGGTCGTGGAATGGATGATATAGAGAATTATCTTAGGTCATTAGGAGCAAAGACATCAGAAGAATTAACAGAACCTTATAAAATTAATTTAATTACCTCAAAAGAACTTAATGAAGTTATTAAATCTAATAAAAAAATTCTTATCATTGATGTTACTGACAAAATAAAGTTTGATTCATATAGGATAAAAAATTCTATATCCAAACCATATACTGAATATTTTAATTATTCAAATATGTATGGAATTGACTTTGATGAAGAATTAATTCTCTATTCAGAATATTGGCATTATCTAGCATATGATTGTGCTGAAAAATTAACGAAGCTAGGTTATAAAAATATACAATTACTAAAAGAAGGATTTAATTTTTGGAAAGAAAATAATTATCCTTGCGAAGGTACTAATGAATTAGAGTTGATAAAAATTAAATTTAAAGGACAGATTAAATATTTAAATGGCTTTCCATTTAGTAATCAATTAATTGAATTTAATCTTGGATTTAATACTTATGAGTTTGCAAAAACTAATGCTAATGGGAATTATGAAGTCGTTTTATTTCCATATAAATCTATGGATAAAGATGCTGTAATAGTTTCTATTAGTTCTAAAAAAAATGGTAGAAAATTTTTTGATATTATCATAGAAAAAGATAAAGAATATCAATTTGATTTTTTTATTGAAAATTAGAAAATAAATAATTTTATTTTCACAAATCAAAAGTGTAAACTAAAAAAAAGTAAGAAGTTTACACTTTTTAGTTTTTAATAATCAATGTGTATTTTGTTCAGATTGAATTGGATTAATTTAATATTTTTTCTTCTTCTCTAAAGAAGCCAAATAAAAATACTTTGTAAGCAATAGCTTCTAATGAATATTCTTTATTTTCTAGTTCGCTGTAATATTTTTGTAATTTTTCTAATTGAGAATAAACTCCTGAATCAATTTTAAGATTGATATACTCATCAACATTTTGATTAAAATTTAACATTTGATTCATAAATTAACCCATCTTTTTACAAAATCCCATCTTATACATAAAAATATATCAAGACAATTCGTTTTAGTGTCAACTTTTTAATATTTCTTTAACAAAGTTAAATCTTGTTAAAAATATAATAAGAATGTTCTTATTACTATAAAAAAATATAATTAATGAATTCTATAAATTCTTTTATAACTAATTCATCTTCAAAAATAGAGTCACTTTGTTTTATAATCCTAGAACTTATATCATCTCTATATTCCAAATCATTTGCTAATCTTACAGAAAGATTAATATATTCATCTTCAGTTTTTGCAATGCAATCAGTTATACCAATTTGATGATATGAAGCATAAGCATATCTACTTCTATGTAATTCTGTTGGGAGTGTAACTATAGGTGTTCCTGTTGCAAAAGCGTCATAAGTAGTATTTGCACCTCCACCATAATATAAAGTGTCCAAAATTACATCAGAGATTTTTAACAAATTAAGATATTCTGTTTCTGACATACGTTCAAGAAAAATTACTCTTTCATAAAGCTTACCTAATGTTTTTTGCAAACGATTTTTTAATAGTTCATTAATATTTTGTTGTTTATCTTCTATCAAAACCAAAATACCTTTAGTATCTTTTTCCAAAATACCAATAAATAATTTATCCATATCTGGATGTACTTTTTTTAGGTTTTGATTACATAAATAAATATGCTTATTATCAGATAATCCAAATTCACTTCTTGGTTTTATGACTTTCGGAACAGGTGGTTTATAATAAAATATTGGTAAATGTTTAAATCTAATTAATTTTTCTGTGTAATAATTATCTGATTTTTCTGTTTCAAGATTTTCTGATGAAAGGAAAAAATCTATATCTTCTATTCCAGAAGTTGTTGGCCAACCAAAGTTTGAACATTGAAATCTTGATAATTTGCAAAAAGGTAAAAGATAATTTGTTACATCAGTTCCCACTTCCCAATAGTTTAATAAATCAAAATTTTCTTTTCTAAGAGTATCTATAGCCATATCAAAACGTTGTGGAATACTTATAAAATTAATATTGGGATTAGTTATTACAGGTCTAAGTATTTTTTCTCCATTGGGTAAGCTACAAACAATACTAAATTTAAATTTTTCATCTTTTAGATTATTTAACAATCCTCTCATACATTTTATAAAAACACCTTCATGACCATTTGTTACAACAAAACCAATATGAGGTTTTTCATTTGGTTTATGTTCAAAGTCATAGTTAAAATATTTTTGAAATATTTTTGCATATTTTACTTTTATTTCTTTTTCATTTCTACCTTCATAAAGTAAATTTGATAAAGGGCTAAAACCTGAATTGCAAATAGTTTTCAAATCTATTTTTAAATCTGTATTAATGTATTTATCCAAAGTATTAATTAAATTTTTTTGATATTCATCTATTGATTCAGTGCTTTGATGAATAATTTCTGACATTGTTTCAATTTGTAATTTTAATAATTGATTATTGGAGTCTATATTAATTATTTTTTCATAACATTTTTTTGCCAAGTCTATTTTACCTTGTTTTTCAAATGCAGAGCCTAAATTTCTATATCCTTCTATAAAATTTGGATTTAACTTTACAGATTCTTCAAAATGAACAATAGCTTCTTCTACTCTATCCCATTCTTTCAAAGTTATACCAAGATTATTATATGCTTCTGGATAATTTTTATTTATTAAAAGGGCTTGTTGAAAAAGGTTCATAGCTGTTTTATATTTACCAAGTTCCAACATTATATTGCCAAGATTATAATGTGCTTTAGCATGATTTGGTCTTAATTTGATTGCTTGTTGATAATGATTTATTGAAGCATCTATATCACCAGTATCTTTTAAAGCAATTGCTAGATTATAATGTGCATCTGGAAAAGTGGGAGCAAATATTATAGCTTGTCTATAATTAAATATAGCTTCATTCAATTCTCCTTTTCTTCTCAATGCTTCACCTAGATTATTGTAAAATATTGGATTTTTTGGATTTGTTGCCAAAGCTCTTTTTAGGTAATTGATAGATTCTTTAAAATCTCCTTTTTGACTACAAAGTATTCCCAAAAGATGTAAAGAGTCTGAATGATTGGGAACTTTTTTTAAAATTTCACGATATATTTTTTCGGCTTCTTTATATTTAGAGTCTTGATGTGCTTTTGTTGCCAAAGTAAATAATTGGTTTATTACTTGATTTTGTGCTTCCATTTTTATAATTTAACTAAAAAATAAATAGAGGTGTATTAATTATATACACCTCTAAATACTTTTTAAAATATTAAATCAAAAGAATCTTATTTTTCAATTGAATAAAAAGCATCTCTTCCTAAGAATACTGCTTCGTCTTCTAATTCTTCTTCAATTCTAAGTAATTGATTATATTTTGCAATTCTGTCACTTCTTGAAGCAGAACCTGTTTTGATTTGACCAGCACCTGTTGCAACTGCAATTTCAGCAATTGTTGTATCTTCTGTTTCACCAGAACGATGTGAAATTATGCTTGTGTAACCAGCTTTTTTTGCCATTTCAATTGTAGCCAATGTTTCTGTAAGTGTACCAATTTGGTTTACTTTGATTAGGATTGAATTTGCAATTTTATTTTCAATTCCTCTGATTAATCTTGTTGGGTTTGTTACAAATAAATCGTCTCCAACTAATTGAACTTTATTACCGATTTTTTGTGTTAGAAGTTTCCAACCATCCCAATCATCTTCTGAAAGACCATCTTCAATTGAAGTAATTGGATATTTTCCTGCCAAGTGTGCAAGATAGTCAACCATTTCTGATGATGATAATTTTTTGTTTTCTCCAGATAATACATAGTGTCCATCTTTGTAGAATTCACTAGCTGCAACATCTAAGCCTAATAGAACATCTTTACCTGGTTTGTAGTTTGCCATTGTGATAGCTTCCAAAATAAGCTCAAGAGCTTGTTCATTTGACTCTAAATGAGGAGCAAAACCACCTTCATCTCCAACTGCTGTAAGAAGTTTTCTACCTGATAAAAGTTTCTTTAGGTTGTGGAAAACTTCAACACCCATTCTTAATGATTCTGAAAAATTGCTTCCACCAACTGGAACAATCATGAATTCTTGAATATCAAGATTATTATCAGCATGAGCACCACCATTAACAATATTCATAAGTGGAACTGGTAATGTATTTGCAGTTACACCACCTAAATATCTGTAAAGTGGTAAACCTAATGAGTTTGCAGCAGCTCTTGCAACAGCCATAGATACTGCCAATATTGCATTAGCTCCTAATTTACCTTTGTTTTCTGTGCCATCAAGCTCAATCATGATATTGTCAATATTTTTTTGTTCAAAAGCATTACAACCTAAGATTGAATCTGCAATAACTTCATTTACATTGTTTACTGCATTTAAAACGCCTTTTCCAAGGTATCTTTTTGCATCTTTATCTCTAAGCTCTACTGCTTCATGTGTTCCTGTAGAAGCTCCAGATGGAACAGCTGCTCTACCAAATGAATCGTCTTCAAGATATACATCAACTTCTATAGTTGGGTTTCCTCTTGAATCTAAAATCTCTCTTGCATGAATATCTTCAATTCCAACGTAAGTTTCCATATTTTCACTCCTTATAAAAAAATTATTAAAATTTTTAATTTGATATACCATTATAAAACATTTAAATTAAATAGTCATTGTCAATTTTTTTTTGCATAAGTATTTATTTAATTTGTTGATAATTTTATAAAAACAATTAAATTTAGGCTTGATGAAAAATTTTCTATATATATTAAAAAAATTATTTATCTAATTAATTTTGAAATAATACAAAATTTATTAAATAAATAACTTAAAATATTTTATTTTTTATTTGGATTTATCTTTTTTAAAGCATAAGAACCAATCAATACAATATGAATCTTTTTCTGGTTTTTCAACTCTTTCTTTGGCCATTCCACAAGAACCTGGTGGAGGGATTATAACATCATCGCCAGGTTCCCAATTTGCTGGAGTGGCAACTTTGTCTTTGTCAGATTTTTGAAGAGCTGTAACTAATCTTTTTATTTCATCAATATTTCGTCCATTTGAAAGTGGATAATAAAGAATTGCTCTAACTTTTGCCATTGGATCAATTATAAATACAGCTCTAACGGCTTGTGTTGTTGATGCATTTGGTTGAACCATACCAAACTTTTTGGCAACATCCATTCTTATATCTTCTATAAGAGGAAAAGTAACTTCTATATTTTTCATATCTTTATATTCTACTTTTTCTTTTATTGTTCTAAGCCATGCAATATGAGCATAAATACTATCAATTGATAAACCAATAAGTTCAGTATTCATTTTTTTAAATTCTGGATACATTTTTGCAAAAGTCATAAACTCAGTTGTACAAACAGGTGTAAAATCTGCTGGATGACTAAATAAAATAACCCATTTGCCTTTGTAATCTTCAGGAAAATTAATATCACCCATTGTTGTTTTTGCTTTAAATTGTGGTGCAGGGTCACCAATTAAAGGCATTCTTGGCTGTTCATTCATCATTTTCATCATCATAATATGATGTTCTTCTGGAGACATTTGTTTTTCCATTTGTTGAGGTATTGGTTGTTTATCTTCTGCGATACTAGGTAGTGTGACAAAGCTAAGTAAACATAAACTTGCAATAAAAGATTTCATTACTCTTTTCATTTGCTTTTATCCTCCTATTGAGAAATGTAAATTTTAAAATAACTACAATATACTACATAAAACTTAAAAATCCAATTTTAATTTAAAATTTACTCAATAAAAAAAGACCACCTTAGGGCAGTCTTTTTTTATGTGCTTTTAGCTACTTATTTTTTTTTCTTTGGAGCTGGTTTTTTTTCTTCTTTAACTGGTGGGAAAACAGCTTCTTTCAAACCTTTACCTGGTGTAAAAACTGGAACTTTCTTTTCTGGTATATTTAATACAGCACCTGTTTTTGGGTTACGGCCTTCTCTAGCAGCTCTTTCTTTAACTTGGAAAGTACCAAATCCAACTAATGTAACTTTTTCATGTGCTTTTAGAGCATCAGAAATTGATTTTAGGGTTGCATCTAAAACAACGCCTACATCTTTTTTTGTCATTTTACTAGCAGCAGCAATTGCACTTACTAATTCTTCTTTGTTCATCGTTTACTCCTTTTGCCGAAACAAAATATATAAAAAAAATATTAAAGCCTAACTTTTTGCCCGAAAACTTTGTAACAAAAGTATTTGGGAATAATAATTATAAATATCTCTTTTTGTTAGTTATTTTAGTTTAATTATTTTTATATGTCTATACCCTAATAGCCTAATTTCGTTAGTTTTTAGCGATTTTTTTCAAAAAATTTACTTAATTTCAGCCTGATAATTTTACTCAAGAATCAAAATATTGATAAATATAGAATAAAAAGAATAAAAATAGCAAAAAATGCATTAAAATATATATAATAGATTATTTTTAAACTAAAAAGTTTTTATTTATTATAAATTGACGATAATAGATTGTTTCAAAAATTTTATTTTTTTTTGAAAAAAAACATGATTTTTATTAATTTTTTTTTTATGATTGCTATAAAATTTAATGATAAAGTAAAAAAACTAGTTTAAAGATTTTGAAAATTTTTAAAATATTGAATAAAAAACGTCTTGACAATTTTATGAATTTGGAAGCAAATTTTTTTATAAATAATAAAAAAAATATTTTTACATATAAAACAATTTTACATGTAATCAAAAAATTAAATAATTATGATTCTCTAAAAAATTTTGAGGAAAATATTTTTCAAGTCTTATTTGGTTTAAAAAATGTTTGCAAATTAGAAATTGAATCAAAACAATTAGAAGAACTTTATACTTTTATAATATATCTAAGACTAATAAGCGGACTAGACTTATTTATTTATTATTATTTAGATGAACCTTTTTTAATAAATTTAGACTCTATTATTGATACATCATTACAAAATGATGAAAAAAAACAGTTTGAATATAAAAATAAAAAGACTTTTATTGAAAAAGCAATAATACAAGAAGATTTTGATAATAATAATTTAGAAATAAAAAAAGAATTTATTCAATCCATTGAAAAAAATGAAGTTTCTTTTTCAGCTGTTAATAATATAAATATACTTGCTATTTTAACTTGTAATAGACCTCAAATTTTAAAAGAATGTATTTTGAGTTATATATCCAATTTTAAAAAATTTTCTCATGACAATATAAAAATAATTGTTTTTGATGATTCTGATTTTTTTAATGCAAAAAAGAATAAAGATATTATTGACGAAATAAAAAATATTTATCCAAACTTACAATATATTGATAAATTAAAAAAGAATGAATTTATAAATGGTCTTATTAATAAAAGTCTTCAAAATTTTTCTCAACTAAATCCTAATGAACTGAAATTTTATATTTATTACACATTTGGAGGTAATGAATTTCAATCTTCGTATGGAAGAAATAGAAATTTTATTTCATTTTATCTAAAAAATAAAAATTATATTTCTATTGATGATGATTCAAAACCAATTGTTTTAACTTGTAAAAAAAATATTTTGGAAAAATTTATCAAAAAATCCATTGATAAAAAAATACCTTTTGAAAACGCAATTAACTTTGATGAAATGAGAGAAGAAAATAAAGAATTTATTGATGTTGATTTTTTAGGATATTTTAATCAAAGTGAAAATATTACCCAATATGTAAAATATTCTGGGGATAAAGACTGTGAAACTTATTATAGATTATTAAAACAGATGGGATTTAAAATAAAAGACATTGAAAAATATTCTCTAAAATCAAAAATGCCTAACATAATATCTAATGAAGAGACTTTAGATAAATATAAAAAAGATTTGGATAATGATATTTTTATTTATGGAGAGAAAGATAATCATACACCAATGATAAAAGGTTTATGTTGTTTTTATCCTAAAAATATACACAAATTAAATGTAACAATTTCAGAAAATTTAAGAATAGAAGACCTTTGTCTTGGTGTTAATAGTTTTTTGATGACAAATCAAATACCAATAGAAACAAATTTTGCTCTTTATCATCAAAAAACAGAAAGAAATATAACTGCTAATGAGATTCACAAAGAAATTATTTCATCAATTATCTATTCTGTTTATATTAATTTGATGAAAGAATTAAATTTGACAGCAAATTTACAAAGTCTTTATCTTTTTCACCAAAAACTAAAAAACCCTATTTTTATTAGCGATGAAGCTTTTAATATTTATAAAATAATAAAACAATATGTTTATGATCTTTATCAGAACTGTATGAAAATTTCTATATATAACAGAGATATTGATAAAGCAAATAAGCTAAAAGAGATAATAAATAATTTGGAAAAAGAATTTTTTTCTCTAAGTGATTTTGATTATAAACAAATAATAGAAAATCTTACACACAACACAATTAAAAAGTATATTTCCAGTATGATTTTATTTTTAACATTGGAAAATTTATATTTTGATTCAAATTAATCTTTTTAAATTTATCTAGCAAAATTTTAAAATGATTTAATCTTTTTCAGCCATTGGTGAATTATTTACAAGCCATGTTGCAAAAGTTTCTGATATTTTCCATTTTTGAGATGTATATTTTTTGGGTCTTGCTTTTACATAGCCAAGAAATAATTTAATATCTAATTCTGATACATTTTCCATTACTTGACTAACTGGTTTATTTTCATAAAAGCCTTCTTTTATAGGTGGAACTTCAGCAGTAAGTTCTGAACACTGTTTTATTGCCAATATTGCATTCATAAACATAATATTTTCTTCTGCACTACCAAATTCAAGAGATGCATTTTTCTTTTTTTGATATAAATTAACATCATAATTATCAGTGAAAAAAATATTTAAATCATGCATATCATTAAATGATGCTGTGATAAATAAATCTTCTGGAGTTTTTGGTTCTTCTTCTTTTTGTTCTATAGCTTTAGATTCATAACCTTCATCTAATTCTTTTACTTTTATTTTAAATATTTTTGAAATTCCTTTATTTATTTTTGTAAAAACACCACTAAAGGCAGAAAATATTTTTGTTGCCAAAAATAATACTCCTTGTTTTGCTTTTAGAAATGGAATTTTTATTTTTTTACCAATCAAACTTATTTTTGCAAAAATTTCATCAATTTTGGCTTTCAATTCTTCCATTCTTTCTTCTAAATTTGTCTTTTCTGTAAGTAAGTTACCATCTTCATCAAATAAATCATCATCATGATCCAAACTAGAAACAAGGTTTCCTCTTTCTACAGCTTTGGTATCAAAATAATTTTTTCCTTTTTTAGTTTCTTCTTTTTTTTCTTCTTTGAGTGATTCATCTTTTTTCTTTTGTTCAGAGTTTGCAACAAGTCTAGGAACTTTTAAATCAACTTGTTCATTTTTTGATTGTTCTTGTTGTTTTCTAGCTTTTCTTTCTTTTTCTTCAATTTCATCAATATTTTCAATTGGATGTAATATAGAAGCTTTTGTTGCTTTCTTTATAGAATATTTATTTTTATCAGAATTATTCATTATGTAAACACATTCAAAAAAAATTATAAAAAGTGCATATAAAAAAAATTATAATATTGTATTTTTTATATTAAAAGAGTCCTAGTATGCTCAAAAAAGAAATTAATTACACATATAATAAAAAATAGTGGTTTTTCCACTATCAAATTTTAAGTTAAAAAGGCTATTTTTGAATATTAGAAAATATTTCTACCATCAAAAAAGTTTATATATATGGTATTACATCATTATTATATTGTAAAGAATTTAAAATTTGAACAATTCCATTTTATTCTAGTTAAATATTATTAATTAAGTTAAAATAATTTATGTTTTTATTCAATTCGATTAGTTAAAACATATCAATAAAAACATTGTGGTGAATAATTAAAATTGAATATTATGGTAAAATCATATTAAGATTTATAATATTTATGACTAAGCTGGAGGAATACAATGAGGTTATTTATTGACTCAGCAAATATAGACGAGATAAAAGAAGTTGCTGGATGGGGCATTATATCAGGTGTTACCACTAATCCATCTTTGATTGCAAAAGAAGGACAAGATTTCAAATATATCGTTAATAGAATTTGCCAATTTGTAGATGGACCTATTAGTGCTGAAGTTATTAGCATTAAAGCAGAAGGAATGATTAAAGAAGCAAGAGAATTTGCTTCATGGCATCCAAACATTACAATCAAACTTCCTATGACTGAAGAAGGAATCAAAGCAACAAAAATTTTGAGTAATGATGGCATAAAAACAAATGTAACACTTGTTTTTTCTGCAAATCAAGCATTACTAGCTGCTTTGGCAGGAGCAACTTTTATCAGTCCATTTGTTGGAAGATTTGATGATGTTGGACAAGATGGAATGGCAATAATTGAAGAAATTAGAACAATTTTTGACAATTATGTTTTTTCAACCCAAATAATTGCAGCAAGTATTAGGCATCCTATGCATGTAACAATGTCTGCAAAACTTGGTTCTGATATTGCCACTGTACCTTATAAAATTTTGAAACAAATGTTCAAACATCCTTTGACAGATGCAGGAATAGCAAAATTTTTGAAAGATTGGGAAACAGTACCAAAAGCTAAAGTGGAGCAAAAAGTCTAGTTATGAAAAAAGGCATTTGTAGTTTATTTATAATTTTAATATCAGTACTATCTCTAAGTTCTTGTGAAGAATTTATATCTAAGGGTTTTGACAATGAAACAATAAAAAAACTTAGAAGTGAAAATACAAGCTTAAAAATACAAGCAGATAGACTACAAACTGAATTGAAACAAGCTAACGATATAGTCTTGACAAAAGACGTAATTATTTTCATGTATGACCTTCGTCATGGGGTGGAAAGATATGCTGCAAGTAATAATGGTGAATTTCCAACAGCTCAAAATGTAACAGAATTAATAAAAGTAATAACTCCATACTTACCAAAAGATTTTACTGCTGAAAATAGAAGTCTCTATATGGAAACAGTAAAATCTACATCAAAAGGTTATATTTTTATTGCAAATGTTAATGCTCAAAAAATTGTTGTAAGCAATTTGATATAAAAATAAAAAAATTTATATATTATTAAATTCTTATCTTTTTAAACAGGTAAGAATTTAATTTTTTATAATTTTACTTCCAACTTCAAATCTTTCTATTCCATATAAATTATTTGTTAAATTACAGTTTTCAATTTGACTAGAGCTTTTTTTGTCAACCCAAATTGCAACATCACCATTTTTATTAATATTAGATTTTTTTAATGTGCAATTACTATTTTCTCTAACTTCTATGCCAGAAAGAGTATTTTCATAAATATTACAATTTTCTATAAGTGCTTCACCTCTGTATGCAAGTAAAACACCGCATTCTTTACCTTTATAAATTTTGCACTTTCCAATAGATAATTTACTATCTTCTCTTATTTCTACACACGCAAAAAGATTTTGAAAAATTTCAGAGCTTTCAATAATTCCTTGTCCTTTAGTATATGCAAATATTCCACTTTGTTTATTATCATGAATTTTTGAATATTTAATTGTTGGGAAAGCTCCCGAACTAATTAAAATTCCTGATTTAAGATTATTCAAGACTTCACAGTTTTCAATTTTTCCCTTAGAGTTATTTTTAAAAATAATTCCAATATCTTTACCATTATAAATTTTGGAAAGAGTTAAATTTAAATTACTATTTCCATCTACTTCTA
>Ga0209373_10004610_pt1 | contig 11765 bp, 10 predicted proteins | sample Higcelweek5metaG_FD_187173 | JGI IMG/M metagenome (GOLD analysis project Ga0209373, IMG submission 187173) | Freshwater pond sediment microbial communities from the University of Edinburgh, under environmental carbon perturbations - High... | ecosystem: Environmental > Aquatic > Freshwater >... | reverse complement strand
GATAAAAAAGTTACTATGGCTCAGGTGGATGTGGCTGATTTTGATGGAATAATGGATTTAGTAACAAAATTTGAAATTGATTATATTTTCCATTTGGCGGCACAAGCAATAGTGACGACAGCTTATGCTAATCCTAGAAAAACTATTCTTTCTAATGTGATGGGGACAACAAATATTTTGGAATCATCTAGACTTTATCCAAAAATAAAAGCAATAGTAGTAGCCTCTTCTGATAAAGCTTATGGAAAATTAGCTTCAGGCCAATATATAGAAACAGATCCGGTAAAAGGTGATCATCCCTATGATGTGTCAAAATCAGCCACTGATTTAATTTCAAATATGTATTTCAAAACTTACGGGGTGCCAGTGGTAATCACTCGGTTTGGAAATATTTATGGTGAGGGTGATAATAATTTTTCTCGTATAATTCCAGGAATAATGATGTCGTTACTTAAAAATGAAACCTTAGAATTAAGAAGTGACGGCAAAGCGGTCAGAGACTATTTATATGTCAAAGATGTGGTTAAGGGTTATTTGATGTTAGCCGAAAAGGTGGATGAAGTAAAAGGTGAAGCTTTTAACTTTGGTTCTAATGATACTTTATCGGTGATTGAATTGATTGAAGAAATTGAAAAAGCATTAAAAGTGAAAGTGCCATACAAAATTTTGAATATTGCCAAAAATGAAATCCCCTACCAATCGTTGAATTATGACAAAATTAAAAAGATTGGGTGGAAAAATGAAAGTTTAGTTTTGAAAACATCAAAAGGAATTTTTGATTGGTATAAGAATATTTTTGATAAAAAAGATGTTGATAGTAAATAAAATTATTAGAGAAGATGTTCTAGAAATTGTTTCTGAATTGGGAAATAAAGTTTTAGACTTACAAGGTAAAAATATTTTAATTACAGGTGCTTCGGGAATGTTGGCTAGCTATATGGTTTATGTGCTTATCTATTTGAATGAAAATATTTTTGAAAAACCATGTAATTTATATTTATTAATGAGAAATAAAAATGATAAATTTGGTGATGAAAAATTTATTCATTATATTTATGAAGATATATCAGAATCTAAGCCAATAATTGAAGAAAAAATTAATTATATTGTTCATGCTGCTTCTAAGGCCGCTCCTAAAATTTATTTGGATAATATGGTTGATACTCTAAACACTAATATTAAAGGTTTATATAATATTTTAGATTTGGTAAATAGTGAAACTGAAAGTATTTTATACTTTAGTTCAGGTGAGGTTTATGGGCAAATTGAAAATATTGATCAACAAATAAATGAAAATTATATTGGTAAAGTTGATCATTTAGGAAAAAGATCTTGTTATGCTGAGGGTAAAAGAGCGAGTGAAACGATTTGCATGAATTATTTTTGGGAAAAAAAATTTCCAATTAAAATTGCTAGGATTTTTCATACTTTTGGTCCAGGTTTGAATCTTGATGATGGAAGAGTTTTTAGTGATTTTATTAGAATGGGGTTAGAAAATAAAAATATTGAGATTAAGGGTAATAAATCTCTTGAAAGACCATTTTTGTATATAAAGGATGCTACTATAATGTTTTTTCTTTTACTTTTATCATCAAAAAATGGTGAGGTTTATAATATTTCTAATAATAAAGAAATGCATAGTGTTGGCGAAGTGGCAAAATTAGTAGTTGAGATAACAAATAGATATAAAAAAACAAATATTAATGTTTTGGAAAACAAAACCGGAGATTTATATATGAAAGATGCTTTAAAATCGATTAAACCAGATACGAGTAAGTTTGTTAGAGATTTTAAATATATACCCAAAACAACATTAAAAGAGGCTTTATCTAGAACAATATTATCATTAATATGATGTAATTTTAGTATGAAAAAAAATGAAGAATGGATATCATTAACAGATGAATCAAAAGAGATAAGAAAACAGATATTATCGATGATAGTTTCGGCACATGCATCACATATTGGTTCTTCTTATTCAATAGTAGAACTATTAGTATATTTATATGAAAAAGTTCTAAAAATAAATCCTAAAAACCCACTTGATCCAAATAGAGATAGATTTATTTTAAGTAAAGGTTGGGGGGTATCAGCATTGTATTCTGTATTGCAAAAAAAAGGATTTTTTGGAAAAGAAATGCTGGATCAATATTGTAAAGATGGAAGTAAAATGATCGGAATTACTACCAGAAATGGTGTTCCAGGGATTGAAGCAACTACGGGGTCTGCTGGTCATGGATTACCACTCGGGCTTGGTATTGCTAAAGCTTTAAAGTTACAAAAAAGAAAAAGTAGAGTTTTTATTATTATTGGTGATGGCGAATTAAATGAAGGTTCAAATTGGGAAGCGATGTTAATTGGGGCTCAACATAAACTAGATAATGTAATAGTTATTGTGGATTGTAATAGGTGGCAAGGTTTTGGAAAAACTAGTGAAATTTTAAACTTAGAACCATTAGCTGAAAAATGGAGATCCTTTAATTGGTATGTTGAAGAAATTGATGGACATGATTTTGGACAGATTGATAAGGCAATACAAAATTGTTTAAAAATAAAAAATACACCAAAGGTTATTATTGCTAACACAATCAAAGGGAAAGGGTTTTCAGTTATTGAAGATAAAAATGAATATCATTATCAAACTCCAAAAGGAGATGAATTGGAAATTGCTCATAAGGAGGGATTAATATGAAAACAGCTTTTATAAAAACAATTACTTCGTTGATGGAAAAACATAAAGATATTATTGTTGTTACTGCTGATATGGGTTTTTCAGTTTTTGAAGATATACAAAAAAGATTTCCAGATCGGTTTTTTAATACTGGAATTACAGAACAAGCTTCAGTTAGTTTTGCCGCAGGAATGGCTCTTTCTGGATATACTGTATATTTTTATGCACAGGCAGCATTTTCAACAATGAGATGTTTTGAACAAGTTAGGTTGGACGTGGCATATAATCATTTGAATGTAAAGATTATTGGTACAAATGCAGGCCTCAGCTTGAATCAATTAGGAGTTAGCCATTTTTCAATAGAAGACGTGGCTTTAATGAGGTTGCTTCCTAATATGACAGTGTTTACTCCAGGTGATCCTTCCGAAATGGAATTAGCGATGGAGAAATCTTATAAAATTGATGGTCCAACTTATTTAAGGTTTACAAAATTAGGATCAGAAATAATTCATGATAAAAAAATTAAAGAATTGACAGGAAATCCTATTTTGATTGATGAAGGTAAAGATGCAACGCTTTTTATTAGTGGTGGTTTATTGAAAATGGGATTAGAAGTAAAAAAGTATTTATTAAAACAAAATATTAATCTTTCAGTTTATTCAGTTCCTATCGTTAAACCATTAATTCCAGATATCATCATTAATGAGGCCAATAAAAAACATAACATATTTACTTTGGAAGAACATAGTATTTTAGGGGGTTTAGGAACTGCAGTTTCGGAAATTATTTCTGAAAATTCACTTAATACAGTGTTTTGTAAATTTGGTTTTCCAGATAAATATACTAGCGTAACTGGTTCATTAGATTTTTTATTGGATTATAATGGAATATCGGTAGAAAAAATTGCAGAAATTATTAAGAATAAATTAATTAAAAATGAATAATATAAAGAATATAACTATTGGTATCCCCTGTTTTAATGAAGAAAAAAATGTGTTGGAGATGTATGAAGAGACTAAAAAAGTAATTGGTAAAATAAAAAATTATAAATTTAATTTTTTATTTATTGATAATGGAAGTTTAGACAAAACTAGAGAGAAAATAAGCACTCTTGTAAAGAAGGATAAAAATGTAAGAGGTGTTTTTTTATCTAGAAATTTTGGTCCAGAAGCATCTGGGCAAGCTGTAATGGATTTTTCTAGAAATGAATCTGATGCCTTAATAATGTTGCCATGTGATTTGCAGGACCCACCTTCATTAATACCAAAGCTTATAGAACAATGGGAACATAAATATGATTTAGTATTGGCTCAATATAAGAAGACAGAAGATTCTCGTTTTATTGCTTTTTGTAGAAAATCTTTTTATTCTTTATTTAAAAAAATATCAAATATTGATGTCCCAATCAATGTTTCAGGTTTTGGTTTAATGGATAAGAAAATACTTACTGCAATAAATTCTCTTCCGGAAAAATTTAGGTTTGGCAGAGGATTAAGTATTTGGGTTGGTTTTAAAAAAACATTTATTACCTATGAAAGAGCAAGTAGAAAAAGAGGAAAGAGCTCTTTTTCAATTTTTGATTATATCAAGCTTGCAGAGAGAGGAGTCTTTGGGTTTTCATATCTTCCATTAGATATTATGGTCTATCTTGGTTTTATAATAACAGTGTTATCTTTTTTATTTATTATTATTTATTTGGTTGCAACATTTATTTTTGGAGATCCAATAAAAGCATCAATTGCTTTGATGTTGGCTGTAGTATTTTTTGGTGGGATAAATTTATTAGCATTAAGTATTATTGGTAAATATATTCAAGTGATTATGGAAGAGACAAAAAGTCGTCCGGTTTATATAGTTGATGAAAAATTAAATTTTTAGAATAGTTATGAATAAAAAATTTATTCCTGGTGAAACTTATATACCAGTTTCTGGAAAGGTGTTTGATAAGGAAGAAATTAATAATGCTATAAAAGTGGCCAAGGATGGTTGGTGGACAGAGGGAGAATTTTCTTTGAAATTTGAAGAAGAATTTAAAAAATATTTAGGGGTAAAACATGTGTCATTGGTTAATTCTGGTTCTTCGGCAAATTTAGTGGCCTTAGCGGCGCTGACATCTGATTTGTTTGGAGAAAAGAGGCTTAGGGCTGGTGATGAATTTATAACGACTCCCGTGTCGTTTCCGACCACTGTAAACCCGGGGATTCAGTATGGTTTAAAGCCTGTTTTTGTAGATGCAGAGTTAAATACTTTAAATATTGATCCAAAAAAAATTGAAGCAGCAATTACTAAAAAAACTCGACTAATAATGATTGCTCATACTTTGGGAACTCCATTTGATTTAATGGAAATTATGAGGTTGGTTAAAAAATATGATTTGTGGTTGATAGAAGATTGCTGTGATGCTTTGGGATCAAAATATGATGGTAAAAATTTAGGGACTTTTGGCCATATCGCAACTTTTAGTTTTTATCCAGCTCATCATATGACTATGGGTGAAGGTGGAGCAATTGTTACTAATGATTCGTTAATTCATAAGTCGATTAGACGTTTTAGGGATTGGGGGCGAGATTGCTGGTGTCCAACTGGTAAAGATGATACCTGTAAAAATAGATTTAAATGGCAATTAGGTGAGTTACCTTATGGTTATGATCATAAATATATTTATTCTGAAGTCGGATATAATTTAAAATTAACCGATTTTCAGGCGGCAATTGGGTTAGCTCAACTAAAAAAATTGTCAAAATTTATTAAAAAAAGACAAGAAAATTATAAAATTTTGTACAACTTTTTTAAAAAATATGAAAAATATTTTATTCTGATGGAAGATAGTAAAAAGGTTGATTTGTCCCCTTTTGGGTTTCCACTAGTTGTAAAAGAAAATGCTCCATTTACTAGAAATGAATTGACTGAATATTTAGAGAAAAATAAAATAGGGACTAGAAATGTTTTTGCTGGAAATTTGTTAAGACATCCGGGGTATTTGAAAATTAGAGATAATTTTAAGATTGTCGATAAAATGGAAGGTTCGGATATTATTATGAATAATGCTTTTTGGTTGGGTGTGTGGCCAGGGATAGATAAAGAGAGAATGGATTATATAATAAAAATTATAGAGAAATTTATTAAAAAAAATGAATAATGAATTCTAAAATTAAAAATGTAACTGTAGTTTTGTTTGGATTTTTATTAATACTGGGAGTTGGTTTAAAAAAAACCATTAATTTTAGTGATTATTATCCAACTGTTATTGTAGATAGTTTTAAATTTGATTCTAAAGAAAATAAAGAATTATTAAAGAATGAAAAAATTGTTGAAGAATTTACGTCTAATTATAATAATTTAGGAATAATATCGGTTAAATTTAATACTCATTCTAAAATTAATAATGATAAATTACAATTTAGAATTAAAGAAAGTAAAACAAATGAATGGTATTACACCAACGAATATAAGGTTGATGAATTTCAGAATAATGAATATTATGCTTTTGGCTTTCCAGAAATAAAGGATTCAAAGGGTAAAAAATATCAATTTGAAATAAGTTCTTTAGATGGAAGTGGAAATAATTCTATTCAAGTTATATCAAAAAATTCTGTGTTTTTAAGTAAATATAGTTTTTCAAAAACATATCTTTTACAAAATAAAGATAAGATACCCAGATTTTTATTCGACAAAACGAAGTCTTTTTTTAAAAATATTGGTTTAAAAAGTTATATATACATATTAGTCTTATTGATAATTATTTGGCTTGTTTTAACCAAAAAAAATATTAAAAGATTATCAAAATATGTGGGTTCGGATAAATGTAAATTACATAGTTCAGCTTTCTGTTTGTTAATAATATATAACATTTTGACTTTAACTTTTGCAAAGCAGATGCTTTTTTGTGATGAAGCTGATAATTTGCTTGGTGGCAAAATTGTTTCTAGTGGGTTTTTAATATATAAAGATTTTTATTCACAACATACTCCTTTGATGTATTATATTTGTGCTTTTATTAACTGGCTTGGAGTTAATTCTGTTGTTATGTATAGAATTTATTTCTTTTTTATTTTGTCTTTGATATGGATTTTTATGTATATCAGATATAGTAAATACTTCGGTAAGTTGACAATGGCCTTATATCCATTGTTTTATATTTTTATGTTAGGTTATATACCATTAGGTAATACTATATTATCTGAACAAATCCAATCAACTGCGCTAGTTATATTGTTGTTAGAATTTTTGCTATACGAAAAAAATAAATTTTTTAAATATGACAATTATATTGTCATTGCTTTGTCGATATTCTTTTCTATAGGAACAGCAATGGTTTCTGTTTTTCCAGTTTTTGTTTTTTTTATTGGTGTTTTTGTATTACAAATTTATTGGATGTTAAAAGATAAAATTGGATTGACTATTTTTTTTAAAAAATTTGTTAAAAAATTTCTAGTATTAATTTTGGTTACATTAATACCATTTTTAATAATTATATTAATGTATTTTAAACAAGGAGTGCTTTCTAACGCTTATTATCAAATATTTACATTTAATACACAAGTATATTCAAAATATAATGGTTATGGATCTAATTTATTAAGTACTTTTGAAGCACCAATTCATCTATATCCATCTTTTATTGCAAAAGTAATGAACAATTTATTTGTTACTGATTTTATAACTAATGCTCAATTTCTTATTGGGATTGTGTCCGTTTTTGTTTTTATATGGATTTTATTTAGAGAAAATAAAAAAATATTGAGTGTTTTTTGTTTTCTTTTTGTATTGATGTGTGGCACTAGAACTTATGAAGGTTTTCATGCAATTCCTTATTATGCAGTAACAGCTATTATCTTTTCGATTTTAGTTTATAAATTCCTTTATTTGCCTTATAAAAATTTGGGTGTTTATAAAAATGTTCCTATAATTTTAATAATTTCTTCAATTATTATTTTATCGACTAGTTTTTTTATTAATTATCGTGTTTTTGAAGTTAAAGATTTTTTTAAGGATTCGCCTTTGAGTCCTATACAATTAGATATTGTTAAAATAACAGATGAAAATGACAGAATCTTTGTAAATAATTTAGATGGATATACATATTTAGCTGTTAATAGATTACCAACAACTAAAATATGGACCCTTGTTCCGTGGTTTGCAGATGTATACGAAAATGAGGTAATTGATGATTTGAAAGCTGATAATACTAAAATAGTAATATACACACAGGAATTAGATATATGGGGATATAAAGCTAAAGATTTTGCGCCTGAGTTAAAAAAATACATTGAAAATAATTATACAAAATTAAATAAAAATGATCCAAATTGCATTGAATGGATTAGGAATGATTATTTAAATGAGGCTAGAGAAAAAATAGAATTATAAATTATTTAAAATTTGTTTATTATTCATTTTTGATTGAATTTAAATTCAAAACTATTTTATTATTATAAAAATATGGATTGTAATTAGTAACAAAATCATAGTCCCAAATTTTGCAATCGTTAACTTTTCTGTTTCTCTGAATATTTTTTCTTTCTTTTAATAAATGAGGTAAGTTAATCAACACATCTTTAATTACTCTTAAATGTAAACTAATTAATTTGAAATCTTTATTTTTTATGCCAGATTTAAAAGAGTTTATAAAAATTGCTGAATAGTACTTAAAACACTTAATGAGGTTTAATAGTTGATAGTTTTTAATAATTACGTAAAGATAATTACGTTGAAAATAAAAATAAGCCCAGAGTGGATTAGAATCATCTTTTGATGATGATCTAAAATCGTGTCTGACTTTTACACTAGGACAGTACAAAAACTTATAACCCAAAATATTGGCTCTGTATGAAACATCAAAATCTTCAGCATAGCTAAAAAAACTATTGTCAAAACCACCTATCTTAAGCCATAATACCTTTTTAAAAATTGGAGCTACGAACATAGCACCGAATACCTCTTCATTTTTATTTTTTTCGCTAAAGTCAATTCTTCCGTTTTGATCGTCATACCATAACTGACGATAATGCCATTTTACAGAAGTGGTGTTAATAATATTTTGTTCCCAATTAAAAACAACTTTTGGGAATATTCCAATTATATTATTATTTGATTCCTCTAAAATATCTACTGACTTTTGAACAAAGTTAACTTCGTCTAAATAGGCATCATTGTTTAATATCAAAAAGTATTTACCACTACTTTTTTCCACTCCGAGATTACTACCTGCAGTAAAACCTAGGTTTTTTTGCAGTTTGTATATTTTAATATTATTGATATTTAATTTTTCTATTTTTTCAATAGAGCCATCTTTTGATCCATTGTCTATAACGATAATTTCTAGACTTGAATAATTTTGACTGGCGACACTCCTAATAGACTCGACAAATTTGTCTCCACCGTTAAAATTAACGCTAATAACGCTAAATACAATTTTTTCAAATTTCATTGTTGTAAAGTTTTTGATAAAGTTTTGACTGTTCTTCAAGTGAAACGTAAACTATTGAATCTTTATTTTTTTTGAGATTATCTAAATTGTTCATTGCGTAGAACATTTTTTTAGCTAAATCGGCAGATGAATTTTTGTTAAATAATAAATGTCTTTTATTCGACAATTCAGATAAACCACCCATGCCAGAGGATATAATAATTTTATCATTTATTAATGCTTCTCTAGCTATTAACGAAAAGGATTCATACATTCGCGATGGAACCAAAACAATATCTATCTTTGAAAATATTTTTGGAAGATCTTCATTTCTGTATATGTCGTTAAGTTTAATATGATATTTTTTTAAAAATCTATAGTTTATAAATGTTTTTAATTTTGGCCTGTGTATACCATATAAATTAATTTGAAAATTATTAGTATTAAACTTTAGGTATTTACTTGCTTTGATTACTAAATCAAAGCCTTTGCTTAGGTTCTCTCCCCCAAAATAGGCAAATTGTGTTTTTGAGTTTGATCTTTTTTGAACTAAATCATTTTTTGGATAATTTTTATTAAGTCCATTTTCAATACAAATATATTTTGAAGCATTTGGTAAACCTATATATTCTAAAGTCTTTTTCATTGTTTTAGAAACCGTGGTGATAGTGAGTCGTTTATCCTTTAATATTTCATAGAAATACTTTTTTCGTTTGTTTAAAAATTTTTGATTTATTGAACTATTACAATAATCTTGATGGTTCTTTATGGGTCTGCTAGAAAGATATTCATCATTTAAAAATAACATAGGACATTCCCACCAAAAATCGTGCATAGTTAAAACTGTTTTTATGTCCTTATCTAAAGATATTTTTATCAAATTTGCCCCCAACCCTTGAATTGAGTGAAAATGAACAATTCCAATATCATTTTCTTTAATTATTTTTAAAAATTTATTTTCTATTATTGGATAATAATAATTATTTAAAATGCATGGAGAATTATTTTTAGAATTATTGTTTCTTATAACCTTAACTTTGTTTATTTCTTCTGTTTTATCAGTTTTACCCCCACAAAAAACAATGACATTATAGCCACTTTTCAATAATTCCTCTGAAGTATTTTTTGCTACAATTCCGGCTCCTCCTAAATCAGGAAAATAAGTGGCTGTAACTATTAATACATTTTTATTCATAATTTTAATTTTTCAAGTATATATTCCATTTTTTTAATAGTTTCTGAATTGACACCATATGTTATAAAAAGTTCATTTTGAACTTCATATTCTTTGTTTTTATGTATTTGGAGATAATAAAAAAATGGCTGATCAAACAGAAATATCTTGTTGTCATTAATTCGAATTATTCTAATATGCCAATCTTCACCCACCTTTTCAAAACCATCAATTTTCCACCTATTTGTTTTTGATTTTAATATAATAAAATCGTGGTGGGGCATTTCAAAATCATATAAATTGTATTTGTATTTTTTGATTTTTGATTTTATATATCTTATATAGGTTTTTGGATTTAATATTTTTTTGATTTTTGAATATTTTTGCCATTTTATATAAAATTTTGAGTTTGTAATTTGCAAAAGTTGTTTTTCAAGTTCTTTCCTGTAGAGCTTTTTGTTCTTTAATATTTTTCCACTTTGATTAATTTCTGTTATTATACTTTTCATTATTTTCCACTAATTTTACAATATAATCGCCAGAGTTTAAACACTTTAGCAGATCTAATTTTTTTTAGAGATAATTCTAATTTTTCAATTTTTAAATTCTCTTCGATGGTTAATTCTATGAGATTGTTTCTGTATTTTAATTTTTTATTAAAATATTCTAATTTCTTATTTTGTACTTCTAGGTTTTTAATTTTATCTTGTAGTTCTTTATTATTAAGTTCTATTTTTTTAAAATTATTCATATTTTTAAACATTAGTATCTATTTTTATTTTTGATATTCAATTATGGCTAATTTTGGTAATCCGTCGAACTGGATTTGGTGATTGTTGATATATATACAACGAGTACAAAACTTTTCAACTTGGCCTAATGAATGGCTAACGAAGATGATGGTGACGTCTTTTGATTTTTTGAATTCTTCCATTTTGGCAAAACATTTTTCTTGGAATGATTGATCACCTACTCCTAAGATTTCATCGACAATAAGAATTTCGGGGTTGGTGTGGACGGCTACGGCAAAGGCTAGGCGCATGTACATACCAGAGGAGTAGTGTTTGACGGGTTGATCGATAAATTCCTGTAACTCGGCAAATTCGACAATACTATCGAATTTTTTGGTGATTTCTTTTTGAGATAGGCCAAGGATAGAACCGTTGAGAAAAATATTTTCTCGACCGGTAAGCTCGGGGTGAAAACCAGCACCTAGTTCGATAAGAGGTGAGATATTACCACGGACATTGATGATGCCGGAGGTGGGACTCATAACGCCGGCTATGAGCTTTAGAATAGTGGATTTACCACTACCGTTGGGACCGATGATACCGACTGTCTCCCCTTTTTTAATTTCAAAACTAATATCATTGAGAGCGGTGAAGCTTTCACTGGTTTTTTCGCCACGAAAAAGGGCGGGAATAAATTCTTTGAAAGTTTTTTGACTTAATTTACTGAATTGTTTGGTGACGTGAGAGAACGAAATAACAGAGTCGTTTTGGGGAGTCTTG
>Ga0209373_10004609_pt1 | contig 11769 bp, 10 predicted proteins | sample Higcelweek5metaG_FD_187173 | JGI IMG/M metagenome (GOLD analysis project Ga0209373, IMG submission 187173) | Freshwater pond sediment microbial communities from the University of Edinburgh, under environmental carbon perturbations - High... | ecosystem: Environmental > Aquatic > Freshwater >... | reverse complement strand
TTCAGCATCTCCAGGCTGTGGCCGCCATAACCCAGTGTTGCATCCATTCCTGTTTGTCCGGGAACAATCTGAAGAAAATCCATGATTTCGTTCACGCAAATCGGGCGGTGCATTCCGGCAGGTGTGCGTCCCTGCTGCATCACCTTGGCAACATCTTCGGCATACTGTTCGGGTTGCAGCTCCTTGTACTTCTCCTTAAACGACTTTGGGTGCGTCCCTTTATAACGTACCCTGCGTGTTGGTTTTTGATTCTCTTCGTTCATAACTGCAAATATATTCTATCTGCTTTCTATTCGAAAATCATTTTTTTTGAAGGTTGAAATATATTTTGATTACACAGACTGAAAAAATTGGATTGTGGGAGAATGGGACGATGCAAAGAATGTTTGTTTAAAGCAAAGTTGCGCCCCGAATTATTTTAATTTAATATTTTGCGCCCGATTATATTGGTTTGCGCCCAAATGTTTTTACGATACAATACATTATCCGAACCAGCAAGGCCGCGAGGTCTAAAAAAATCGATGCTCTAGCTTTGCTTTGATGGATTTTATTTAAATTTGGAAATGATTAATAATAAAAAAATATTATTGAAAATTAAGCAGTTGGTAAATTTAGCCGAGCCATCTGCAACAGTTATTTTATACGGTTCACATGCCAGGGGACAAAATAAAAAACAGTCGGATATTGATTTGCTGATACTAGTTGATAATGATAAGGTTTCTTATTCTGATGAGCAAAGAATAAAGTATCCATTGTATGATTTAGAGGTTTGAAACAGGCAAAATAATTAGTCCAATAGTACTTAGTCGTAATGATTGGGAAACTCGCCATTCAATCACTCCTTTTTATATGAATGTTAAAAAAGATGGAGTTCAATTATGACAGGTAACATTATGATTTGATTAAATATCGTATTGACAGGTCCCTTGAAACATCGAGAGAGGCTAAAACAATGATTGATAATAAATTTTGGAACGCCTCTGTTAACCGGATTTATTATTCATGCTATTATGCTGTTAGTGCAATACTTCTGAAGAAATCTGTTGAGACAAACTCTCACAAAGGGATTAGACAGATGTTTGGACTTCATTTTGTTCAGGAAGGATTGGTTTCTAAAGAAGATGGCCGTTTCTTTTCCGACTTGTATGACAGAAGACAAACGGGTGATTATGATGATTATGTATCTTATGATGAGGAAATAGTAATGAAACTCTTCAACCAATCAGAGGGATTTATCGCCAGAATTATTAATTTGATAGACAAATAAATATCCAGACCCAATAACGAAGGCTTTCATCAGCACACAGATCATCGGAATCATCCTTGCAAAATGGAACGAACCGATGGCTCTTAAATGCCCTAACTTTCTAAAAATAAGTTCACCCAAAAAACAAAACTGAACTCCTTCGTGACTACTCTACCGTTACCGACTTCGCCAAATTCCTTGGTTGATCAACATCGCAACCTTTTAATACGGCAACATAATAGGCAAACAACTGCAAAGGAATAACTGCCAACAGCGGTGTAACAACCGGGTCGCACTGTGGAATTTCGAAGATATCGTTTACCATGTTCCGTATTGAATTATCGCCTTCAGTAATTACCGCAATGATATTTCCTTTGCGGGCTTTCACCTCCTGAATGTTACTGACCACTTTTTCGTAGTAGCGGTCTTTTGCGGCTACAACAACAACGGGCAGATTACTGTCGATTAGCGCAATTGGTCCGTGTTTCATCTCGCCAGCGGCATATCCTTCGGCGTGGATGTACGAGATTTCTTTCAGCTTCAAAGCGCCTTCAAGGGCAACCGGGAAAAGATGGCCCCGGCCAAGGTAAAGTGAGTTGATGCAGTCTTTGTATTTTTCAGCAATCTCTTTAATTTTCGGATGAGAGATCAGAATGGTTTCAATTTTATCGGGAACAGCAATCAGATCGTCGATAATGGCGAAATAGCGTTCGTCTGATATGGTATTGTGTTTCCGGGCCAGGCGGAGAGCGAACAATGTCAGTACTGTTACCTGTGCAGTAAATGCTTTGGTCGATGCCACACCGATTTCAATTCCGGCATGGGTGTAAATTCCGGCGTGGGTTTCGCGTGCAATGCTCGATCCCACCACATTGCAGATTCCCAGCACCAGCGCGCCATTTTCCTTTGCCAACCTGATGGCGGCAAGGGTATCGGCTGTTTCGCCGCTCTGGCTGATGGCCAGCACCACATCATCTTCGCGGATAATGGGTTTTCGGTAGCGGTATTCTGAGGCATATTCCACTTCAACCGGCACCCGGGCATACTCTTCAATCAGATATTCAGCAATCAGAGCAGCATGCCACGAAGTTCCGCAGGCAATAATTATAATTCGCTTTGCTTCCAGAATCCGGGGCATTACTTCAGACAGACCACCCAGGAAAACCTCTTTGGTAACCGGGTCAATCCTTCCTTTAAATGAATCGCCAATGGTTTTGGGTTGTTCAAAAATTTCTTTCAGCATGAAATGTTCATACCCGTTTTTTTCAAGTTCACCCACACTCAGTTCCAGTTTTTGAATTTCGGGAGTAATGGCCTGATCGTTTTCAACGGTTTTCAGGGTAAAACTATTTCTGGTTATAATGGCAACATCGTGATCGTTCAGGTAAACAACATTTTGGGTATATTCAATCATCGGGGTAGCATCGGACGCTACAAAAAATTCCCCTTCGCCAATACCAACAGCCAACGGGCTGCTTTTTCGGGCTGCAATAAGTTGCTCTGGTTCATTTTTGCACATAACCACCAGGCCATAAGCGCCTACAACTCTCGACAACGCCATTCTGACAGCCATCTCGGCGTTGATATTCTCGCCTTCAGAATACATGTATTCAATCAGGTTTGCCAGAATCTCTGTATCAGTTTCACCGTAAAATGAGTATCCTTTTGACTTTAAATCCCTTTTTAATTTATCGTAGTTTTCAATAATCCCGTTGTGGATGATGGTGAAAAGCCCCTTCATGGAGGTGTGGGGATGGGCATTGATATCGTTGGGTTCGCCGTGAGTTGCCCACCGGGTATGGGCCATGCCTATGTTTCCGGTTATATTTTTGTCGGTACAAAAATTCTCAAGTTCACTTACTTTTCCTTTTTTTTTGAAAACAGAGATATCACTATTTTGAAACAGGGCGATACCTGCTGAATCGTATCCGCGGTATTCAAGTCTTTTCAACCCTTTGATAAGAATCGGATAAGCATTTTTTGATCCGATATAACCGACTATTCCACACATATTATTGGTAATTAAGGAATCAGTATTATTTTTCAAAAAAAAGGAGAGCGTTAAGCTCTCCTGATAAACGTATATTTTTAACTAATTAGTATTCTATCGTAAAATTCATTGTAAGCATCCAGATAGGTTTCATCGTTTTGAAATTCCAAGATTGGTTTTTCATAAGCCTTCAACGCATCTTCTACCTCTTTACTAAGAGTTGGGCTACCTTTAATAATGCCATCGGAATATTGAATGCCCAGTTTATATAAACTTGAGTAGGTTGGAGTATCGAGCACCTTTACATCTTCTGCCGCTATTTCGTCGTTTTGTACCTTCCACCCCAGATTTTTATCAAATGATTTATCAAATTCGTCGTTATAAACCGAAAAAATAACCTTTGAATTAACAAAAAGTGGATCATCGGCGAAAGTGCGCTTGATTAAAATGGGAACGATGGAGCCAAACCAGCCATGGCAATGGATGATATCTGGTGCCCAGCGTAGTTTGATTACCGTCTCTAAAACACCCCGGGCGAAGAAAATTGCCCGTTCGTCATTGTCCTCGAAAGGCTCGTCATTATTATCGGTCATCACAAATTTACGATGAAAATAATCCTCGTTGTCGATAAAATAAACCTGCATACGGGCAGCTTGTATCGATGCAACTTTTATAATAAGCGGATGATCGGAATCGTTGATTATCAGGTTCATTCCCGAAAGGCGGATTACCTCGTGAAGTTGATTCCTACGTTCGTTTACGCTTCCATAACGAGGCATGAATGTGCGGATTTCTTTTCCTCTTTCCTGGATTCCCTGCGGTAGGTATCGGCCAATAATTGACTTTTCAGATTCGGGTAGATAAGGAGTAATTTCCTGAAAAATAAACAATACCTTTTTCTTTTCCATTTCTTTTCCCAAAATTTGATTTTGCAAAAGTAGTAAAAATACCTGAATATTCAATTAATTCCTTTGAAGGGTCGAGCAGACAAAAGATTGGATCATATCTTGTTAAATTAATGATTAATTTATTTACTTTGCACTTTCTTTTTTCAGAGATGGAAGTAGTTAAAACTGTACGGGAGCTTAGGAAAGTCATTGATTTTCAGCGTAAAAATAAAGCCGTTGTTGGTTTTGTCCCTACCATGGGAGCATTACACGAAGGCCATTTATCGCTTGTGAAAAGGGCTTCGGACGAAACGGATTTTGTGGTGGTAAGCATTTTTGTTAATCCAACACAGTTTAACAACAAGGAAGATTTGACCCGTTATCCCCGTGATTTGTCTCGCGATGTTGAATTGCTCGAAAAAACAGCCTGCCGGTTGGTTTTTGCTCCCGATGTTAATGAAGTATACCCCGAAGAAGATACCCGTAAATTTAACTTTGGCTCGTTGGAGTTTGTCATGGAAGGTCAGTTCAGACCGGGGCATTTCAATGGAGTAGCGCAGGTAGTAAGCAGGTTGTTTGATATGGTTCGTCCAGATAAGGCTTATTTCGGGCAAAAAGATTTCCAACAAGTTGCCATTATTAATAAAATGGTTGAAATGTTGAACCTTGATGTTGAAATCATTCCTTGCCCGATCATCAGAGAAAGTACCGGATTAGCAATGAGTTCAAGGAATATGTTGCTGAGTGAAGAGGAAAGAACGAATGCTTGCCTGATTTCAAAAACATTGTTTTCATCCGTTGAAATGGCAAAAACGTATTCCGTTGACGAAGTTAAAAAGTGGGTCGTTGAAACAATTGATAAAAACCCTTTTCTCAAAACCGAATATTTTGAGATTGTTGATTCGAAAGAATTAATGCCAGTCAATAACTGGGACTCCAAAGTCAACAAAACAGGTTGCATCGCTGTTCATTGTGGAAAGGTGAGGCTAATTGATAACGTAAATTTTTAAATCATGTTTATTGAAGTTTGCAAATCGAAAATTCATAAGGTAACAGTTACTGAAGCAAACCTGCAATATGTGGGCAGTATCACCATCGATGAAGACCTGATGGATGCAGCTAACCTGATTGAAAATGAAAAAGTTCAGGTTGTAAACCTCAACAATGGTGAGCGGTTGGACACTTATGTGATCAGGGGGCAGCGCGGCACCGGCGTTATCTGCCTCAACGGGCCTGCCGCACGTAAAGTTGCTGTCGGCGATGTGGTGATCATTATGTCGTATGCCATGATGGATTTTGAGGAGGCAAAAACCTTTAAACCCCGGCTGGTATTTCCAGATACTGCGACCAATATGTTGATTTAAAGTCGGAAGACCGAAGACGGAAGACCGAAGAACGGAGACAAGACTAGAAAAATGAGCGCTAAGAGGGTGAGCCCTGTGAAATGAGAAAATTGAACCGTGTACAAATTTCTAGCATCCAGTAACTAGTATCCAGCATCCAAATAAACCAATTTATTTCGCTATGATTGAACGGGTAACCGTTTTTTCATCAACGCTTAGGCAACCAAAATAAATTCCCTTTTCTACCCGTACACCCGATTCATCTTTACCGTCCCAAATAACTTTTTGCAATCCGCTTCTCTTCTCTGATTTTGAGATTGTCCTGACTTTTTGCCCCGACAGGTTGTAGACAGAAATTTCCATTTGATACGTTTTATCCGATCCGGGCAGTATAAACTCAAAAGTTGTTTCGTTTACAAACGGATTGGGATAATTGATCAGGTTATAATTATCTGTTTGTTCAACGGTAATCTGCTTAAAATCAGTACTATGTTTCTTGAAAAAATAACTTCCGGCTAGGGTTTCTCCATAACTGTTCCGGGCAGTTACTTTCCAAAAAAGAGTATCGGGTATGCCACTTTTCCCCAGATTGACTGTAATTGAGGTATCGGTACGTGAAAAAGTTTCGGAAAAGAGCGTTTGATCCTGGTTTGTAATTCCAACCTCATATTCTTGAGTCCCAATAGCCCGGCTCCAATCGAAAGCAATTGTTATCCCTTCGGTTGTATCTCCCTTTGTTGGGGTAATGGTTTGGAAGGTTAATGGTTTCATTTTTGACGTTTGAAAACAGACTTTGGAAGAATATGACTCAACCGAGTCGAACAGTGCATGGGCGGTAAGTTGGTATGTGGCTCCCGGAAGCAATTCGTTTTCAATGGTATTGGGCAAGCACAAAGCTGCTGATTCTGAACTGAAATTACACGAATAATCTGTTCCTTGAGTGGCAGAATCATCTAGTTGGAAATAATAACCTACGGCATTTTTAACGGGTTCAATTTCAAAACAGGGGAGGAGCGATACATCGGGTTGTCCGTTTAAAAGATTGAGAATGTTTGTATTTCGGTTAATCCGAAACGAGAAATCCGAGTAGGCAGTTGCCGAAATTGTATTTTGATCGGGTCCGGCTTCCAGAAACAGATAAAATTTGTTACCATATACTTCTGGGATTCTCCAGTTTGTAAACCCATTTGAATGAATTCCGGGTTGCTGGTTCTTCTTTTTTATTTCACTAATAATATTCTTTGATGAATCGCAAAGGCTGACCTTTACATACTTTATTTCGCCCTCGGTTTGCCATCTGATGGTGTAAAATGAATCAACCACCAGCTTCTCACCGCCGATCCCAAAATCGTCGATCGGAAAAGCCGATGGCGTTGATACGGTAATTTGAGGTTGTCCGAGCATCATGAACGGGACTGATGTTGCGGTGTAAATTTCATCGTCGCCATATAATTCGTTCATCTTGAGTAATTGAATGATAACGTAAGCCGAGTTGGTGGGTGGAACAGAGTTGTCGGGTTCCCAATCGAAGCTGTTGGTTTGCTGGCTAACGGGGTAGTCATCGATAATCACTTTCTCAAAATTGTTTTTAGGATCGTAATATTTTATTTGCACAGAGGAGGCAATGCCAAGTTGCTGCCAGCTGATTTGGTTGGTTTTGTTTGGAACGAAATAAATATTAGCCAACGGTTTTATAATGGACAGTTGGTTATGATAAATGGTAAAGGCATTAGCCGAACAGGTGAATTCAGCCTCATTGCCCGCATTCGTGATTTTAATCAGGCACTGCGTGAGGTTGGTATCGGGCACCGACCATTGATACGAAGATAACGCAGCATCGATGTTATTTGCCAACAAGTTGTACGATTGACCGTTATCGCCCGAGAAATAGATGTTGACCTTTTGCATGGTTGAGGGAGCTTTCCATGTAATTTTATGTATTTGCGAATGTTTGAAGAAGACCCCTTGATTGGTCGGACTTAAAATTTGAGGGGGGATTATCTCTAGCAGATCTTCCTTCATGGGGTTAAAAAGTTCGGAGCCATCAGCTTTTCCTTTTACAATGTCGGCATGGTTGTATTCACTAAATGTACGGATTCTTTTAGGGGTGTGTCCAACAAATGATGAACTTTGAACAGGTACAATCCCGTCATTTTCAAATCCGAAAATAGTTTTCATCAAATACGATCCGGTTTTATACTCTTCTTCAACCCCCGAAGGGCTTAAATTATTTTCGCCGGTTACTGAAGATGAATAACAGACTAGTTTTGAATCGTATTCTGTGTAAGAATTGAGGTTTGCCAACCAATCATTTTTTTCTTTCGGATATTTTGTGTGGTTGAACAGGTTGTCGTAGTTGTCCCATCTTAGGTCGCTGCGGTTGATTTCATCATAATTAACTTCGCTGAACAGCGAAGCCTCAATGATTGGCAGTAGTAAATTTAAGGGAAAACCTGCCTTGTTGTCGCGTGCCGGACCGTTGGCCATTGGCGAACCGTGGTGCGATGTCCCCAGTGTTATTAAAAGTTTAACAATATCGCCACATTTTTTTCCGGCATTAATTCCTGTATTGAACGAATGCTCGTTCATGAACGAACGCGACACCAATCCACCCATGCTGTGCGAGATCATCACGATCTGTTTTTCGTGAAAACCTGCCTGCTCCATTTTATCGCGGAGCAAACCTCCCAACTCTTTTACCGAAACCGCATTCGACCAATATTTCACGTAATAGGGTTTGAAATAACTTCGAAGTTCAGGGTCGTTCAATACGAAATTCTTAAAATATTCCCAATAACCGAATCCCGGCGGTGTGGGAGTTGCATCGCCAAAATTCCAACCGTGAGTCAGGATTAACGGTATCCGACCTTCGAGCGAGAGTTCGGGAGTCACATCTTCAATGATCAAAAGTTCATCGTCGGTAATTGATTTAACCGTGAATGAATTCGTCTCAGCGCTACCCGTAGCGGATAGTATCGAAGGCGAACCTCTTTGTATTGCTTCCGATTTTATGGAGATGGAATCCGTTACTGTTTTTTCCCCGGTGAATGCATTAATACCCGGTGATCGAAATGGAAAACAAAATAAAACCAGGATTAAAATTGCCAGAATAAATTTTCTCGATGTCATAATGAAAAATTGGTTTCACTAAATTAGGTAAAATAGCAGAACCATTTTCCCCACATTCTATTTTTTTGCTTTGAATAGTTTAGATTAGAAACTTATTTGCTATACTTTAAAATTCTCTTAATATCTTTGGCTTATGGCAAAAACGAAAACCATATTTGTTTGTCAGGCTTGTGGCGTTACTTCTCCTAAATGGGTAGGGCGCTGCCCCTCGTGCGGCGAATGGAACAGCTATGTTGAAGAGGTTGAGGTGACCGACAAAAAGGGAGGCTCATTCTCTGTCGGCGTCAATTTGTTGCAACGCCCACAAACGCTTGCTGAGATTTCGACCGGAAAGATGAACCGTTTCTCCTCATCAAACTCCGAGTTCGACCGGGTATTGGGGGGCGGTATTGTTCCTGGGTCGATGATCCTGCTGGGTGGTGAACCCGGTATTGGAAAATCGACACTGGCATTGCAGGTTGCCCTATCGTTAGAGGGGAAACTGGTGTTGTATATTTCGGGCGAGGAGAGCCTGGAACAAATTAAGCTCCGTTCCACGAGACTGGTTTCTAAAAACGAAAACTGCCTCTTCCTGTGTGAAACATCACTTGAAAACATTCTTGCTCAAATTGAGAATATAAAACCCGAACTGCTGGTGATCGATTCCATTCAAACGGTGAGCACCGAAATGATTGAATCGAGTGCAGGAAGTGTTTCCCAGATCAGGGAGTGTACCGCCGGGATTATGCAACGGGCTAAAGCGCTGGCTATTCCGGTGATCCTTATTGGTCACATCAACAAAGAGGGGAGCATTGCCGGGCCGAAAGTACTGGAGCATGTAGTTGATACGGTGTTACAGTTTGAAGGCGACCGCAATTACATGTACCGTATTCTGCGTGCCAGCAAAAACCGTTTCGGTTCGACCAGCGAGATGGGGATTTTCGAAATGCGCGGCGACGGGTTGCGGCAAGTTTCAAATCCGTCGGAACTTCTTATTAACTCCGAACATCAGGGTTTAAGCGGAACAGCTGTTGCCGCGGCTATTGAAGGGGTTCGCCCGTTTCTGATCGAAGTGCAGGCGCTGGTGAGTTCAGCTGCTTATGGTAACCCGCAGCGTTCGGCTACAGGTTTCGATTTAAGGAGGTTGAACATGTTACTGGCGGTACTTGAAAAGAGAGCAGGGTTTAAACTGATCACCAAAGATGTGTTCCTCAATATTGCCGGGGGAATCCGGGTTGTGGATCCGGCTACTGATTTGGCGGTTATTTGTTCGGTGCTATCCTCAAACTTCGATATTCCGGTCAATATCAATGTTTGCTTTGCCGGAGAGGTTGGCCTCACCGGCGAAGTGCGGTCGGTGAGCCGGGTTGAACAGCGCATTGGTGAAGCTGCCAAATTGGGGTTTGCTGAAATATACATTCCATCGGCCAACAAAGGTATTGATCTGAAGAAATACGATATCAAAGTTACCCGCGTTAAGAATGTAACCGAGACGTTGAAGAACCTTTTCAGAGGGGCATAAATTCAAAAATATGACAAAAAAAATATTCATTTTCCTGATTATTCTGCTGGTAATTGCCGGTTGCAAACGCGACCCGAAGCCCCGTAATTCAGTCGACAGAGAAACTTTTATCGATATGATGGCCGATATTCACATTGCTGAAGGCATGTATCAGGAAAGGGGAAGGATTAATATTGACAGCCTTCAATCGAAATCGATCTATCTTTCGGTGCTGAAGAAATACAAGGTTTCTGAAGAAGAGATGCTTACAACCACCCTCTATTATTCCAGGCATCCAAAGGAATATGATAAGATATTCACGGAAGTCTTAAGTAAAATGACCGTGATGACCGAGGAGTTACAGGGTGTAAAAGAGGATCCGGCGAAGAAATGAAATTTCGAAAAATATCGGCAAGTTATGTTTTCACTCTCTCTGGAAAACCGTTAAAGAACGGAATTGTTGTAGCCAACAGCGAAGGAACGATTGTTGATATCATTGATACAAAAGGTGATCTGGTTGAATCGGAAGGGGTAGAACATTACTCCGGTATTTTGTGTCCGGGGTTCATCAATGCCCATTGCCATCTGGAACTTTCGCATTTGAAAGGAAAAATTGCACGGGAACTGCACCTCCCCGGATTCCTTCACCAGATATTGCTTACCCGAAATGCCGATGAAGATTTTCAGGAGATGGCAGCCCGCCAGGCCGACCGGTATATGTGGAAAAGCGGGATTGTAGCCGTTGGCGATATTTCGAACAGTTCGTTCACCCTTGGGATAAAAGAAGAAAGCCAGGTTTACTATCACACATTTATTGAGTGTTTCGGTTTTCTGCCCGAAAGGGCGCCACGTGCAATGGAATATGCCGAATTTGTTTCGAGGTTATACGAGGCCAGTAAATTAACTGCTACCATCGTACCCCATTCACCCTATTCGGTAAGTGACGATCTTTTTGATCTGATTGCAGATGATGCAGGAAAAAAGAATTCGATCTTGTCAATCCATCATCAGGAGTCGGCTGAAGAAGATAAGATGTTCGCTGATAAAAGTGGCGACTTACTCGCCCATTACCGCGATAATTTGAAGTTGGATACTGGTTTCTGGAAACCAACCGGGAAAAGTTCTACCAGCAAAATTCTTGAAAAGATACCTTATGAAAATCAGTTATTGCTGGTTCATAATACTTTTTTAGGCGAGAATGATTTGAAGTTGATCAGTGAAAAGCGCTCACCTCAAATTACCTATTTGGTTACCTGCCCCAATGCAAACCTTTACATCGAAAACCGGTTGCCCGATTATGAGTTGCTTGCCGATTCGGGTTTCCCTGTTTGTATTGGAACCGATAGTCTGGCCTCGAACCATACACTTTCGGTGTTGGAAGAGATGAAAGTAATCAGTGAAAATACTCCGGCAATAACATTGAACAGCCTTTTAGAGTGGGCCTGTTTGAATGGAGCCAGGGCATTGGGTATTGACAATTGGGCAGGTAGTTTTGAAATTGGTAAAAAACCGGGCATGAACCTAATTGAGGGTATTGATTTCAAAGCGATGAAGCTAACGTCGAACCCGAAAGTGAAGAAGATACTCTAGAAATTCTCCCACATTCTCATTTTCTCAGCGCTCATTTCCGACTTTTGACTTCCGACTTCTGACTTTCTCCAATATTCCTATCTTTGCACCAAACTAAAGTTTAA
>Ga0209373_10004608_pt1 | contig 11770 bp, 9 predicted proteins | sample Higcelweek5metaG_FD_187173 | JGI IMG/M metagenome (GOLD analysis project Ga0209373, IMG submission 187173) | Freshwater pond sediment microbial communities from the University of Edinburgh, under environmental carbon perturbations - High... | ecosystem: Environmental > Aquatic > Freshwater >... | reverse complement strand
TATACCGCGCTTCAAAAGGATGGAATATGGCTGACGCATCAGATAACGGGAATCGTCAAACCGCTGTCCGATTACCCCGCAGCAAAGGAATCTCTGGGGAAAGACGGGATAACGGCGGTGAGTGACCTGGATCTGAATATGGAGAGCCTTTCCAACATGCAATCCTTTTTCACGGTAATGTCGCTTGTGATAACCCTTGCCGGAGTGGTTTCGCTGATCAGCATCTGCGGCATGTTCTTGAAGACGCGCGAGAACTTTATTATTCTGCAGAAAATCCTGGGAAACACAAACAAGAAACTAATCGGCATCTATTTTCTTATCATGGAGATCCTACTTGTATTGGCCGTCGGTATTGCGGCGATTACCGTTCTTCTGTCAAATCATTATATCTATTCTGTGATCTACCGCATTTTCGGCGATTTTCAATATAAAGACTGCAACACACTGACAGCGTCTCTGATCGCTTTTGGAGCCGCGAATATTGCCATGTTGATATCGATTCGCAGCATCGCCCGGAAAATCGGGAAAACCGATGTGATATCGGCGATCAACAGCAGGGATTAGGGGGAAGGGGGAAGCGTATGAGGTTCATCGATTGCCTGCGTCTGGCCAAGCGCAATCTTTTCGCGTACAAAAGGACGGCGTTTCTTGTCGTGCTTGGTCTTCTCGTATCCCTGGTTATCCTGATCGTAAGTCTTGCTTATAACCATTCGATCACGAACACGATGGCTGCTATCGTTAACGATAAAATATCCTGTGCGTATAACGTCATCACGGATATAGATCCGCGAAGAGACGCTGCCATGTTAAAGGAAATAGCTGCGGAAAAGCAGGTCGACGGCATTCGAATCACATACCTATGTGATATAGGGCAGATGATCACGTCGCCTGGCAGTAAAAGCGATACGTTTCCCTTTACCATCGACGATACGAGTTTGATTGCAGCAGGGGAAGAGTACACCGGAACAAATGATTACACGTTTGATTTCCCTTATGAAAGCGCAGTTCCGGTTTCGAAGACTCTTCTGTATGTCCCGTTTGATGTGGAAGCTCTCGTTATGCCTTACAATAAATTGTTTTCGGATACGGAATTCCGTGAATACAGCCGGAAGTACGGAGGCGGCAGTCCGCTCATCGGTGATGAAATTACAAGCGATAAAGAGATTATTATCAGCGAGTATATGCTGAGCAAGTACGGGTTCACGCCGGATCAGGCGAAGGCAATGATCGGGCAGAAGATCGCGATCCGAGTCACCGACGGGAAAGAAAGCAAAGTGTTATTTGACGGTTATACGCTCGTGGGCGTCCTGAAGACGGACTTCTTCCGTATCTCGTCACGGATATATTCTCCGCAGTTCATTGTAGCGTATTCCGATGCGCTCGCCGCAGCGCAGGACGAGAAAAACGAATATGCGGATCTTTTCACAACGACTGTACATTCATCGGATTACTCCGGCGCGATTCGCGTCAACGAAGAACTGAAAGGATATGACAAGAACGTATGGCTGTCATCCACTGCCGCCGTGTATGCGGACACCGAGATGCAGCAGACGCTGTACAACAAGATCATCCTTCTGGTGGCAGCGCTTCTGATCTTTGCGGTGATCGTCTATATTTATTCCATACAGACGTATTATTTTCGTATGCGCAGAGCCTATATCGGACTTGAAAGAGCCGTCGGAATGAAGCCCGGCCACGTGTTTCTGGTATTCCTTTGTGAATTTGTGCTGATGAGTTCGGCCGCGTTTATCTTGTCTGTGCCATGTTCTCTCGGCCTTATAGCCGCTCTTCGCGCATTCCTTACCCAAATTACAGTTTACGGCATCTCGATTACCGCGCAGGATTTTATTCCGGCGGCTATCGAGGGCGGCGTCTTCGTGTTATCGGTTTCTCTGCTGCTCTCGTTTCTTGTATTCCGGAAAGCGGGAAGAGAATCCATTCTCGATTGTTTGTCGGAAACGCTGTGATTTTGCGCGCGAAACCTGGCCTAAACCGGTCACGTATTTGTCCGCCAGAATTTATCACTGTCGGCTTTGTCGGCAATATTGTATGCGATGAGCTCTTGCAGCAGTGCATAATCGATCGGCCGATCCCAAGGGAACCGGATCAATTCTTTCGTATGGCTGAACCCGGCTCTCTCGATCGCTTCCGAGAAATGAAGAATGCCGGCTCTTTCCGGAGCTGCCGCCAGATGCATTTTCGAGACGCTGAACCCGATAATAAATGTGCCGTGATCGGTGAACATCGGCTGATTCCAGGCGTTGATGGGCTTTAAGCCGGGAAATGTCCTGCGGACCCAGAGAAGTACTTCCTCCATCCGGCTGCGATGTTCTTCTTGTGAGAGGGTAGAGAGGTATTCGGAAAATGTCTCCATATGGTTCCTCCTGCTTTTCAGGATGAGTTCGGAAATTCATAGAGAAAGCACAAATGCATCATACCAATTACGTTCATTGTACGGACTGATTTGTAAAAAGCCTATATTGGAGGCTCTTTTTCCCGTATATCCGCGTATAAATTCCGTTGCGTAAATAGTCAGAGTGAAGAAGCTCGGGTATAATAAAAAATGGCGGCCGGATAGAAACGTAAGTTTCCGGTCGATTAAGGGACGGCCATCAAGGAGCCGCCGGATTCCGGAGGAGTTTACCATGAGCTATTCGTATTTTGCGGTGACGAAAGAGGGGCAGGATCTGGCGGAGCGGCTAAGTGAGAAATTCGAAGGCGACTTGTTGCCTCTTTCGGAAGTGAAGCCGGCTTTTGCCAAGAAGGATGTACTTATATTTATTATGGCGGCGGGTGTCGTATTAAGACTGCTCGCGCCGCTGATTGAAGCACAGAGAGCCGAACCGGCTGTTCTTCTTCTCGATCAGGAGGGCAAGTTCGTGATTCCGCTTCTTTCCGGACATACGGGAAGTGCCAACGAGCAAGCCGGGGAGATCGCGGACTTTCTCGGTGCGCAGGCCGTGATTACGACTGCGACGGATTTGTGTCAGGTGCTGTCATTTGCGGATGTAGCGAAAAGAAACGGTCTTGCTGTCGAGAATCTTCCCGCCATGAAAACAATCAGCGCGCTGCTTCTCAAAGGAGCGAGCGTGGAACTTCATACGGATCACGATACCGAATGGGAGAGCGGCAACTTTGACCGGGGATCCATACGAATCCTTCATTATGATCCCGAAGACGAGCGGGCGATCCTGCGCGGGTACCAGATGTGCGCGAAGGAAGACACAGCCGCTGTTTTTCTTACCGCGCGGCAGCTTCCGGCCAGAGAGGACGGGACGTATCCGGCGAACATTCTTATTTTGCGGCCGAAGGACATCGTGATCGGAATCAGCTGCCGGTCGAGAGTCAACGAGGAATATGTTTTTCAGGCATTAAAAACGGCCCTCGATCACCAGAATCTTCCCGAAAATGTGATTGCAAGACTGGCGACGATCCCGCTCAAGTTCGAGGAGCCGGCACTCCTGATGCTCAGCGAGCGCCTGGGCGTTCCTCTCGAAACCGTCGAAAACGAAGAGATACGGAAGGTCGAGTACATGTTTATCCAGACGCCTTTCACGCATCCGTCCGTAAGTCTGGCGCACGTCAGCGCGCCCCTAGCGTATCTTGCCTCGGGAAGAGGGAGAATTCTGATGTCACGCGCTGCTTATCCGGGCGGTGTGACCCTCGCGATTGCGCAGGAGAAGAAGACGATATATTTATAAGCAGATATGACAACATAGAAAACAAAGAAATCAGGCGCTCCGAATCACATCGGGGCGCTTTCTTTATTTTAAGTCTGAAGGCGATATGCTTAATAACTTATCGATATTCCGGGAAATGTTTATCTCGATGAACGCCTGTGCTATTATATCTTTAAAGAGAGGGGGTGGCGCTGCTATGGACGCAACAGACCGGGAAATTCTTCGCCTGCTTAACAAGAACGGACGCGCCACTGCTTCCGAAATCAGCCGGGAGATTCATCTTTCGATCCCCGCGGTGGCCGAGCGTATCCGAAAGCTCGATGATGCAGACGTCATAGAGAATTACACGGTTCGCATCAGCCGCGAAAAAGCAGGCTGGAATATCATGGCGTTTATTCACGTAAGCGTGGATGATACGGAGAATATCGCCAATTTCAGGGCGGAAATCACAAAGTACCCGTGCGTTCTGGAATGCCACCACGTGGCCGGCACCTATGATTATCTGCTTAAGGTTCTGACGGAAAATATGGCGGCTCTGGACTTTTTCCTGTCGAACTCTCTGAAAACCATACAGGGGGTCAGAAGCTCCAACACGACCATCGTGCTTTCTACTTTAAAGGAGACTCTGAATCCTTTCTAAAGCGATCCGATCAACAATCTACGATACGTAAATCAGATTCCCAAGAGCAATACGGAGGTAAAACGTATGTTTGGCAGAGGGTTTAAATATGGCATGCTCGTTCAGCTGGCCGTCGGGCCGGTTTCGCTTCTTGTTTTCAAGACGGCCGGAACGTCGGGGTTCGGCATGGGGCTTGTTCTGGTCGTGGCCGTCGCGCTTGTGGACGCCGCTTTTATTGCATTCGCGTCTTTGGGCTCCGTATATCTTTTGAAGCGTGAAAATGTGCAGAACGCATTCAAGGCTATAAGCAGCATCATACTGATTCTCTTCGGAGTATCGACGATTCTCGGCGCCTTCAATCTGTCGGTTCTGCCTGAGATCAGCCTGTTCAACGGCAGCAGCTCCGGAGGTATTTTCCTCGAGGGAGTTCTGCTTACCGCGTCGAATCCGCTTACAATACTGTTCTGGAACAGCATCATCTCCTCGCAGGTGAGCCGCGAAAAGATGAACAAGGTAAAGATTTTTTGGTTCGGGGCGGGGTGCGTGCTGTCGACGGTCGTGTTCCTGACCTTGATCGCGGTACTCGGCACCTTCGTCGACCGCTTCCTTCCGGAAACCGCCACTATGATCCTGAACATTGCCGTCGGATTTGCACTTGTAGGATACGGCACCTCGCTGATTATCCGAAGAAGAGTTGAGAGCCGGGTGGAGTGTGCTAAGTAAAGTGGGCTCGAATGTAGAAGAACGTGCGGATCCGGTTTCCCTTCATGAAGGACAGCAACCCCGTGCGGACGCATCGGACAGCAAAAAAGGGACTGTTTCAACGACTTTTGTGAAAGTTGAGACAGTCCCTTATGTATTCCTTTGATATCTTAGTTTACTTTTCCCAGAGCGGCGTGATCGGAATCGGCTCCGTTCCCGGAACTCCGGGCAGACGCCCGCTTGCCGCAAGTGCCCCTTCGGCAGTCATTTTACGGTCATAAGCCATGAGCTCAGCTTCGAAAGATTCGAACATATTCAGATACTTCTTGATCTTTCTATCGGGAAGAAGGCGGCATATGAGGCTCTTTCCCGTAATAAATTCGACTTTTACCACGGCATTCTGTCCGAAACGGTCATAGACGCGGCCGGCGCTCATGGTGCCGCGAATCACGGTGTCCGGACTGCCGGCGACGAAGCCGACCGGCCCGATGTAGGGTAGATGCGCGATAATCGCTTCGGAGTCGTAAGCGTTGGCGGTGTCTTTCTTCAGGTAAATGATTTGACCTTCTTCAAAAGGCAGACGTTCGGCTTTCCCGGAGAAGACGGTGACTGTGAGATGGACTTTGGCCATAATCAGCACCTCCTTTTGCGCTTCAAGTGGTTACATAACGATATCAAAAAGTCAGCTAAATGTACACACATATAAGACGAAAGAACGGAAAAAAAGAAAGATGATCCGATTCCGAAAGATTCTGATTCTGTTGATATTGTGGAAAAAACGTATAACTCACGGGTATACAAATTATATAAAACAAGCGAAAATGATAAAGAATATTTAACGCGAAAACGGACGGTTCTGCCGGGGCGTTTTCGCGAAAACGATTAAGCCGGATATAATGGCGCAAACAAGCGAAGTGAAGCATGGTCTGTTAAGAAGAGAGGCAATTGCATGACTGCGCGATCTGATCTGCCGATACTTTCAAGCCGCAGCCGTAAAGAAATCGCGGGAAGCGCAATGAGCGCCGGGCTGTGTCTCATTATGTGTATATCCCTCGCCGGCTGCTTTGCCTCAGCCGGGAAAGACGGGAAGCGCGCCGGCGCGGTCGCTGCGGAAACCGTCTCCTCGGACGCGGCTTATTTTTCTTCGAGAAGCATTGATTTCTGCGAACTGAAGGATGGCGAGGAATGCTATGTACTGTCGGTAACACCCTGCGGAGACAAGCTGGCAGTACTTGTTCAAGTTTCATATGATCCGAATGCGGAGTCGAACAACTCCGACGGATCTTACTCGTATTCATTGGCAAACGGACAGGATAAAGTCGTGGTTTTCAGGGTTCCTCCCGAAAGAGGAGAGGCACAGTCGGAAGACATGTCGGATGGTTACAGCAAAACGTATGTATTGCTGTATAGTTCGGCCGGCATATTGGAATCAACAACGGACATCAGCATTTCCGCAGGTGACGACAGTTCATTTATGTCCGCGGTCCCTGACCGGGACGGCAATCTTGCTATGCTGGTCAATACGTTTGATGAGAGCACCGGCGTTTCTATCTATAAACTGGTCACGCTGGACATCTCTGGGAAACCTGTCGGCGAACCGCGAGTTCTTGCATTTGACAAGTATTTCCGTCCGGATGTGATGATTCTCGGGAATGACGGAAACATGTATTTCAGCGGATACAAAGATATGAAAAGCATAGTGGTAATGAATAAGGACGGCAAGCTCCTTTTCGAGATTTCGGAGGCCTCCCTCGACGGGTATCTTTATAAAGACGGCGATAAAATCTACTGCGACGCCTGGGAAGAAAAGGATGGCTTTTTCAAACAGAAATTCTTTGAGATTCTTGTGCCGGAGAAGAAGCTCGGAGAAGCCATTGATATGTCAGCCTACAAGGGCGGCAAGATTTCTTCGGGTATCGACGGTCTTTATATGTCCGATGCCTACGGAATATACAAGGTCGATCTGAAAGCCGGTCAAAAGACGGTTGTTTTCGAGTATGGTCAGGCCGACGTACTGTATGCCGGCAATCATTCCGGCAGCGATTGCTATGTTCTGACCAAGGACAGTATTCTGATGATCAACACAGAGTATACGAATACTTTTCACGCAACGAAGGTCACCGCGTTGCTCCTTTCCCGTGAAACGGTCAACCCCAATGCCGGAAAAGAGATCATTGTTTTGGGCGGTATCAACCTTGCCGGCAATTCCGATGTTTTAGAAGCGGTTTACGATTTTAACAGGGAAAGCACGGAGTACTATATCGAGATCCGCGACTATGGGAAGGACGAAGATTACGGCAGCGCTTCTACAGACAAAGACTATTTAAAGATCCAGTCAAATATTAACAGCACAATGAATCTGGATATTCTGAATGGTACGGGTCCGGATATCGTATACGGCATTTATGAAAACACGGCTTGCGGATACCGACGACACGACGCAGTCCAATCTTCTCACGTTGGTTCTGTACGGCAGCATGACTTCCCTGATCAATTACGGGACCGGCGAGGTCGCTTTCGATTCTGATGCGTTCCGCGATCTTATGAAGTTTTCCAAGACCTATGGCTCGTATGACGACGGACTTGAGGATGACCAGGAGATCTGGGTCGATCCGAATGAATCTATAAGAAACGGCGACGCTGCAATGGTCAATTCGTTTATCTACAACCCGTCCTCCTATATCAGTCTGGTGACAGTTTACGGGGAACCTGTTTCGGTCGCAGGTTACCCGTCGGCAACTGCCGGCGGTCCCTTGTGTGCCATTACAGATTCCTTCTCGATCTCTTCCGAATCGACAAATGTCGATGCCTGCTGGAGCTTCATCAAGTCGCTGCTGTCCGAAGACGCTCAGATGACGGATGACACGAACAGTTATGAAATTCCGGTTCTCAAGACGGCTTTTGAAGCGCAGATTAAGCTGGCAATGGATCCGCCTCAAGGCGGCGGTAATTTCAATTATGACGGACAAAGGATACCGCCGATGACGGAAAAAATGGCTCAGGATTACCGCGCTCTTGTCGGCAGCCTGGATACGATCATGATTCCGGACAATGCCGTCAACGCCATTATTATGGAAGAGGTTCCGGCGTATTTTAATGATCAGAAGACGGATACGGCCGTCTCTGCACTGATTCAGAATCGTGTGGAGACGCTCGTAAAAGAAAGAAGCTGATCTCCTCGTGGATAACGTTCATTCAACCGCTTATTTATGGAATACAGCAGAAGAAGAGAAAAAGCACCCATACTTGAATGCTTCTGTAATATTTAATATTGCGGATAAAATTCACAATTCTCAGGTATACAAATGCTTAAAAATAAGAGACAATAATAAGGAATTTTAAGCTGTGGCTTGAAATCTTCATGGGAAATATTTAGCTAAGGGGGTTGAGCACGGAAGAATTTCTATTATTGTGACTATATCGTCACTTAGGAAGTCATCGAAAAGTCACTTGCATCTTATAGAATGCAATGAGTCAGACCTATAAACGCACGAACAAGCGATAGAGAATAATGATTTATTTATAAATAAGAGAGGTAATTGCATGAACAAGCAATTCAATACGACGATCATTTCCCGCCTCAACCGACAGAAGATTGCAAAAAGCGCAGTAAGCACCGGACTCTGTCTGGCTATGTGTATTTCCCTCGCGGGCTGCGGCGGTTCAACAGGCAAAGCGACGAAGGCCGCCGAGACGATTGCCGCAGATGCGGCATACTTCTCTTCGAAAAGTCTTGATTTTTACACGCCGAAGGAGGGTGAGGATTGCTACGTGCAATCGGTCACGCCCTGCGGTGATAAAGTAGCCGTACTTCTCAATGTATCCTATTATCCGCAAACGGACGGCGACGGCGGTACGATCCTGTACAAGGAAGCATCAGTCGCGGCAGCCGGAACGGTAGCCGAAGAAACAACCACAGCCGATACGACTGCAGCGGACGAGACAGCCGCGCCGGATGAGACAGCTGCGCCGGACGAATCTGCGGCGGGTGATACGCAGGCAGCGGACACGATCACAGATGAGACGGTTCCGATGGGAGACGTGTCGAACGGATATTCCAAATTCTATATTTTGCTTTACAATACGGAAGGCAAACTGGAATCAACGACAGACATCAGCACCTCCGTGGACGCCAACGGCTATATAATGACACTATCGGCAGACAAGCAAGGCAATATAGTCATTATGGTCAATACATATGATATGGATACCGGTGCCTCGCTCTTTGAGCTGGTCACGCTCGACAACTCGGGCAAGGCCGTCGGTGAACCGAAAAAGCTTACCTTTGAGGATAATTTCAGTCCGAATATGATGATATTCGGAGACGACGGTACGATGTATTTCAGCGGATACAAGGACACAGGCTGTATCGTGGTAACGGACAAGGACGGCAAGCAGCTCTTTGAGATTTCAAATGCCGCTATTAACGGCAGTCTTTATAAAGTCGGCGACAAGATTTACTGCGACGGCTATGACGAGAAGGATAATTACAAGCATAAGTTCTACGAAGTACTCGCTTCGTCCAAGAAGCTCGGAGATGCCATCGATATGTCGGCCTTCAACAACGGCGGTATCTATTCGGGTCTCGACGGTCTTTATATGTCTGATTCCTACGGAGTCTACAAAATTGATCTGAAAACAAACCAGAAGACGAGTATTTTTACCTTTGACCAGACGGACGTCCTGACGAATTCGAATAATTCCAGCAGTTCATACTATGTTCTGACAAACGACAAGCTTCTGATGATCAGCTCGGAGTATGCGATGGGTACAGGCGCAACTACTACGACGGCGACCCTCCTTTCCCGTGAAACTGCAAACCCCAACGCCGGGAAAGAGATTATCGTCCTGGGCGGTGTCGGTCTGATCTATAACGCCAAGATTTCGGAAGCCGTTTACAATTTTAACAAGGAAAGCACAAAGTACCGCATTGAGATTCGCGACTATGAGAAGGACGTGGACTACAGCAATGCCGAGACGAACGAAGATTATATGAAGATTCAGGCGGATATGTACAGCGCAATGAATCTGGACATTCTGAACGGTACGGGTCCGGATATCATGTACGGTATTTATGAGAACACATCCAGCCTCGAAGCCAAGGGAATGTTCGTTGATATGTACGCTCTCATGGAGAAGGACACCGAATTCAAGAAAGACGACTACCTTCCCAGCGTCTTCAAGATGTGTGAGACGGACGGCAAGCTTTACAAGATTCCGACAAGTTTCATGATTTACGGACTGGCAGGCGCGAAATCGGTCATCGGCGACCGTACGGGATGGACGATGGACGAGTTTAACAAAGTCGTTAATTCTCTTCCCAAAGACATGGAAATGATGTCGATGGACAGCAGCATGACACAGTCCAGTCTATTGACGTATATCCTATACGGCAACATGAATTCCCTGATTAATTACAAGAGCGGTGAGGTCAGTTTTGATTCTGACACTTTCCGTCAGCTGATGGACTTTGCGAAGACCTACGGGTCGGATGATGATGCGATCGCGGATGACGGCGGCGAATGGGTGGATCCCATGGAAAGTGTCAGAAACGGTGAGGTTGCGATGGTCAACTCCTATATCTACGGTGCGAACTCCTATAACGAAATGGTGACTATTTTTGGTGAACCTGTTTCGGTTGTAGGCTATCCGTCGGCGAATGCGAGCGGCCCCCTGTGTGCCCTTACCAATTCGTTCTCGATCTCTTCCGAGTCGGCCAATATTGATGCCTCATGGCTCTTTATCAAGTCTCTCCTGACCGAAGATTCCCAGAAGTCGGATGATATGTACAGTTATGAGATTCCCGTTCTAAAGACGGCATTCGAAGCACAGATTACAGCTGCGATGAACCCGCCCAAGGACGGCAACAATATGTACTATTCCTCGTACACCAAGGACGGTATACTTCCGGCGATGACGGAAGAGTCGGCGCAGTCGTATCGCGCTCTTGTTGACAGCCTGGATTCTATTATGATTATGGACAATGAAGTCAACGCGATTATTCTCGAAGAGGTCCCCGCGTACTTTAACGATCAGAAGACCGACAAGGACGTATCCGCTCTGATCCAGAACCGTGTGGAAACGCTCGTAAGAGAAAGAGGCTGACTTCCCCTTTTTTGAAAGATTCATTTGCCCGCTCTTCCGTACGGGGAGGAGATGCCGGTTAACGGTATTTTCTCCCCGGCGGTGCGGGATAAGCAGCATAGAGAGGCCGACGGATGTTCAACACGACAAGCAAGCGCTCGGATGTGGAAAAACGCCATATCAAAGGAATACGAAAGAGAAAGATACGGGATTGGTCCGTATTTACGGCATACCTGCTGCCAAGTGCTGCGGGAGTCGCGCTATTCTTCATTCTTCCTCTTATCATGCTCGGGTACAGTTCTATGATGAGAAGTACCACCAGCGACGTGTTTGTCGGATTCGACAATTACGCCCGCGTTCTGGGAAACAAAGCCTTTCTTCTGGCAGCCAAGAACACGCTTCTCTTTTCCGCGATGGCAGTTCCGCTTTCGGTCCTGCTGGCCCTCCTTGTGGCACTTATGCTCAATACAAAGCTGCCCGGAAGAAGCTGGTTCAGAAGTGTCCTTCTAAACCCGATGATGGTTCCCGTAGCGTCGGTTGTGCTGATCTGGCAGGTGTTCTTCAGCTTCAACGGCTCTCTGAATTCGTTCCTCGGCGGTTTCGGCGTGGATAAGATCGACTGGATGAAGTCGGACTGGAGCCGGCTTGTCATTCTCCTCCTTTTCATATGGAAGACTCTGGGCTA
>Ga0209373_10004606_pt1 | contig 11774 bp, 8 predicted proteins | sample Higcelweek5metaG_FD_187173 | JGI IMG/M metagenome (GOLD analysis project Ga0209373, IMG submission 187173) | Freshwater pond sediment microbial communities from the University of Edinburgh, under environmental carbon perturbations - High... | ecosystem: Environmental > Aquatic > Freshwater >... | reverse complement strand
CGCGGGGATGCGGATCACTTCGCCGGGGATGTGTTCGAGCACCATCCGTTCCAGCAGGAGGCCTGCCGCGCGGCCAAGCTCCTCGTAGGGGCGGGTGATCGAGCTGTAACGCGCCCCGAACAGCGGATCGAGGTTGCAGTAGTGTTCGAAGTAAAACACCGAAACATCGCGCCCCGGCTTGAGCTTGCGGGCGCTCAACAGCGCGTCGAAATAGGAAAGCGGCAGGTTGCTGCCTTCGAGCACCAGCGTCGTCTGCGCGTCAAGTTCGGGCAGCAGCCGGGTTTCGAACTCGCTGAACAGCGATTTCGCGGCGGGTTCGAAGAGCATCGGCTCGATGCGGAAGCGTTCCGCCTGCCCGGTGCGCCGCGCCACGTCGAGCGAACGCTCGACCGAATAGCGGTCCACCCCGGCGAAGAGCAGCCGGGTCTTGCCTTTCGCCGCGGCGAGGTCGAGCGCCCGGGCGAGCGCGCTCTCTTCGTCGATATAGACGCCGGGGTGGCGGCGCGCCAGGAAACGGCGCGAACAGGCGTCCTCCGCCGAAAAAATCAGCAGATAGCGGACGCCCTTGGCGTCAAAATTCTCGACCAGTTCCGCCGCCTCGTCGTCCGAGGCGAAAATCTGGCCGTTGATCAGGAAGCCGTCGATTCCGGCGTTGTCGATCAGGTGCGACAGATAGCTCCGGCGGGCCTCGCCGGAGAGCGCCGGCATCAGCACCAAACTCGCCTCCGCCGCGTTGACCGCCCGCACCGCGCCCTGCTGGATGGCGGGGTCGTCGCTGCGCAGCGTCGGCGCGGCGGGGAGGATGCAGAGCCGCCGCAGGGCCGGAGCCGGTTTTTCCGGTTTCGGCGGCGGCGGATTGACAAAAACGCCCTTCCCCCGGCCGCGTTCGCGGCGCAGCAGCCCCTCGTTGGCCAGCAGCGCGACCGCCTGGCGGATGGTCACGTCGCTCACTTCAAAGAGTTCGCAGAGGCGCGGATAGCTGGGCAGCTTGTCGCCCTCGCGGTAGATGCCGCGCCGGATGCGTTCCCGCAGGATCCCGGCGATGCGCCGGTATTTGATGTTGCCCGGTTCCAAAAAAAATCTCCGTTCGCAAAAAGGCGGAACCCCTCTTTCAAGAGGTTCCGCCACCTGTTTCAAGGCTTCGGAATTACTTCTTCGTCAGTTTCTTATCCCACTCTTCGAGCTTCTTCGCGGCGAACTCGCGTCCGCCGAGGCCGAAGGCGATCGCCGCCGCCACGCAGATCGCGCCGAGCAGCAGCGCAAACGCGATCTCGACGATCCGCCCGTTCAGGTTCAGCGTCGAAAGCGCGATCGCGCCGGTGAAGACCAGCACCGCGATCCGGGTCACGGTCGCCAGGAATTCGGAGCTCCCGCCCTTTCCTTTCAGGGCGTCCGCGGCGAGATTGGCCAGGTAGATGCCGATCATCATCACGATGATGCCGACGATGATGTTGCCGCCGAAAACCAGGAAGGCCGCGACCAGCGCCGCGAGTTCGTGGAAGCCGAGGATTTCACAGGCCGACATCAGCGCGAACAGCATGATCGCCGCAAAGCAGATCTTGCCGACCGCGGCGGACGCCTTGCCGGTCGTCGGCCCCTCCTTCGGCGCGAATCCGAGGAAGGCAACCAGCCGGTCGAATCCGAACCCCTCGCACAACTGGCTCACGATCCCGGCGACCACGCCGCCGAGGATGAAGGCCGCCAGGATCAGCACCCCGGCGCCGACCACGTCGCCCGTCGCGTTGAGGATCTTCTCGAAGAAGCGGGAGACCGATGCGGTCAGCGCGTCGATCCGGAGCGCATTCAGCGCCGAGATGACCACCGGAATCGCCACCAGCACATAGGCGACCAGCCCGGCGAGGCAGGAGATGCCCTTCTCCCCGAAGATGTTGTGCCCGCCCGCCTTTTTGCCGAGTTCGTCGAGACGGCCGATGAACAGGAGGCCGGAGACCGCCTTGCGGACGATTCCCGCGGCGAACAGGCCGATCACGAGAATCGCGGCGGCGGCGATCAGATTCGGAACAAATTCGAGAATTTTGGCGAGCATCCCCTCCAGCGGAGCGGTAATGCCTTCGATGTCAAGCGCCCGCAGAATCGCCGGAACGAAGGCGAGCAAAGTCACCCAGAAGACCACATGCGCAGCGATTTCGCTGTATGGTTTTGCGGGTTTCCCTTCTTCGGCTTCTCCGGCAGTCTCCGGTTTCCGCGCTTTCAATTTCTCGTCGATATTGATCGCGTGCATGCAGCTCAGCGCAAAATATTCGAGAACCGAAGCGACGATCCAACCGACGAAAAGGAGCAGCCCGGCCGCGATCAGGTTGAGTCCGTAACCGACCACGCGGTCGACGAAATCACGCACCGGCTCGGCGGCGTCGGAGAGATTGAGCGTGGAAAGGCAACCGAGTACGGCAAGCAGCAGTACGACGTAAAAGACGACCCGTCCGGCGATTTTTTCGATTTTTTCGCCGGCCCCCGCCGCTTTCCCTTCCGGCAGGCTGCGGTCGATGCGGCTGGCCAGTTTCAGCCCCCGGATGCCCCGTACGGTCAGGTTGGCCAGCAATACCGCCAGCAGCCACCCGACGATCAGAACCAGAAATGCGCCGACCAGGCGCGGGACGTTGATGTCCACCAGCATCTGCCAGAGATTCTGCCAGAATTCTGTGAAGGTTTGAGGATTGCTCTCCATACGTGACTCCTTTGTTCAAGTTGTTGATGGATGCGCGCGAAATCTCTTTCACCGTCTGCATTACCATAACACGGAAATCACAGCATTGCAAGGACAAGTGAAAATTTTACCGAAAACTACAATTCGGCGGGGAAGGCCCCGGGACCGGAGGCGTCGAGACGCCCGGAAGCCAGCGCCGCGTCCAGCCCGGCCAGCAGCCGCTCCCGGTCCGCCGGGAACCGCGCTTCGAGCGGCAGCGGATTCGACGTGTGGTTGGCGCGGAACACCGTTCTCTCCAGCCGGAATCCGGCCGCCATGCGGCGCAGTTCCGCCACGGTCTCCGCCTCGGTGAGCAGCTCGAATTCCGGGAACGGGCTCCCGAGCACCGGCACGAAACGCAGCGCCGAAAGCAGCCGCGGCTGCATCGCGTTGAGCGCCTCCGCCGTGCGGTCGGCGTGTTCGGCGCCGTACTTGCGGCCGCCCAGCCCGAGCAGCACCATCACCGAGGCGCGGAGCCCGGCCGCCTGGCCGCGGCGGACCGCTTCGATCATGGTTTCGACCCGCTCGGTTTTGCCCACTTTCGCCAGCAGCTCCGGCATTCCGGTCTCCAGCCCGAGGTAGAAGGTGTGGAGTTTGAGGCGGCGAAGCTCCGCGAGTTCGCCATCGCGGTATTCGGCGATTGAGCTGCCGTTCGCATAGCTTCCGACCCGGACGAGGCGCGGAAACGCCGCGTTGAGTTCTTCGAGAATCCGGGCGAGCCGGGCGAAGCCGAGCGCCATCGCGTCCCCGTCGGCCAGGAATACCCGCCGCACCTCCGGATACGCCTTCCCGGCGCGCCGGATCTCGTCGGATATCTCCGCTTCCGGGCGGACCCGGTACGGCACGCCCTTGTACATGCCGCAGAACCGGCAGCCGTTATGCGGGCAGCCGCGGGAGACCTGAAAAATCAGGCTCCCGGCCTCGGCGGGAGGCCGGAACAGCGGCTCGACATAACGCGGCGTCATTCTATACCCATTCCGGTTGAAACCTTAACATCCGCCTGCCGTTTTCCGCGAATTCGCGGACTTCATTCCACCGCAAGCAGTTCCGTTCGACGCCCCGGCTGCCCGCTTTTCCGCCGGAAACCCTCAAATCATTGCAAATCAGATTGTTGATAACTTTTACGAATTTTGAGGTGACACACATACTTCGATATCGGGTTATCAACAGAAAACGCGAAGTTATCAACAAGGTGTCGTCATTTCCGGCAGCGGTAGACGAACGCGGGCGGCAGGTTGCCCCAAACCACCGGGCTGGTGTTCACTTCCGGGAACACTTCGCCCAGCAGGGTCCGGAAGCGCCGCCCCGATGCCAGCATCATCCCCTGAAGGTAAGCGAAGGTGGTGAAATAACCGCCGGGCGCAATCTGCTCGGCCACCGAAGTTAAGATGCTCCGCTGGAGCGCGACCGGGAAATTGGCCCACGGCAGCCCGGAGATGACCACCGTCGGCTTCGGCAGCGAATAGCGTTCGAGAATGCCGCCGATTCCGGCCGCACTGTCGTTGCAGACGGTGACTTCTGGAAAGTTTTTCCTTAAATGTCCGCAAAGCGTCTCGTCCAGCTCAATGGCAACCAGCCGGGCGTTGCCGGGCATGCGGAGGATGATTTCCCGGGTGATCGCGCCGGTCCCCGGCCCCAGCTCGACAATGACTTCCGCCTTATCGACGCCGATCTGGGAGACGATCGTGCTGCACAGCGCCCGCGAAGAGGGACAGAGCGCCCCCACCTGAATCGGATTACGCAGGAAACGCCGGAACAGAACATTCTTGCTCATTTGCAATTCATACCTTTTCGCTACTCACAACCCCGCCGGGGATTCCGGCGGAAACACAAACGCCTGGATTTCATCGATCACGGCCAAACGGTACTCCTGCGAGACCGGGAATTTCCGCTCCCGGTCACCACGGAAAAAGAAGACCACGTCGGGACGGTCCTTCTTCAGCAGAAGCGCTTTCAACTGATTGTTGCTGATGCGGATCGGAGTTTCCCCCGCCTGTTCGGCGCGGCCGATCCCGTACCAGAATTCGCCTTCGGAATCCAGCAGCCTGGCGTCGGAACGGCGGTAGACCCAGCCGACCGCGTGAATCAGGCTCGGGTGCGTAATCAGCACGGCCCGGGAGGGGTCGAAGCCGAGTTTCGCCGGGAAAGCGGCCAGTATTTCCACCGGCATCTTGGCGGGCGACAGTTTTTCCGGAATCGCCCAGCCGCCGACCGTCACCACCAGCCCGATCCCGAAAAAGAAGAGATAGAACCGGGTCCGCCAGACGCTGCGGCGGCAGAAGAGCAAGAGCCCCCCGGAGAGCATCCCGCAAAACCCGAGCAGCCCGACGATGATTCGCTTCGAGGCGAATTGCGGAATCAGGTCGGCGAACGCGATCGCCAGCACCCCGGCCCCGGCGACCAGCAGCAGCGCGCCCCAGACCGTCATGACCACGTCAAACGCCCGGTGCGACCCGCCCGTCCGGAAATAAGCGGCCACGCCGACCGCGCCCATGATCGCCAGGAACGGAAAGCATGGCAGGATGTAAGTCGCCAGCTTTCCGCTCGAAACCGAAAAGAACACGAAAGGCAGCGCCACCGCGCAAAGACAGAAGCGGTTGAGCGGCGCGCGCAGGAAATTCTTCCACGACGACCGGATTCCGGGAATCGCCGCCGCCAGCAGCAACCCCGCCGGGAAGATCCCGGCGATCAGGTACGGCAACAGAATCCACGGCGGTCCGCTGTGCTGCTCGCCGCTGCTTGAAATGAAACGCTGGAAATGCTCGACCACCACAAAGTAACGCCAGAAATCGCCGTCGGCGCGATGCACCGCCAGCGCCCACGGCGCGATCACGGCCACGGCGACCGCCAGCGGAATCCACGGCAGGATCAGGAACTCCTTCCACTTCCGCTCCCAGATCAGGAAACCGACCATCGCCAGGCCCGGAACCACGAAGGCGAGAAAACCCTTGGTCAGGAACGCGCACGCGGCAAAGAGTCCGCAGATCACCAGAAGCGCGAACTTGCGCCGGGTGAAGCGGGGCTCCATCGCGGCCAGGAACGCGGTGCAGGAGACCCCGGTGACGAACCCCGTCAACTGGCTGTCCAGCACGGCAAACGTGCCGATTCCATACGCCAGCCCGCAGGCGAGATAGAGCACCGCCGCCAGTGCGGCGATTCTCTCGTCGCGCAGCGTCTGCTGGACCAGCAGCGCGATCAGCAGCGCGGCCAGCCCGGCGCCGAGCGCGGCGGGCAGCCGCAGCGCGAACGCGTTTTCGCCGAAGACCTTGAAGCTTCCGGCCGTCATCCAGTAGCCCAGCACCGGTTTTTCATAGTAACGCATATTCATCAGGCGCGGCTGGGCGTAATTGCCCGACGCCATCATCTCGCGCGGAATTTCGGCATAACGGAACTCGTCCGGCGCCACCATCGGCCGTCCGCCCAGCGGCAGCAGATAGGCGAATACAAAAAATAACGCGGCTAGCGCATAATACTTCATAGCATTTTTTCTCCTCTTGATCGGTAATGGACAAGGAATATTCCGCCGGAACCTTGGACGGACTGCCTCTCCGGAACGACGGGCATTTCACGCACCCGCTTGCCGGAACCGGTCACCACCAGAATCGGTCTCGCGCCCTCTTCGACCAACTCCTTCAGCCGTTTCGGCGTGTAGAAGCGGCCCCGGCCTTCGGGGCGATCCAGCCCGTAGGCAAATTCCCCTTCTTTCCGATAGACGCCGATGTCGTCGCTGCGCAGCGCCCAGGCGGTCGCCGCCGTCATGCGGTCGTCGGCCAGCACCAGCAGGCCGGGCCCGGCCACCCGGGCCGCGCTCCGGACAATGAAATCGACCGGCGCAGGATACCGCATCAGATGCGGCGGAATCGCCACCGGATAGGAGAACGCCGCAAACCCGATTCCGACGCAGAAACAGGCGAACTTCAATTCGGCGGACTTCACCTCCTGCGCCACCCGGAGCCAGAGCAGCAGCACCATGACCGCGATGACCGGCAGGAAAAAGTTCTCGCCGCGCCAGTAAAGCAGGAATTTCTCCGGGATCCGCCCCGGAACGAACAGATGGAACGCCTGCACCGCAAACAACACGATCAATGCCGGAAGCAGGACGCGGAAGAGCGTTTTGATCACCCAGTCCGCCTCGCGCAAGCTCCTGCCGGTCTCCGCATAGCGGACCAGCCCGGCGGCGGTCAGGATGGCGAAGGCGGGGAAGCCGGGCAGCAGGTAAGTGGCCAGTTTCCCGCTCGAAATCGAAAACAGCAGGAACCAGGCCGCCCCCATGCAGCCGGCGTAGCGCAGCAGCGGGGTCCGGAACAATTCGCGCGCCTTGCCGCGATATCCGAGCCAGACCGCCGGGGCGAAGAGCGTCCACGGCAGCATTCCGCCGAGCAGCACCGGCAGGAAATACCAGAACGGCTGCAAGCGGTCGTCATTGGCTCCCTGCCCCGAGGTGAAACGCTGAAAGTGCTCGACGCCGATGAACTGATGCCAGAAGTCCGGGTCCGCCCGGTGGACCGCAAGCGTCCACGGCGCAATGACGGCCAGCGCCACAACCAGCGGAATCCACGGCAGCGTGAACAGCCGCCTCCATTCCTTCTGCCAGAGGAGGAAGGGTACGATCGCCGCCGCGGGCAGCACGAATCCGAGCAGCCCTTTGGCGAGAAACGCCAGCCCGACGCCAACCCCGGCGACGGCCAGGTATCCGGCCTGTTTCCAGCGGTTCTTCTCGGTATCAGCGTAATAGAACGCGGTCATGGTGAGCATGACGAAGAAACTCAGATTGGCGTCAAGCACCCCGTAGGTGCCGACCGCGAAGACCAGCCCGGAAAGCAGGAAGACCGCCGCGGCGACGCAACCGGTCTTCTCCGCTCCGGCGCGGCGGCAAAGCAGCCAGATGAGCGCCGCCGACAGCAGCGTGCAGAGCGCCCCCATGATCCGGACCGCGCCGGGAACCTCGCCAAACACCGTCATGGCGGCGGCGTTCATCCAGTACCCCAGCACCGGCTTTTCGAAGTAGGGCAACCCGTTGAGGCGCGGAACGATGAAATCGCCGGAGGCGATCATCTCGCGGGGAATCTCCGCATAGCGCGTTTCATCCGGCATAAAAAGCGGCCGCTGCCAAATGGGCCCGAGGTAAAGCACGGCAAAACACGCGATCACCAGAAGCGGAATATACTTTTTCATAACAGAAACCGCCGTAACGGTTTACAATCTCCCTTCGTTCCCTCTCGTCCGGACCGCCCCCCCCCGGGGGCTGCGAAAAATGGTCGGGGTGGTGGGGATCGAACCCACGACTTTCTGCTCCCAAAGCAGACGCGCTAAGCCACTGCGCTACACCCCGCAAAATCCGACACATTCGATACAATACCGCCAAAACGGCGAATAGTCAAAGCAAAGGCCGGGATATTCCCGTTTTTTTGAAAAGAAGCCGCCGCGATTCCGTTCCGCGGCGGCCGTTGCAGGGGCGTCAGTTGAAGACAAGCACGCCGGGGTCGTACCCTTCCGGCGCTTCGTAGCCGAGCAGCTCGATGCAGGTCGCGGCCAGCGAACTGATCCCGAGCCCTTCGCGCAGTTCGTGCTTGTACTCGCCCTTCGACTCGGGGTCATAGACGATGCACGGCACCGGGTTGAGCGAATGGCTGGTCTTGCGCGCCGGGACTCCGGCCTTGTCGAACTTCACATTGCCCTTCTTGTCGTGTTCGAGCATGTCGTCGGCGTTGCCGTGGTCGGCGCTGATCACCAGCACGCCGCCGGCGGCCTCGATCGCGTTCCGGATCCGGGCCAGGCAGAGGTCGAGCGACTCCATCGCCACGATGACCGCCTCCAGGTTGCCGGTGTGCCCGACCATGTCGCCGTTCGGGAAGTTCAGGCGGATCATGCCGAACTTGCCGCTGGCAATCGCCTCGACCACCCGGTCGGTGATCTGGGCGCACTTCATCCACGGCCGCTGTTCGAAGGGAACGATGTCGGAGGGAATCTCCTCGTAATCGTCCAGCGTGTCGCTGAATCTGCCGGAGCGGTTGCCGTTGAAGAAATAGGTCACGTGCCCGTACTTCTGGGTCTCGCTGATCGCGAGCTGCGAAACGCCGGTCGCGCAAAGGTATTCGTCCATCGTGCGGTCGATCTCCGGCGGCGTCACCAGGTAGAGCTTCGGCGCGTGGAGGTCGCCGTCGTACTCCATCATCCCGGCGTACATCACGTCGGGACGGAAGCCGCGGTCGAACTCCGCGAGGGTGTCGGCCTCGAACGCCTTGGTGATTTCAAGCCCGCGGTCGCCGCGGAAGTTGAAGTAGATGACCGAATCGCCGTCCTTCATCGCGCCGACCGGCGTCTTGCCATCGTCGGAGATGACGAAAGGCGGCAGGTCCTGGTCGATCGCCCGGGTGCGTTCGCGGAGCGTTTCGACCGCCTCGTGCGCGGTCTTGAACATGTCGCCGTTGCCGTGGACGTGGATCTCCCACCCCTTGCGAACCATGTCCCAGTTGGCGTTGTAGCGGTCCATGGTGATGACCATGCGGCCGCCGCCGGAAGCGATCCGGGCGTCGAAGCCGCCGTTGTTCAGCCCGGCGAGGAACGCCTCGAAGGGGTCGATGTAGTCGAGCGCCGAAGTCTCCGGCACGTCGCGGCCGTCGAGCAGCACGTGAATGCGGACGCGCTTCACGCCCGCCTTCTTCGCCTCTTCGATCATCGCCCTGAGGTGGCAAATGTTGCTATGCACGTTGCCGTCGGAGAAGAGGCCGAGAAAATGCAGCGTCGAATGGTGGCTCTTCACATTGCCGATCAGCTTTTTCCAGACTTCGCCCTCGAAGAGCGTCTTCGAATTCACCGCCTCTTCAACCAGCTTGGCGCCCTGGGCGAAAACCCGACCGCAGCCGATCGCGTTGTGGCCGACTTCGCTGTTGCCCATATCCTCGTCGGAGGGCATGCCGACGGCGATGCCGTGCGCCTTGAGCTTGGTGAACGGGCAATCCTTCATCAGCCCGTCGAGCACCGGGGTGCGGGCGAGTTTGACCGCGTCGCCGTCCGGGTACTTGCCGAAGCCGACGCCGTCGAGAATGGCGAGGAGCACCGGTCCGCGGCGGGGAGTGAAGGCGGGATTCTTCTTGAGCGGCTGCAACATAAATTTCAATTCCTTATTCTTGATTTTCCGAATAGACGGGCGGTCAGCTGCGGTGCCCTTCGACCTGGGCAGAAATCACGCCCTTTTTGCTGGTTTCGCAGAAGTGGAGAAATTCGACCACCTCCGGAATCTGCGGCAGCTCGGCGCGGATCTTCTCAAGCGCGTTGGAGGGAATGAGCCCGCTCCGGTAGTAGAGGCGGAAGATCTGCTTGATGACCGAGATCGTCTCGGTCGAAAACCCGGCGCGCTGGAGACCGACCTTGTTGATCATCTTGACTCCGCCGTTGCGCCCCTCGGCCATCATGAAAGGCGGCACGTCCTTCGAAAAAACCGACCCGCCGGAGATGATGGCGAACCGGCCGATCCGGCAGAACTGGTGAAGCCCGACCAGGCCGGAAATCAGCACGTTGTCGAAAATCTCGCAGTATCCGGCGGTTCCGGCATAGCCGACGTAGATCACGTTGTTGCCGACGATGCAGTTGTGCGCGACGTGGGTCGCGTTCATGAACATGTTGTGGTTGCCGATCCGGGTTTCGGTGCCCGGCTTGGTTCCGGTGTGGATGGTGCACCCTTCGCGGAAGATGTTGTCGTCGCCGACGTTGAGGTAGGTCGCCTCGCCGGGGACGACGGAGTGGTCCTGGGCGGGCTGCCCGAGCGCCGCGAACGGGTGGATCGTGTTGTTCTTGCCAAGCGTGGTGTACCCGTCGATGTTGCAGTGACCGATCAGGCGGGTGCCGGAGCCGATCTTCACATTCGGCCCCACGAAGCAGAACGGACCGACCTCGACGCCGTCTTCGAGTACGGCGCCGTCGGAAACGATGGAGGAAGGATGGATTTTCGGCATATGCGGGAACCTCATGTTTCAGGGCTGAACTTCATATCAGTTTCTCTAATATACCATCAAAATCGGCGACTATCAAACCCCGGCGGCTTGCAAAAGCGGAAAAAGCGCGTATTTTATCAACAACCGAAGGATCGTATTCTGCAATGAAAATCTGCCTGATTCTCGACCGGCTGCGCAGCGCGCACAACACCGGCAATTTGTTCCGCATCGCGGAGGCGTTCGGAGGTGAGATCATCGCCTGCGGCTACACCCCCTCCCCGCCTCACCCCAAACTGGCCAGAACCGCGATGGGGACGGACCTTACCGTCCCCTGCCGCACCATGCCGGACGCGGCTTCGGCGGTGCGGCTGCTGCGGAGTGAAGGGTATGCGATGATCCTCGCCGCCGAACCGGGGCCGGAGAGCGTGTTCGCCTGGAAGAAACACTACGAGTTCCCGCTCGGAATCGTGTTCGGCAACGAAGCGCTCGGCGTTTCGCCCGAAGCGCTCGCCGAAGTGGACGGGCTCGTCGGGCTGCCGATGCTCGGCGAAAAGGCCTCGATCAACGTCGGCAACGCGGCGGCGGCCATTCTCTACGCGGTCGCCGCAACCACGGAGGCGCTATCATGAAGATCGGGCTGGTCGGCAAGAATCTCGACGACATCCGGCCGCAACTGGAATACGCGGGGCTCGAAGAGGCCGCGCCGGGGGAAACGCCGGAGATCATCGTCGCCCACGGCGGCGACGGCGCGCTGCTCGGCGCGACGCGCGATTTCCCGGAGCTGCCGATCCTGCCGCTACGCGACGAACGGACCGCGCCCCTGTGCCCGCGCCACGCCTGTTCGCGACAGTTGGAGCTGTTCCGCGACGGCGAAACCCGGCTGGTCCGGCTGCCGAAGATTTCCGGGACGGTGCGCGGAATCACGCTTCTCGCGCTCAACGACGTGTTCCTGCACAACCTCGACCGGTCGAGCGCGCTGCGCTACCGGGTCCGCATCGACGGCGAACTCTACGCCGACGAGGTGGTGGGCGACGGCGTCGGCCTGGCCAGCATGCACGGCAGCACCGCCTATTACAAGAGCATCACCCACAGCATCTTCCGGGTCGGGATCGGGCTGGCGTTCAGCAACTCGACCG
>Ga0209373_10004605_pt1 | contig 11774 bp, 7 predicted proteins | sample Higcelweek5metaG_FD_187173 | JGI IMG/M metagenome (GOLD analysis project Ga0209373, IMG submission 187173) | Freshwater pond sediment microbial communities from the University of Edinburgh, under environmental carbon perturbations - High... | ecosystem: Environmental > Aquatic > Freshwater >... | reverse complement strand
GCCCCGCAGCGTTCACATTTCCCATTGACTACTTCTTCGTTTGCAAGTCCTGTCTTGCAAGACGGGCACCAATTAATCGGCATTTCTTTCTCATATGCCAATCCCTCTTTAAACATCTTTACAAATATCCATTGTGTCCATCTATAAAAATCTGGGTCTGTAGTATTAACCTCCATATCCCAATCATAAAGTGCTGCAATCTGATTAATCTGCTTTTTAATATTTCCTACATTTTCTGCTGTCGATTTTGCCGGATGCACGCCCATTTTAATAGCATAATTTTCTGCTGGAAGACCAAAAGCATCCCAGCCCATTGGATGTATAATATAATAACCATTCAACAATTTATACCGACTCCATACATCAGAGATCACATACCCTCTCCAATGTCCAACATGCAATCCGTTTCCCGATGGATATGGAAACATATCCAGACAATAATATTTTTTTCTTTTTCCATCATTAACATTGACAGGATTCTCTGCCCATAATTTAGTCCACTTTTGCTCTATTTCTCTGTGATTGTATGGTATTGCCATTTTAATCTCCATTCCGCTACTAACGCTTGTAGCATAAATAGTAATAAAATGATGTGCGTCTTTCACCATTCCTTTGCATTTTCTAGAAACACTGCCAAATAAAAAATAGCCCTTTCGTCTTCCATAACAGAGACGAAAAGGCTAACCAATTCCGCGGTACCACTCTAATTCATTCTTGCGAATGCACTTATTTATCAATAACGGGATATCCCGCCCTAATCTACTATTCTTTCAACCAGGGAACTCCAAGGCGAGTTGGGAGATTTCATTTATTGCCTTTCACCAAATAGCAACTCTCTGAAAAATGTATACTCTTAATACTCCTCTTCAACGTCTATTCTTTTCATGAAGTTAATTTTATCATAAAATTAACTTTTGTCAAGAGTTCCTTGCCATGTGATTTCTCGCTGTTACTATGATACTTTTTCAAATTGGCTATTATACAAATCAGCATAGAACTTGCCAGCCTTTAGTAACTCTTCATGATTTCCGCTTTCAATAATGTCCCCATCCTTCATAACCAATATTACATCCGCATTACGTATCGTAGATAATCTATGTGCAATCACAAAAGATGTTCTGCCTTCCGTTAATCGATCCATCGCCTGTTGAATGATTACTTCTGTACGTGTGTCAACTGAGCTTGTAGCTTCATCAAGAATTAGTAGCGGTGCATCCTGAATCATTGCTCTTGCTATCGTTACAAGTTGTTTTTGTCCAACAGATAAGCTTGCCTTATCATTTAAGACCGTATCATACCCATTAGACAGTGTTTTGATAAAATGATGTAGCCCAACCGCCTTACATGCTGCTACGACCTGATCATTAGACACTCCTTGCTTACTATATATAATATTTTCTCTTATTGTCCCTTCAAAAAGCCAACTATCTTGTAATACCATACAAAATTGACTATGTACATCTGCACGTGTTACCTGGCTAATTGGGATACCATCTAAACGAATCACACCTCCATCAATCTCATAGAACCTCATAAGAAGATTTACAATTGTAGTTTTTCCAGCACCTGTTGGTCCAACAATAGCTACTTTTTGACCTGCTTTAATGCTAGCCGAGAAATCGTGAATAATCATTTTATCCTTATCATAACCAAATGTAACATGTTCAAAATCTACATTTCCTTCAATATTTGAAAGTGTTTTCACCATAGTATCCTCGTTATCAAGCTCCTCTTCTTCAAACAGTTCAAAAACACGCTCACTAGCCGCTGCAGTTCTTTGCAGATTCTGTGCTCCCTGAGCAAGCTGTGATAGTGGCTGTGTAAACAAGCGAACATACAGCATAAAAGCCACAATTACACCAAAACTTATCGTTCCATTCATTGCTAAAACAGCACCAATTACGCAGACACATACATATCCAAAGTTCCCAATAAATGCCATGATGGGCATCATAAGCCCTGACATAAACTGTGATTTCCATCCACTCTTATAAAGCTTGTCGTTAATTGCTTCAAATATCTGTGTTGCCTCTTTTCCTCCATTATATGCTTTTACAACATTATGTCCTGAGTATACCTCTTCAATATGACCATTAATATCACCTAACTGCTTCTGCTGTGCTGTAAAATATTTTTGAGACTTTTTCATAATAAATATCATAAGCATAAATCCAATCATCGTACTTCCGATTGCTGTCAAGGCTAATATCCAGTTTGTCAAAAGCATCATGATAGTCGCACCGACAAACATAGTACTTGCAGTCACCAATGTCCCAACACTTTGATTCAACGTCTGCCCTATGGTATCAACATCATTTGTGACACGGCTAAGCACATCACCATAACTTACTTTGTCAAAGTATTTTAGGGGTAATTTATTTACCTTTTGAGATATTCCTGTTCGCAGGTTTTTCGATATTTTTTGTGTCACGGATGCCATCACAAAACTTTGGAAAAAGCTCAATATAGACGCACCCACATAAATAACTACAAGTATTATGCCAATTTTTACAACTGCATCAATATCTATCGTTCCTGTAAGACCCTTTGTTATTTCATTTGTCATATTCTTTAATTTATCAGGACCTAGAATTTGCAGTACTGTTCCAGCAACTGCTGCAATTAATGCAATGCAGATCGCAGGTAAATAGTTTTTGCAATATACAATCAATTTGCCCCAGGTCTTTCTGAATTCTTTTGGTTTTTCTACGACTCCACCAACGCCGGGACCATTCAATCCTCTAGGTCCTCCCATAAAAGGTTTTGCATTTGTTCTATCACTCATTTTCAAGTTCCTCCTTACTAAGCTGTGACATTGCGATTTCTTTATAAACTTCACAAGATTTTAGTAATTCCCTATGAGTTCCAATCCCTACCACATTACCTTCATCTAATACTACAATCTGATCTGCATCCATAATCGTCCCGATTCTCTGTGCTACTATCATGCTGGTAACACCTGCTGTTTCTTGTTTCAGAACGCTTCTAAGTACTCGATCTGTCTTATAATCCAGTGCTGAAAAAGAATCATCAAAAATATAGATTTCAGGCTTACGACAGATGGCTCGTGCAATCGCAATTCGTTGTTTTTGTCCTCCAGATACATTAGCACCACCCTGTGATATTGGCGATTGATATTTATCTTCCATCTCTTCCACAAAATCAGTCGCTTGCGCAATCTGTACTGCTTTCTTGATTTCTGCTTCGGAATAATCATTTATCCCATTATCTCCATAGGCGATATTTGAGCTTACTGTTCCTCGGAATAATACTGCTTTTTGCGGAACATATCCGATTTTATTGTAAAGTGCTTGTTGTGAATACTCTTTTACATTCACGCCATCAACAAGGATTTCTCCCTCTGTTGCATCAAAAAAGCGTGGAATTAAATTAATCAATGTACTTTTGCCACTTCCTGTTGAGCCTATAAATGCTATTGTTTGCCCTTGTGTGACAGTAAAATTTACATCTCTGATTACATACTCAGCAGCATCTGGATACTTAAAGCAAACGTTCTTAAAGGTAACCTCTCCACTTATTCCTGCCTTTCCCTTGGTTAATGTTCCATTCTTTATTGTTGGCTTTGTTTCTAAAACTTCATTCACACGTTTTGCAGAGACAGTAGCTCTTGGTAATATGATAAATAGCATGACCAACATCATAAAAGCCATAATAATCTGCATTGCATAAGATGAAAAAACAACCATATTCGAGAACAGCGTGAGCTGGTCCACGCGTGCTGCTTCGCGAATCAGGTAAGCACCTATCCAGTAGATTGATAAACTAAGCCCACTCATAATGAGAGACATTGCAGGCATTAGGACTGACATTGCACGGCTGGTAAATAGATTTGTGTTTGTAATATCTCTATTGGCTATTTCAAATTTTTCTTCCTGATAGTCCTCTGCATTATATGCACGTACCACCCGAAGTCCCATCAGATTCTCTCTTGTAACACGATTAAGGTTATCTGTAAGTATTTGCATTTTTTTAAACTGTGGTAGCACAAATGTCATAATGAATGAAATTATGATAATCATAACTAAAACAGCGACACCTGTTGCGAGTGTCCATTCGGCCCCTTTACCTGATATCTTAATGATTGCCCAAACAGCTAAAATCGGTGCTTTCACTATCATCTGCAGACCCATAGTCACCAACATCTGAATATGCGTGATATCATTGGTCGAGCGTGTAATGAGACTCGATGTTGAAAACGCATTAATCTCTTCCATCGAGAAGGACTGCACTCTTGAAAACAGCATACTCCGAAGTCTTTGTGAAAAAGATGCTGCAATCCTGGCCGCAAAAAAGCCGACAATAACTGCACTCGCTAGACTCCCTAGTGCACAAAGCAACATTTTTCCACCTGATACCCATATATCCGATATGTTACTATTTGGAGTCTGCACCAACATTGTTATCTTCGACATATAATCTGGCAATTTCAAATCAAGCCAGACCTGTATCACTATAAATACCAGACTAATCAAAGCCTGTAACCATTCTTCTCTTTTAAAGTACTTAAATATCCTGATCATTTAGACACCTATTCTCTTTCTTCTGTGCAAGTCTCCCTATAATACGTACATATTCCTGTGCATCATGTTCTCCCAGACTCTCTAACATATATGTGACATTGTCAAGAACCTTTTTATGATGCTTCTCGGTAGCTTCTTTTCCTAGCGCTGTTAGTGTAACCAAGACTCTCCTTCTATCATTTTGATCAATCTGACGGACAATCAGATTCTTCTTTTCCAAAGTTCGCAACGTTGCTGCAATTCTTGCAGAGCTAATTTCCATTTGACTACTGATTTCACTCGGAAGGACATCACCCTTTCGCATATATAAATATTCCAATACAAACGGTTCTCCACACACAGACCTATTCATTTCCTGATGCTTTTTTCCTTTATGAAGCATAAACATATTCTCCATAAGTCTCATTGCCAGTTCAACATAATCCATATATTTTCCTCCTAACACCATTTGTATCTAACACTGTTAGTAAATTACCACGATTCCATCTATCCGTCAAGCATAACTATACTAATTTAAGAAAGTATATACTTTTTTTATTCGTAAAGAAGTATTTGCAAATGATGCATCCCTGCAAACATAACAATCTCTTTTTTCGAAGGAATCAGTAAAAAACCCTTTTATGGTTTGAAACCACAAAAAGGTACTTTACAAATTCATATATTGCTGACAATATAATCATTCTGATTCTCTATGTTAGTTAATCAGCCCTAACTTTTCCATGACTTCAATGAGTTTTTCCGTATTAATTGGTTTTGATGCATAGGCTTCACAGCCATATTCAAATGCATTATGGACAACATCCGTTTCGCCAAGTGCAGTAATCATTATAATTTTGACACTATCTTCTGCCAACGTCCCATTTTGCAGTTCTAAATCCCGAATCGTTTTTAGTACCTTGACGCCATCCACTTTGGGCATCATAATATCTAAGCAAATTAATTGATACGGCGTTTGATTGCTCACTGCTAACATATATGCATCAATTGCTTCCAATCCGTCTACAACTATGTCACATTCTCCATATTTACTCATTACTTTGCTTAAGAATTTTCTGCTCACAAAATCATCTTCTGCAATTAGTATTTTCATATCATCTTCCTCCACTTTTTAATTATTTTAAATTCTTAACACTGAGTTCTAGGTTTGTTGCTGCTTCAAGTACTTGATCAATATCACCTCTTCGTGCTGCAAGCTCTACTTTAAATGCACATGTCTTCAACGCATTCATATTCAATTTTTCAAATAAATCTTTTAGTTGATGAACCACTTGCTCGATTTCAACGCAATTCTTTTTTTCTAAAGATGCCTTAAAATAATCCATTTCTTGTTCTATAAGTTGTATTGTATCCTCATCTAAAGCGCTACTGTGTTTATCAACAAATAGAAGCTCCCCTGTTTCGCTAACAACTGGTGTTTTGCCAGCATATACTTGTGTGTTTAAATGTTTTTCCATGACTGCATCAACTACAAGGAATAATTTTTCCATCGTTACTGGCTTAGATATATACTCATCCATTCCGGTCGCTAAAAATCGTTCTCTGTCACCCACAAGAGCAAATGCAGTAATTGCAATAATTGGGGTATGTCTTTTATTGCCCTCCATGCTTCTAATCAATTGTGTTGCTTGAATGCCATCCATAACTGGCATTTGTATATCCATAAGAATGAAATCATAATGCTTCTTGTCATAAATATCGACTGCTTCTTTGCCATTATTGGCTGTGTCAAACGTATATCCTCTTGTATCAAGCATGCGAGTAATTACCATTTGGTTAATCGTATCATCTTCAACAATAAGAACGTGACCTTTCCTCTTCTTTACAATTGGTTCATCCTCACTGACTGATGCTTCCTTATGCTGTGCTTTTAAGAAGGAAGCAGTAAAATGGAACGTGCTGCCCTGTCCCTTTTCACTTTCAAACCAAATACGTCCACCCATCATCTCGACAATTTGCTTACTAATGACAAGTCCAAGACCGCTACCACTATACTTTCTCGTATAAGAACTGTCAATCTGACTGAAGTCTTTAAATAGTTTATCCTGATCATCTGAACTAATACCAATACCTGTGTCTTTCACCGAAAACGCTAAGTCATATCGATTGCCTTTGTTTCTATTGACCTCGACTTTGACTATAACTTTTCCTCCTTGCGTAAATTTGATAGCATTACTAAGCAAATTATTAATCACTTGACGCAAGCGATTACTGTCTCCCATAATGTATTTTGGTACTTTCTCATCAATTTCATAATGCACAAAAATTTTTTTTTCGAGTGCTTTTTTACTATGCGATTTGATGATTTCTATCAGAAATTGTCTTAATTCAAAATCTTCATTATGAAAATTCATTTTCCCAGCTTCTAACTTTGAAAAATCCAATATATCATTTATCAGTGTTGTAAGTCCATTTACACATGATTTGGCTGTTAATAGATTATCCTTTTGTTCCCCATCTAATTCAGTCATCAGCGTCAAATCAATCATTCCGACAATTCCATTTAACGGTGTCCGAATCTCATGGCTCATATTTGCTAAAAATTCACTTTTAGCCTTATTTGCTTTTTCTGCCTGCAAAATTGCATTTTTTAGTTCCAAATCAATCTGCTTTTTATGATCAATATCGTTCGTAAGTACTACTATATGATTATCTTCCGGACTATAGAACGACATGTCATACCATCTATTAAATTGTGGCAAGAACACCTCGCTTAGCGTAATATTTTCGCCTACTTTAAGGCTCCTATTAGCAATATCAAGATCTTCTTTTATTTCTATAAAAGTTTTACCAAAAACTGCCTCAAAACTTTTTCCAGAGGCTGACTGAGGTTCTAATCCATACATACGTTCAAATGCTTCATTAACTTCCAATAATTCTGCATTGATAACCTTGTTTTGTTTATCCCTGTCTAACCTTATATAGGCAAATCCTGAGTGCATATTCATAAATAGGGAATAATATTTTTCTTGGCTTTCAAGAGCAGTTGCTTCCGCTTCTTTACGCTCTGTGATATCAAATATGGTACCAATATAACCGCCAAATTGATTATCATTGTCATAATAAGGAATACCAGTAATAATAACATTTCGATATGTTCTATCCCCTCTTCTAAATCTAACTTCCATTTCGCATCTTATTCTCTCTTCAAATGCTATTTTGAAAGCATAGTCCATTTCTGGATAATCCTCTGGATGAACGTGCGCCAAAATCAAATCTATTCCCTTATTAACAGTATCATGCCCCACAAAGCTTAAACAAGTCTGATTTATATAATTACATTTCATCCCTTGATCTGTACGCCATACCATCATTGGCAATGAATCCAGCATTTTTATACTTGCAAGCTTCGCACGGTTTAACTGCTCTTCATGAACGACCTGTTTAGAAATGTCTTCAATAATGATTAAAATATTTTTTTCCCTTCCAATAGCAAGCGAAATACAATTAACTTTGCACCAGATTGATTTAGTATCTTCTTGTAGCTTGCGATTTATTTCTACAATCAATTCTTGCTCAAATAAATCTTCCCTAATTATTTTTGTTATTACACTTCTTAAATCGCAAACCGAACACCTGTCACCTTTCCCACAACCATATTCCTGACTTGAAATACAATGGAGACCATCACCGATGACTTTGTCTATCAAATCTACTTCATTAATATTAAAACGCTTTATGAATGCTGCATTAGCTTTACAAATTTTCATTTTTTCATCGATTACCAGCATCCCCATTGGCATATGTTCAAAAACTGTCTGCACATTAAGACATTTGAATTGTTTCATAACGCTTCCCTCTTTAAAATATGGTTACAACACTAGTAATGTTGACTTTGTTGCAACGGATTCTTTGTCTGGCAATTTTATAAACAAAATCCAGCATAAGACTTCCTATCATAGAATGACATTACATTATCCAAAGAAACTTAATAATTTGAGAGGTATCGAATCAAGCGGACTTTGCTTTTCTACAGCTCCTACTTCAAATGCCACTTTAGGCATACCATATACGACGCTAGTCGCTTCATCCTGACCTAATGTTCTTGCCCCACGATGTCTCATAGAAAGCAATCCTTTTGCGCCATCATAGCCCATACCTGTAAGTATGATCCCAATTGCCTTGCTTTGACATTCTTTTGCAACTGATTCAAAAAGAACATCAACTGATGGACAATGACCATTTACTTTTTTATCCTTAAAAACTTCTGCTCTATATTGATTTCCAATTTTTTTTACAGCTAGATGCTGATCACCAGGTGCTACCAAAATCCGTCCCGTTTCAATGATATCTCCAGTCTGTGCTTCCTTCGCTTCAAATTTTGTTTGCATATTCAAACGTTCTGCGAACATTCTAGAAAACAAAGGTGGAATATGCTGTACAATCACTATGCCAGGAAGTGTGGCTGGCAAATCCTTTACCACTCTGAAAATAGCCTCTGTCCCACCTGTGGATGCCCCTATGGCAATCATTTGATAACCACCAGCATTTTTTACATCCGCATGCATTGGTTTGCTTACTGCTGCTTTATTTAGCACTTTTGCCCCATATGCCGCTCTCACCTTATATACAACATCTTGTACGAAGATTTCTATGTCTTCTGCCGATTTAATATTTGGTTTTGTCAAAAAATCAACTGCCCCAACTTGCATTGCATCAAAAACCGCATCACTAACTGAGCTTATTACTACCACAGGTACTGGATACTGTGGTAGCAAACGTTTTATAAAATCTATCCCATTCATTCTTGGCATTTCTATATCGCAGGTCACCACATCTGGCTCAAACTCGATTATTTTATCTCGGGCATCAAATGGATCGACTGCCCTTGCCACAACTTCAATGCCTGGGTCTGTTTCTAAGACTCTTGCAAGGAGCTCTCTATATAGCATACTATCATCAATCACTAAAACCCTTATTCTTTTTGACATCGCTGCTCTCCTTATAGAATTTACTTTCTGTATATTGCTGGACAAATATATTTGAATTGAGATTTACTCCTATTAACAGTTTCAGAATGTCCGATAAATAAATAACCGCCATCTTCCAGCTGATGATAGAACTTCTCAATTAATTGGTCCTTTGTCTCTTGATTAAAATAAATCATTACATTTCTACAAAAAATAATATGAAATTTCTTTTTAAAAGGGAAAATAGGTTCCATCAAATTAAATTTTCTATAAATCACTTCATTTCGTATACGATCTGTCACCTGCATGTTATTTTTATCGATTCGTTTAAAATAAGTTTGTTTATAATATTTTGGCAGTGGCACTAATTTATCGTCTGAATAAATACCTCTGGCCGCCGTTTTAAGAACTGAACTTGAAAGATCAGTTGCCAGAACCTTCGTATCCCAGCTTAGCTTCTCACGAAAAAAGAATTCATCAATAATCATCGCTATTGTATAAGGTTCCTCTCCTGATGAACTTGCCGCACACCATGTTCTTAAATCCATATCCTTAATAGTGGTTGACATTTGAGGTAGCACCTTTTCTTTTAGAAAAGTAAAGTGCTCTTCCTCCCTCATAAAAAAAGTGTGATTTGTAGTGATTCTATCAATTAGCTTAACAATGCCTTCACCACTTTTATCTTCCATAATGGTTTTAAAATAATCTGTAAAATTATCAAACCCCATTTGCTCCATAATGATATTCAGTCTGCTCATAATCATGGTTTGTTTTTCATCTTTTAAATGAATGCCATAATGAGCTTCGATATATCCAGCTAATTGTTTAAACTCTCCGATTGTCATTTGAATCATACAAACACTTCCCTTAAACAAAATGGTGTTTCTATACAGGAGAAGGGTCAATTCCCCTCCCCCTGACACAGCATGCCCTTTTACTTAATACTTGCCAAATTCATTATCATTTAGATCAATTTTAGTAGTCCGAAAAGTTTTTTCCTTTGCTACTGCATTTTTATTTTTTTCACTCATACTTTCAAGCATTCTAAGAATATCAGGATTTAGATCATCAAGCCCTTTGTAATTATATGTTTGATTGACTTTTTTTAAATGAAATTTACCAACCTGATTTTTTAGCATCTCTGCTTGGCTTGAAAGCTCTTGGCTTGCTGCCGCAGTTTCCTCTGATGTCGCTGATGTGGTTTGCACAACATCTGCGATTTGAATAATGCCCTTATTGATTTGATCAACACCACTAGCCTGTTCATTTGATGCTACCGCAATATTGCTTACTAAGTTGGCTGCCTTTGCAATATCTTCAACGATGCTGTTAAGTGCCTGTGCTGTAGAATTTGCAATTGCTGTTCCTCCTTCAACCTTTATGATAGAGCCTTCAATGAGTGCTGTGGTTTCTTTTGCCGCATTTGCAGACCGAGCGGCAAGATTTCTGACCTCTTCTGCTACCACTGCAAAGCCTTTGCCGTGTTGCCCTGCACGAGCTGCTTCTACTGCCGCATTAAGTGCAAGAATATTTGTCTGAAATGCAATTTCATCAATGACCTTTATGATTTTTGAAATATTATTAGAAGAATCATTGATCTCTGACATTGCTTTTAACATATGAGACATTTGTTCATTTCCTTGTTCTGCATTCTTCTTTGTCGTTTCAGAAATATTTTCTGCTTCATTCGCATTCTCTGCATTTTGCCTGGTCTGTGCTGCAATTTGCTCAATAGATGCTGTTAGTTCTTCGATAGCGCTGGCCTGTTCTGTTGCACCCTGTGATAACGCCATACTGGAATCAGATACCTGGCAGGAGCCTGCTGCGACCTGATCTGCTGCACCATTTACCTCTGTCAGCACCTCATTTAAAGATGAAATGATAAGGCTAAGCGCTTCCCTCATCTGTGAGAAATCACCTTTATAATCTCCTGTAATAGAAATAACCAAGTTACAATTTGCCATTTCGGTAAGGATATTTGTAATTTCACTGACTAATGCCGAAATGGTGTCAAGTGATGAATTAAGAGCATTTTTAATATCTGCATGATCACCTTGGTAATTGCCTTTAACACGAACCTGTAGATTACCTTCAGACATTTCTTGGAGCACACTTGCTGACTCTTTCACTGGTGCAATAACTGCATCAAGAGTAGCATTTACACCACTTACGATTTCTGCATACCCACCCTTAAATAGGGTTGCATCTCCACGAACATCTAGCTGGCCTTCAATTGCTGCCTTTATGAGTGTCCCTGTTTCATCAATCAAATTTCTAAGTGTATCTATGACAAGCTTCATCGAATTGCCAAGTGCATCCTGCTCTG
>Ga0209373_10004604_pt1 | contig 11778 bp, 9 predicted proteins | sample Higcelweek5metaG_FD_187173 | JGI IMG/M metagenome (GOLD analysis project Ga0209373, IMG submission 187173) | Freshwater pond sediment microbial communities from the University of Edinburgh, under environmental carbon perturbations - High... | ecosystem: Environmental > Aquatic > Freshwater >... | reverse complement strand
AAAATTAAAAGAAAAATATGGAATTGATAATAGGTTATATGATGTTGATAAAAAAGAAGTTGTAAGCACAAAAAGACTAACAGAAAGTGACATAGGTAAGTTTGAAATGAGAGGTACACGTATTGCACCAATAAACCTTACTTTTGGAATTGGCTCTCCTTGGGAATTTGGAGGAGATCAATATTTTGGGAAAGATGTGGAAATACCTTGGGGTGTTGCTGGTTCAATTGGAACAAACTTTAATTTTTATCAAGAAGATTTTTATAAAACACTTGATGAAAAGGGTGCTTTCAAAGCATTATCATCTGAACAAAACTTAAAAAATGTAATAAGTCGATTTCAAAATACAACTCTTGCTGGATATTTTGTTATTGGTGGTACTTGGGCAACACATACACAAATAGAATTAAACCTAACATTAATTCCTCCAGAAATGAATGCTATTGGAGCTCAATCAACACAAACAAATCGTCCTTGGTTACCATTTAATACTCTTTTATCTATAAAAAAAGATTTACATGATTTTATTCTTTCTTTTGATTTTCAAGATCAGTATGTTCCTTCTAATAATAAAAGAGATTTTATGTTTTCTGTAAATATTGAAATGGTTGCATTTCCATTTAGTACAAAAGATATTACAGGAGCTACAAAAAATCTTGGCAACCTAACAGGTGGGCTTCAATAAATTTAATTATTAATAAAAAAATAGAGGCTCAAACTTTTTATTTAAAAGAATAAAACCTCTATTTTTTATGTTTGTGGGCAATTCATGAATTGCCCCTACATATCAAATTAACTTATATTAACTTATACAATCTTCTGAATTTACACATATTTTATAGTTTGGTTCATACATTTGTGAACGAACAAACTCAAGAAGATTTTCTGGTCTTTCTATTGTTGATAAACCTTTTTCAAATACAATATTGGCAACAGCTGTTGCAATATGTAGAGAAACTTCTCTAATTTTCTTTAGTGAAGGGTATATTCTTCCTTTGGAAAGATCATCTTCTGTAACTTGTTTTGCAAGTTCTTTTGCTGCAATATAAAACATTTCATCAGTTATTACTTTAGCACCTGCTACAATTGCTCCAAAACCAACACCTGGGAAAATATAGACATTATTACCTTGACCCGGTACAACTGTTTTTCCATTAACTTCAAGAGGTGGGAATGGACTACCTGATGCAAAAATTACACGTCCTTCTGAATAAGAATAAGCTTGTTCAGCAGAACATTCAGATTTTGATGTTGGATTGGAAAGAGAGAATATAATAGGTCTTTCATTAATCTTACTCATTATTTCAATGATTTCTTTTGTAAAAGTTTGTGGTTGTCCCGAAACTCCAATAATTGCAGTTGGTTTTAAAATTTCTACAGCTGTTTTAAAATCTTTAATATATTCAAATTCATGAGCAAAAGGACGTTTGTGCTCTACTAAGTCAGTTCTACTTTTTACAACTAAACCTTTTGAATCAACAAACCAACATTTAGCCCTAGCTTCATCTTCTGAAACACCTTCATCTTTTAGAGCAGAAACCATTAATTCTCCAATGCCAATTCCTGCTTCTCCAGCACCCAAAAATAATACTTTTTGATCTCTTAGAGTTGAACCAGCAACTTTGGCTGCTGTATATAATCCAGCAAGTGCAACACCTGCAGTGCCTTGAATATCATCATCAAAAGTACAAAACTCATCTTTATATTTATTTAACAAACGGAATGCATTATGATTTGCAAAATCTTCTAATTGTATTACAGAACCGGGATATAATTCTCTTACTGCTTCAAAAAATTCATCCATCAATTCATCATATTCTTTTCCAGTAACTCTTTTTTGTTGGAGACCAATATAAAGAGGGTCATCAATTAATGTTTGATTGTTTGTACCAACATCAATAGTAACAGGAAGGCAATATGCAGGGTCAATTCCACCACAAGCAGTATAAAGAGATAATTTACCAATTGGAATTCCCATTCCATCAGCACCTTGGTCTCCAAGACCTAAGATTCTTTCGCCATCTGTAACAACAATAATTTTGATATTTTTTTCAGACCAATTATTTAAAATTTGTCTTATTTTACCTTTATCATTAATAGAAATAAAAAGTCCTCTTGGTCTTCTAAAGATTGCTCCATATTTTAGACATGCTTCTCCAACTGTAGGAGTGTATATAATAGGCATCATTTCATCAAGATGATCCATTACAATTCTATAAAATAAAGTTTCATTTCTATCTTGAAGTGAAGTTAAGTGTATATATTTTTCCAAATCAGACTTTTGCATCATAAAGTTGCCCATTACACGTTGAATTTGCTCCTCTTGAGTAAAAGACCTAGGTGGAACTAATCCAAGAAGACCTAATTTTTCTTTTTCTTCTTGAGTAAAAGCACTTCCTTTATTTAGTCTAGGATCGTGAAGAATTTCTTCTCCATGCTTTGGTGTTTTTTTCATAAGTACCCTTTTTCCTTCTAAAAAATAATGATAATTTTATATAATTTACTTGGATAAAATACCTAAATGAGAAAAAATGATTTATTTAATTTAAATTTTGCTCTATCATTTTTTTCTTAATTATTAATTATTCCCTTTTGCATGATTTAAAAATTACAATAATTTCTTTATTTTGACAAGTTATATTTTTTTTATATAAGAACTAACTAAAAATTTCTTTATTTTCAAAAAGGTCTATAAATAAATTTTCCATCAACATTTTAGAATTTACATAGTTATCTAAATTTTTTAAATATTCTTCTAGTTTTTCTACAAAAATGACTTGTTTTTTTAAAATATTTTCTGTTTTTAAATTACTTTTTGAATATTCCCAAAGAGCGTATTGCAATGTGGATATAAAAACTTTTATTTCACTTGTTTCTTTTGTAAAAAATTCACTAGCAAACTTATTTGCTTCGAGATATGTTTTTGGTAGATAATTTTTAAAGTCAAAATTATTTTTTTCTTCCAAGTTTGATTCAAAAGACCTAATGGGTATTATTTGGCATCTGGAAATAATAGTAGGTAAAACACTATCCAATGTATCAACTGTAAGTATTATTGTTACATAAGATTTTGGTTCTTCCAAAGTTTTTAATAAAGCATTACTTCCAAAAACATTTAAAAAATTAATTTGCTCCAAAACCAATACTTTGTGGTCTGAAATAATTGGTTTGTTTTGGCTGACAGAGATTAAATCATGTATTTGGTCTAATTTTATAAATTTGCTATCTTCTGGTGGTGAAAAAATTCTAAAATCGGGATGTTGTTCATTTTGAAAAATTTTACAATTTTGACAATTATCGAGGGCATTTTTAGAATTACATAAAAGTATTTTGGAAAAGGCTTTTACAAATTCTAATATTTTATTGTTATCTTTTCCTGTAAAAATATAAGCATGACTAAGCCTATTATTTTTCCATGCTTGAGAAATAAGTTGAACTGCCAAAGGTTCTTTTTCACAAAAAGAACCTAAAGATTCTAAACTAAATAAATCGTTATTCACTTACTGTTTCTTTTGTTTTTTTCTTTCTTGCACGAGTTTTCTTTTTTGTATTTTTTTCATCTTTATCAGCATTATTTTCTAATGGGATAAATTTTAAACCTTCTCTATTTGCAGAATAACAAGCAATCATATTTCTTCCATCTTTTCTAGCCAAGTCAAGTCTTCTTGCTCCAAGTTGAATTAGTGAACGAGCTGCTTTTGCTTCAAAAGTAGCACATATACCAACTACAGGTTGTAATAGAGGATGATGTTTTAGAAGTGCGTTTGTACATCTTATCATAATATCAACTGTAGAATCTTGTTGAGTATTGGTTAGATAGAATAAAATTTCATATTTATCCCAATGAACAACCCAATCATTATTACGAACCATGTGTCTTACAATATTACTAGCTTCTATTAATAGTTTTGTATGTTCTTCTGATGTCAAAACTTTTGCCATACCAGCCAATTTATCAAAGGCAAGAACTGCAATTGTTCCATGTTCTTTTGCTAAGGTAATTCTATCAAATTCATCTCTAAATCTTTCATTAAAGTATGTTCTATCCCAAAGACCTGTTAGTTTATTTTTACTTGTTCTTTTTTCAACTTCAGAAGACATCATACTAGCATATTTTGACAAAGAAAGTTGTGGAATAATAGCTTTTAGTAAACCTTTTACCATTTCTACATCAGCTTTTTCTTTTAGTTGAACAACCAACATTCCCAAATAGAAATCTTCCAAATTTACAGAAACGGCATGAACATTTGGTATGTTTTCAATTTCTAAAGGAATCATTTCTTTAGATTGAATCATATCGCCTCTTTTTACGCTTTTTAGATAGTCGCCAAAGATGCTTTCTGAATTTTTTGTAAAAAAGTTAAAATCATTAGGGTTTGACCAACAAGCTGCTAACTCAACAAAAGGATAATATACTTTTATTAGTTCTGATAATTGTTTTGCATTTTTTTCCCAATCTATTGTTAGATAAAGTCTTGAATTTAATTCAAAAATGCTTTGTTTGTTGAATGAGCCCTTATTCACTATTTAATTGACCTACCTTTTCCCTTTTAATATTAACTACCTAATAATGGTTCCAATTTTAATATTGCATCACGAATTTCCATTCTTAGCAATCCTAAATTTGGCATACCTTTTGTAACAACTGCCAAAATAAAATTTGTTGTAACAGACATTACAAGACGTTCTTCATTTTGTCTTTCTATAACAAGTTGATGAATATCATTAGATTTATTAGATTGAGTCACCTTAATAGATTTCTCAAATTCATAAATAGCTCTTGCAAATAAAGATGCCAAAGACTCTGAATAGCCACTTTTGTGGTAGCTATCAGCAGCAATAAGAATGCCATCTTTATCAACAACTAAGGCAGTGTCTATACCTTCTACCTTACTTAAATTATTTAAAATAGAAATAACCGAATCTAGCATGTGTATCTTACTTTTGTATATCTTAATATTAAATTAAGATATATTTATTAATAAACATATCTTAAATACTTATTATAATACTGTTACATAAAAATAAAAAGAAGTCTATTTAACAAAATAGCAATATTTTTTATTTATTTTCTTCTGTTTTAGTAGGTTCAACAATGTTCACTTTGAGCATTTTGTCGCCTTCTCTCAACTTCATTACAACATCAAGACCTTCAATAACTCTTCCAAAAACTGCATAACTGCCATCTAAATGAGGAGTTTTATCAAGTGTGATATAAAATTGACTAGAAGCACTATTAGGGTCTTGTGATCTTGCCATTGCAACTACACCAGCAGCATCATGTTTTAGAACAGGACTTACTTCCAAAGGAATTGTTTTGCCAGAGCCACCCATTCCTGTGCCAAGAGGGTCTCCACCTTGGATTACAAAGCCTTCTACATATCTATGAAATTTTAGACCATTATAAAAACCTTTGTTGGTCAAATCCATAAAATTCTTTGTTGTAATTGGAGCTTTTGGTGTAAAGAGTACAAATTTGATAGTACCTTTGTTTGTTTCCAAAACTGCTACAGGCATGTCTTTTAAATCATCTTCATTACAAGATACGATAAACAAAGTTAAGGTAGATATAATAAGAACAAGGATAAGACTTAAAAACTTTTTCATATTAACAATCTCCATTAATAATCTATATAATTACTATTTTGCTTTCCTTGTTTACAAAAATGAATAACTGTATTTAGGTGAACAAAGAAAGCATTTATATCAGCATCAGTACTTGCAGATATCAATCCTTCATCAATTAATTCTATCAAGAAAGGATAGTGTATATAAGGCTCTACAAATATACTTGCTCTCATGATGTCAGTTAAATTTTCAACATCATTGTTGTCTCTAAACTGTTCATAAGTATTAAATAAATCTTGATAGCAATTATTTAATATAGCTATACTTATTCTGTCTTTTAACATTACATTTGCAGAAGATAGAGCGAACTTATTAAGTAGTTCATTTTTTATTTTATCTCCATCAAAAAAACCTCTTGAAAAATAAACACGAGGATGAACAAAATCATTCATAATAAAGTCTCCTTTGACTTAAAATCTAAAACCTTTAAAAATAAATAATTGAGCATTATTATAATTGAAAACTATTATTAATATAATCTATTGCTAAAATTTTACATGAAAAGTCTTTCAAATCAAATAAGAATATAAATATTTAATTAAAATTTTTGTCTGAATTATAGTGATTGACACATAAAAAAATTTTATTACCACTTAAAAATATTTAGTGCTAATAGTTTATTCTTGCCTTCATCTATATTTTTTGTTCCATTTTTATTAGAATCATCATTTAGCATAAAAGATGAATCACCTATAACAATAACTTTACCAAATCCAATATTAGAAACTCCAATTAGACCATATTTAGATGTTTCAAAACTTTTGTAAATCGTTTTAATTTGAAAACTGCCATCACTAGTAAAAGCAATTAGCTTAGTAATATCTGAATTTTGGTCTGTAGAAAAAAAACTTACACTAGCACTAGAATAAAAAACACAAGGTTTCATATTTTTTGTTATAAAATGATTTTCATCAAAATTAGAAACTAAAAGTTTTTCTTGAGAATTATCATAATTATTAGAATTGCTCTCTTTGATTAGGTTCAAATCTATTTTTAACTTTGCTGGTTCAAGTAATTTGTTTAATGATGTTGCATTAAAATATCCAAAACCACCCCATTCACCAAGTATAATAACTTTTTTACCACTTTTTATAAACTCATTAAGAATATTTAATTCATTGGAAGTATAATCAATTGAAGGACTTACAATTGTTATTATATCTATATCATTTAAATTTTCTAAACTAGATAAACTTTCAAACTTTGTTTCAAAACCATTTTTTATTAATGTATTACTCAACTCACTAAGAGATGATATAAAACTGCTATCAGAGACTCCGAATGGTTTTTTACTTGTATCAAAAAGAATAACTGGTGAATCTAATTTTGTTGTTAGAACAATACTACCAATATCTTTTATATTATTTGTTTCAACATTTATATTTTCAATTTTTTTTATATCATAACCTGTTTTGGAGATATTCAAAGAAAGGTTTGAACCATTGGCAGTAATACTAAAATTCCCATTGGCATCTGTTATAGCAATATTTGAACCAATTTGAATAATTGCTGATTCTACTGGTTTTGTATCAGATGATAATATTTTGCCTTTTATACCAATTTCTAATTTTGTTAATTCTATTGTTATAAATGGTAAATCAGTTTTTATTAGCATTCTTTTTACACTAAAATTTTTATAGTTATTAGCAGTAATATTTACGTTGTAATAAATATCTTGACGTAAATCAAATATTGATGAACCGTTTAGAGTTGTCTTTTTTGAATAAGTTTCTTGTTCATCTAATGTTGAAATTTCTACTTTTGCACCAGAAATTTTTGTTTTTGTTGCTTTATCAACAATTTCTACAGTCAATACTGTTTTTTTCAAATCATCAATAGGTGTTGGAATTGGAGTTGGTGTGGGTGTAGATGTGGGAACTGGTGTTAAAGTTTCTGATGTTGTTGGAGTTGGCGTTGGTGTAGATTCTACAGAGCTAGAAACACTAGGACTAGGAGAACTTGTCTCTATAGTTGGTTGAGTTGTCTCATTTTGACAAGAGAAAATAATAAAAGTAAAAAGTATTAATAATATTCTAAAAAATTTCATATATTTAACCTATTCTATTATAAAATCATGATTGTTTGACATTAAAGCTTTATAAGCATTGACTTTTCCATATCCTGTTTTATTATCAAAGCCTTTATCTTCTATGTCTGTAACAGTTGAAAGTATTCTTATTCTAACTTGTTGAACTGTCAAATTTGGCTCTACAGTCAAAATTAATGCTGCAATTCCAGATACATGAGCACAAGACATAGATGTTCCAGAAAGCCATGCATAAGGTCCTCTTACACCAGTTCTAAAGCCTTCATAAGTTATATAAGTTGGCCAAGTAGAATAAATTTTTTCACCTTCATAAGATTTTGAGCCTCCACCTGGTGCAGTAACTTCAATTTCTGCTCCACCATTGGAATAATTTCCAACTTTGTCATATTTTGTACTTGCTGCAACTGTTATTACATTTGGATAGGCTGCTGGAATGGCAACATCTGTAATTTTATTACTTTCTCTATTGCTTTCATTTCCACTTGCAGAAACAAATACAATATTTTTTTGTATTGCCAAATTTACAACATCTACAAGAGATTGTGTTGTTTCTGATTTTGGACCACCAATACTCAAATTTATAATTTTTACTTTATTTTCAATTGCTTTTAATATTGATGCTGTTATTACAGAAGCTGATGTATCACCCATATAATTGGTTGCTTTTATTGGTAAAATTTTTACATTACCAGCAATCCCAGCTACACCTTTAGAGTTATTAATCATTGCTCCAATGATACCAGCTACATGTGTTCCATGACCATTACCATCTTTACCAGCAAAATTTATTCCATCGCCATTTTCATAAATATCATCATTACCGCTTTCATCCCACACATCAATTAGAGGTAAAAGATTATCAATTAAATCTGGATGAGTGGGGTCAACACCAGAATCTATTACTGCAACAAGTATATTGTTTGCTCCTGTTGTAATTGACCAAGCTTTGTCAACTTCTATATCTGATAGATTCCATTGCAAACCTATAAAAGAATCATTTGGTTTTACTGTTGATTTTGTTGAAAAGCTTGTATTTTCAGATGGGTATATTTTATAGTCTGATGACATATTGATAATTTGGTCATTTTCAACATATTTGACTAGACTATTTTTTTCAAAAAGTTGTTTAATATTTTTCTTTTCTAAATTATTTGATAATTCTAATTTGGCTATTTTTAATTCATCAGAAATCATTTCAAAACTTTTTATATTAAAAGTACTAGTTATTTTTTGAATTTGTGTATTTGTAGCATTATCATTAAATCTTACAATAAGATTATTATTTGTTTTTTCTGCAATAGATTCTTTCTTTATATTATTATTTGTATTAATACTCATTGTATTAATATTATTTGTACAACCAATAATTAAAGAAGACGTTAAAGCTAGTAGTAATAATTTTTTAAACATTTTTCCTATTTTCTTTATAAACAAAAAATAAATTTTGGCTATCTAAAAATATAATACTTAATTTTTGTTGTTAAATAATTGATCCATTTACCATTTAAAAATATTTAACACTAATAATTTGTTATCTTTTTCAAACAAATTTAAAGTATTGTCATTATTAGAATCATCGCTAGTCAAAAAAGAAACATCTCCCATTGCAATAACTTTTCCAAGTCCAATATTAGAAACACCAATTAGACCATTTTGTTCTTTTGTAAAACTTTTGAAAAGTTCATTTTTTATTCTAAAGCTATTACTTGTAGAAAAGCCTATTAATTTTGTTATATTTGTTTCCAATGGAGCTATCCCACTATTTGCAATTTCAACACTAGCAGAGCCATATAAAACAATATTTTTTACACTTTTTGTTATAAAATGATTATTATTAAAATTTGAGATAATAACTTGTTCTGCTGTTGTTTGAAAATTTGTTTTGGAAATTTCTTTTACCACATCTTGATTTATTTTTAGATTTGCATCTGCCAAGAGTTTATTTATATTATCAATTTTAAACTCTCCAAAACCACCCCATTCACCAAGTACAATAATCTTTTTACCATTTTTTACAAAATTGGATAAAATTTTTAGTTCATTTTCAGAATATTCCAAAGAAGGTGAAGATATAACAATAATATCTGTATTTGCATTCAAAGAGCTAATATCATTAAATTCTGTATTAAAACCAGATTGAATTAGTACATCATTTAAATCTTTAAAGAGTGAAATATATTCATCTTTGGAAATCCCAAGAGGTTTTTTACTTGTTTCAAATAATATTGATGGAGTTAAATTAGTATTTTTTAGACTAATTGTTTCAATATTTTTATGAAGTATTTTTTCAACATTTATATTAGTTTTTGATATTTCAAAACCTATTTTTGATATTGATAAATCAATATTTCCTGTCTCTACTGTGTAAACTTCAAAAGAACCATTGGAATCTGTAATGGCAAGATTTTTACCAAGTTGAACCATTGCACCTTCGACAAAATCACCATTACCATCAGCTATTTTACCTATAATACTTGCATTTGGTTTGAGAATTTCGATTGTAAGATTATTATTATTTTTTGAAACAGTTAGAGATTTTACTGTGGGAATATAATCTTTTACTAATACAGAGATATTATAAAAATTACTTTCAATAAGGTTAAATTGTGCAAGTCCATTAGAATTTGTAGTTTGTGGCTCAATATTTTCTTTTGTTGAAAGAGAAACAATTTCTATTTTTGTATTTAAAATTGGTTTTTTTGTTTGACCATCAATAACTTTGACAGTAAAAGGTATATAACCTTCTGAAACAGTTTGACTAGTGATAAAATCATTAGAATCAATTTGAGATGGATTACTGGGACAAGAAATAAGTAATAATGATAATAAAATTGGTATAAATTTTGATATATGTTTCATTTTATTTTCACCTTATTCTTTTGTTTTCAAATCATGTGTTTTTGATGTGAGAGCATTATAAACATTGATTTTTCCATATCCTGTTGACTCATCAAATCCAGCTTGTTCTATATCTGTTACAGTTGCAAGTAATCTTATTTTGATTTGTTCTGGCGTTAGATTTGGTTCTCTTGTCAAAATTAGTGCAACAGTTGCAGAAACTAATGGACAAGCCATTGAAGTACCCGAAAACCAAGAATAATTTTTTATTCCATTATCAATATTTTCATAAGTTGAATATGTTGGCCATGTAGAATAAATTTTTTCACCTTCATCACTCCTAGAGCCTCCACCTGGTGCAGTTATTTCAACTTCTTCACCTCCGTTGGAATAATTGGCAACTTTATTAAATTTTGTATTTGCTGCAACTGCAATAACTCTCGAATATGCTGCTGGAACAGTAACATCTGTAATAATTTTTGATTTTCTATTACTTTCATTACCAACTGCTGAAACAAATACAATATTATTATCAATTGCCAAATTTACAGCATCAATTAATGCTTGAGTTCCGTCTGCTTTTACACCACCAATACTCATATTTATTATTTTTGCTTTTTTTTCTATAGCTATAAGAATTGATTTTGTTAATATAGATGCAGATGTACTTCCTTCATAATTTGTTGCTTTTATTGGTAAAATTTTTACATTTCCAGCCACACCTGCTACACCTTTTAGATTATCAGTTTTTGCTCCAATAATTCCTGTTACATGAGTTCCATGACCATTACCATCTTTGCCTGTATAATCAATGACTGTTTTTTTTGAAACAAAAATATCACTATCATTAAATTCATTCCAAACATCTATTAAAGGTAAAAGATTATCAATCAAATCTGGATGAGTGGGGTCAACACCAGAATCTATTACTGCAATAATAATATCTGGTGAACCTTTTGTAATTGACCAAGCTTTGTCAACTCCCACATCTTTCATATTCCATTGTAAAGAATAGAGTGGGTCATTGGGAGTATAGCTTTGAGCTTTAATTGAAAAAGAATCTTGTTGTTCTGCTGGATAAACAGTATATGAAGGTATGTTTATTATTTCATCATCTTCAACATATTTTATAAGGTTGCTTTTTTGATATTTTTCTTTTAGCTTTTGTTTTGATATATTATCATTTAATTCAATACTAGCAATATTTAAATCATCAGAAAGCATTTTAAAGCTTTTTATGTTAAAACCATTATTTAATTTTTGTA
>Ga0209373_10004603_pt1 | contig 11783 bp, 7 predicted proteins | sample Higcelweek5metaG_FD_187173 | JGI IMG/M metagenome (GOLD analysis project Ga0209373, IMG submission 187173) | Freshwater pond sediment microbial communities from the University of Edinburgh, under environmental carbon perturbations - High... | ecosystem: Environmental > Aquatic > Freshwater >... | reverse complement strand
AAGAATGGTATCGCGCAATTCTCCTTCGGGCAAATAATTTATGTAGGTTGTGGTTTCATCGTTTTTATACACCACGTTAAAATCGAATTCATCAGCCGATAAACTATAAGCACCAAGGCTATAAATATTCTTCATCATCAAATCCCAGGTTGGCAAACCGGGCGATAAACTTGTTCCTTTCAACAGTTTCAGAACAAGGGTTTGAGTTGATTCATTGCCATCGGTTGCAAATTCACCCACCTGATAAGTTTGGCTACCAATGGTATAGTTGTAAGCCACAGCCAGCACCTCGTCGTTATTCAACGGCGAACTCAGCGAAATATAACCCAACTTGCTGTTGAAAGAGTATTCAGATTCTTTCAGCTTTCGGGCTTGGTCTACACGCTCCCAATGACTTTCGTTGCTAAAACCCGGGATTCGGGCCAATTCTTTTGCTACCTGCGACGAATTTCTGATGCCAGGATAATTGTTAATCATTTCTGAATACAATCCGTTGGCTTTATTATCGGGGGTTCTATAACTACCATCGGCAGCAAATTCTGGCACAGTGTTACTGATGTTTCCTTCTACCTCTCCAAGGTCGACAAAGGCAACAAAGTCACGGTCGGCATCAAAATTTTGGTTTTTATTGGTTACCCAAACTTCTATTTTGTTGATGATGATATCGCTTAAAACAACAGGCAGAAATTTTAGAGATTGATCGTAGTGGTCGCGGAAATATTTTGAGATAAAGAAATGCCGGTTTTCGTCGTAATCCGAAGCTTGAACTTCAAATTTTGTTTTTTGAGCACCACCCTCGGTTTCAATCACCTGCGATTCGCCTTTGTGCTGCGACATAATTGTGGTTAAATTCAACTTTCCGAATTGCATTTCGGTCTTTACACCAAACAAGTTGGTTCCACCCTGAATAAGAGTCCCGTTCAATGGCAATGACACATTTCCAGCTTCAATTTTCCGAAGAATCTCATCTTGATTTCCATTGTACTCCAACTTCATTTTGTTTTCGAAATCGAACGATGCTTCGGTGTTGTAGTTGAAGTTCATGTCAACCTTTTCGCCAATTTTGCCATTAACGCTAATGTTAATTTGGTTTTCGAAATCAAACATTGTTGTACGTCGAACACGTTCGGCAATACTTTGATCTCCAATATAGTTTGATTCCACCCCAAACTGCACCTCTACATAACCTTGTGGTTTTATCGAAATTACATCGCTGCCAAAAATATTGTTGAACGCTTCGCTTTCGATGTGCAATTCGGGAACCAGCCCCGACGATTTCTGGGTGGTCAGCTCATCAACCTGTTTGCGGGAGCGCCAATAGTCTTTAATCGACTGGTCGAAATCGTACTTCACATATTCTTTCAACCCCATTGCTTTGGGCAAACGGTAATACATGTCGCCAATTTTTTCGTAGATAATGTACTGACGCGAATCAGCGTCATACACTACTTTGCGGTCAATATTGGCTGGGTTTTTCAAGTAAAGTGGACCCGAGTCTACTTCGTTGGGGTACTCAAAAGCACCTTCATCTTTGAAAGGAAAGATTAAATTACCTGTAGTATCGATTTTTGCTACTGTTGCGTTCTTTTTATTTTGAGCAACAGACTGCGTCGAAAGCAATAGCAGCACAACAACTGCCTGAAAGAATAAGTGGGCAAATTTTTTTTTCAACATTGATAGCCGGATTACATCTGCTTAAGAGCATCCTTAATTATTTGTTCAACTGATTTTGCGGGATCTTCCCTCATGATTTTGTCAACAATTTTTTCAGCGTTCTTCTTAACAAATCCGAGGGTCACCATTGCAGATAACGCTTCTTCGCGAACAGTATTGTTTGGTAAATTAAAAATATCGCTTGAAATTGGTTCTTTTTCCAATTTATCTTTAAGGTCAATGATTAATCGTTGTGCCGTTTTTAGGCCAACACCCTTGATGCTTTTTAATCGGTTTATATCGGCTGATACAATTGCGAGTTTGATTTCGTTAACCGACAACGACGACAAAAATAAAATTCCGGTATTTGCTCCAACCCCTGATACAGAAATGAGCATACGAAAAAGTTCACGTTCATCGGTAGTGTGAAACCCGTAAAGCAAGTGGGCATCTTCTCGAATTACCTGATGAATGTTAAGCTTTACCTGTCGCTGCCCGTGCAATGCGGCATAGGTATTGAGCGAAATATGTACAAAGTAACCAACCCCGTTAACGTCGATCACAACGTGAGCCGGATTCAATTCGATCAGTTGGCCGTTGAGGTATTCAATCATTTTTTAGAATTGTTCGTTATCTTCGATCTGGGTCAAGTCTACGTGATCTGATTCGCCGTTAGCGTTGATTTCGTATCGCGGCAATGGGTTTTTCGAAATTGCGCGATAGGTTAAGCGGTTTCTGAAAATATCGATGGCCTGATAAATAGCATGTTGGAACGATTCGGATGAAGCCAGATTTTGACCGGCAATGTCGAAGGCAGTTCCATGGTCGGGCGAAGTGCGCACAACGGGAAGACCAGCCGTATAATTCACACCACGATCGAAAGTTAATGCTTTAAACGGCGCCAATCCCTGATCGTGATACATTGCCAAAATTGCATCGTATTTCACAAATTGCCCAGCTCCAAAAAAGCCATCGGCGGGGAATGGCCCCATGGCAGTTATGCCCATCGAAACTGCTTTTTTCAGCGCAGGTTTAATCACATCGTTTTCTTCGTTGCCCAATACACCATTGTCGCCAGCATGAGGATTCAAACTGAGAACTGCAATTCGAGGATTGGTACAAGCAAAGTCAACAACCAAGGCTTGTTGCAGGGTTTTTAGTTTACTCACAATCAAGTCGGAAGTAATCATCTCAGAAACCTTATTCAGTGGAGCATGGCCAACAACAACACCAACTCTCAAATTGTCGCAAACCAACAGCATGAGTGGTTCTTTTACCTCGAATTGGTTGGCAAGGTATTCGGTATGACCTGGGAAATGAAAAACTTCGCTTTGGATACTCTCTTTATTAAAAGGAGCTGTTACCAAAACATCGATTTTCCCTTGTTTTAAATCTTTTACTGCTGATTCGAGAGCCAAATAGGCTGCTTCGCCCGCAACATCGCTGGCTTTGCCCAATTCAACACGTACATTGTCATCGCAACAATTTATAATGTTTACATGATTTGCATTTGCCTCATCGGCATCGTGTATCTGATTGAAATTGAACGCTTCGATTTCAAGTACCTTTTTGTGATAAGCTGCAACCTTTGGAGAACCATAAATTACAGGAGTACATAACTCAAGCAGCCTGATATCGGAGAATGCTTTAATGATTACTTCATATCCAATTCCATTAATATCACCCTGAGTAATTCCTACAACTATTTTATTGTGTTTCATTCGTAAATAATTTGTTCTTATTAGGTCGAATTTAACTTGCACGAGTATTTTTAGCTAACACTGAACGGTGTTTCATCGGTGTTTTCATAATACTGCCATGCCCGTTTCATTACGAATCGTTTTTTCTGAAATTCACCCACTTTTGAGCGAAGCACAAAATTAATTTTTTTTTTGAATTTTATTGAAGCCGTTTCATTGGTTAACAACTGCACCAACCTGCATTGATCGATATTTTGAAGCGATTTAGGTTCTATACCTTGAATAGGAATGATAAATGACAATTAAAAACAAACCCCGCCAAACAGGCAGGGTTTTGTAAATATGTATAAGTTTTATGCTTATTCTTTTCCCTTCGAAGATGCATCATCTTTACCTTCTTCTTTCGAAGCATCTTTAAACTCCCTAATTCCTTTGCCCAACCCCCTCATTAGTTCAGGGATTTTTCTTCCGCCGAATAAAAGAACAACAACAAGAAGAATTAATATTATTTCAGTTGCACCTATCTTTCCCATATCGAGTCAGTTTTATTAGTTTATTAAAGTTAATATTCGATTTGCGCAAATATAAAAATTAGTTTATTAAAAGCTAGTTAAAACTTTTTGAAAATGAACCTCATTATGTCGTTGTAAGTTGCATAAACCATCAACAGCAAAAGCAAGGCTAATCCAACATACTGAGCATATTCTAAAACCTTTTCATTGGGTTTCCGTCCGGTAATCATTTCGTATAAAACAAATATGACATGTCCTCCGTCGAGCGCGGGAATTGGCAATATATTCATAATACCCAGAACAATAGACAAGAACGCAGTCATGGTCCAAAAGCTTTGCCAATCCCATATTCCGGGGAAAATGTTTCCAATAGTTAAAAAACTTCCCACCGATTCGTATGCTTTCGTTTTTGTATTGAAAATCAGCTTAAACTGCTTCAAATAATCGACCGAAATATCCCATCCTTTAGCAATACCGGCAGGTATCGATTCCCAAAATCCATAGGTGAGGGTTTTGAATTCAAAGTTATCGGCAAAATTGTTTTGCCATGAAATACCAAGCATCCCGGCATTGGTTAATTTAACCGGCATATCAATTAGCTGCTTGTTGCGTTCAACGGTAAAGAGTAATTCTTTTTCGGGGTTTGCTTTCATCAGCGTTGTAAACTGATCTTGAAATTCAAAAGTTTCGCCATTAACCTTCACAATTATATCGCCCTTTTGCATGCCCGCAACTTTAGCTGGCGATTCTTTGGCAAAACCATCAATTTTACCAAAATAAGGATATCGAACACCAATGACACCTTTATTCTTCAGCAACTTGGCAATATCATCTTGATCAATCAGAACATCTACCTTCTCGCCATTGCGTTCAACCTGAACGGTTTTTGCATCTTCGAGGGCAATGGTTGAAATTATCTTAAAAAAGTCTTCAACAACAATGTTGTCGACCGAAAGAATTTTATCGCCCGATTCAAAGCCGATTTCTTTCCCAATTTCGCTGGCAACGATACCATATTTTACGTTAGCAGTAGGCAAATATTCTTCGCCCCAAGTGTACAAAACGCCAATATAAATGATAAGTGCAACAATGAAATTCATCAACACCCCGCCAATCATAATTAGCAAACGCTGATATGCTGGTTTAGAACGGAATTCATGAGGCTGTGGTGGCAATTTCATCTGCTCTTTGTCCATCGATTCGTCGATCATACCCGAGATTTTCACATAACCACCAAATGGCAACCAACCTATTCCATATTCTGTTTCCCCTTTTTTAAACTTGAACAACGAGAAACCTGCATCGAAAAAAAGATAGAATTTTTCCACACGACATTTGAATGCTTTCGAAAATATGAAATGCCCAAACTCGTGCAGAACAACCAATATAGATAAACTCAAAATAAGCTGAGCTGCTTTTACCAAAATTACCATTGATATGATTTTTAACTATTTACTAATTCGATTTACTAATTCGCCCGATTTTAAGCGAGCCTCCTTATCTGTTGCCATGTAATCGTCGATATTGGGATTCTGAATAAAAGAGACTTTTTGCATGGTTTGTTCAATCACTTGTGACATTTGTAAAAAACCAATCTCTCCTTCAAGGAACGCTTTCACAACCACCTCATTAGCCGCATTTACCACACAAGCAAGATTCCCTCCTTTATTGAGTGCTTCATAGGCAAGCGCAAGATTACGAAAAATTTTCTGATCGGGTGCTGTGAAATTCAATTGCTGATGATCGATAAAATTAAATTTTGGAAAGTTGTTAACTACCCGTGTTGGATAGCAAAGTGCATATTGAATGGGCAATCGCATATCGGGCAAGCCAATTTGTGCTTTTAACGATCCATCGACAAACTGGACCAATGAATGGACAATGCTTTGAGGGTGAACCACCACGTCAATTTCAGAAGGATGAAGATCGAACAACCATTTTGCCTCAATCACCTCAAACCCTTTGTTCATAAGCGAAGCCGAATCGATTGTAATTTTTGCGCCCATGTCCCAGTTTGGATGCGCAAGAGCTTCCTTTGCAGTAACTTTTTCTAACTCCTCAAGTGAATATCCGCGGAACGGTCCGCCAGAACAAGTGAGAATTATTTTTTCCACTTCACTCCTCTTCTCACCCACTAAACATTGAAAAATAGCCGAGTGCTCCGAGTCAACCGGGAGCAAGGCAACATTATATTCTTTGCACAACTTTGTGATCAGGTCTCCGGCAACCACCAACGTTTCTTTGTTGGCCAATGCAATTTGTTTTCCAGCTTTAATTGCACTAATTACAGGAAGCAACCCAGAGTACCCCACCATTGCGGCAAGCACCATATCAACATTCTCATCTTGAACAACTTGCTGAAGCGCCAACTCTCCCGAATAAACCTTGATTCCTTTATTGCCCAGTTCAGAATAGAGTTTATCGTAATGCAAATCGTTTGCAATTACCACTGCACGAGGCTTATATTTCAGGGCTTGCATTATCAGCAAGTCAATATTATTATTGGCTGTAAGTATTTCAACAGAAAAGAGATCGGGGTTGGCATCTACAACATCGAGAGCCTGTGTCCCTATCGATCCGGTTGACCCCAAAAGAGCAAGTCGCTTTTTCATGAACATTTCAAGTTGTTAATTGATTAAATATTTGGATCAGTTTTCAATTTCTAAAATCGAAATAATCTTCAGGGTTAAGCGGAATACCGTTTTGCCACATCTCGAGGTGCAAGTGCGGCCCTGTTGAATATTCTCCTTCGTTCCCGATAATTGCAATCAATTCGCCCGATTTCACCCTGTCACCCGATTTTACAAACACTTTTGAATTGTGCTTATACACCGAAAGCAAGTTGAAGTTGTGCTGAATCACCACCACAAAACCAGTAGTTACCGACCATTCTGCAAAAATTACAATTCCATTATAAATTGCCGAAATAGGAGCACTTGGACGGCCAACCACATCGGTGCCAAAATGCCCGGGCGAAGCTTCAAACTTATTGGTTACCAACCCAAACAACGGAGTATATAAATTAAGGTTATTGATTTCCTCAACATCTTTCTGCATTGTCGACGAGGTTATTTTAAGATCATCGGTAGCTATTAATTTGTTGAACATTTCATCATCTTCCATAGGTTGCAGCTTAACCTCCGATTCACCACCGGTACTGTATTTGGTCGTATCTTCAATAATCTCGCCCGAAATTACAGCTTTGATTTTTTCGAGATATTGATCACGCCTTTGAAGCTCTTTTTCCAACGAATCGACTGCTATTGCGTTCTTTACAATCATTTCATGTGTGCGTTTCGTGGGAAAACCAGGAACAGCAAATTTCAATGGACTAAAAAAAAGCAGAAGCAAGGCAAAAATAAACCCCACTAAAATCACCCCTAAAAAAGCAAGGTAAAAATGAAGTTTTGAAACCGACCGCGAGTATATTTCAACAAACGTTGTTTTATCGGTTACCGCAAAACGATAACTCTTTTTCAAACGGTTATAAATTTCACGGGCTTTCCCAATCATTTTTTTCGGTTAAAGAAGGTACAAATTTAAAAATATTTGAAGAGGATGAAACATAAACGTATTTCTTATAAGAATGAACAACTTTGAAAAAATAAAGAAAAAGCTTTGGAGAATTGGAGTGGATGTCTATCTTTGCACCGCGTTTGAAAAATCAAACACCTGGATATTGCGGGGTGGAGCAGTTGGTAGCTCGTCGGGCTCATAACCCGAAGGCCATAGGTTCGAGTCCTGTCCCCGCTACACAAAAGGAAGTCAAAATGACTTCCTTTTTTTTTGTCCAAATTAATTCACTACAAATTTCTTTGACGCAGCATCATTTCCATTTTCAAATTGAATAAGATAAACGCCTTTTCTCAAAAATGAAATATCTATTTCATTAACTCTATCGTTGTCTGATCGTTTTAACATTTCTTGAGAGACTACTTTCCCAAACATATCGATGATTTTGTAATTTGACCAAATTGTCTTTAGCCCCTTTATTGAAAGTCTCTTATTTGCATCGAGCGGATTGGGATAGATGCTTAGTTCCGAATCGGAATATTCTTCTTTACCTGATAAAACTACGGCTGTAAGATTGATCGGTGCTGAAGTCAGCTTCAATTTACCAACCAGAGAATTTGTAATTTCACATACATACACTCCCATATTTTCTGCAGTTACATTATTTATCACCAAATCACCATTCGATGAAGCAGAGCCAAATTCCGTTCCATTAAAAAACCATTGATAAACATTGTTTGAACCATCACAGGAAAATGGATGATTTAAATCATCTCCTTCAGCAATTTGAATGACAATTGCTTCACCAACTGAATCCTGTGGGAAATAACTAAAAAAGCCTTCTTCAAGTAATTCAAGATTATTCTCAAATGACTGAAATTCAAGCTCATTGTTTTCAACTTTAAAAAGTCTTAACCCGGGTAGAGAATCCCTGTTTAACGGTTCCAGTTCTTCAAATTTATTATTGGAGAAATCTAAATCCCATATTTTTTTCAACTCACTAATATCTGAAGGGATATTGCCAGTTAGCTGGTTTCCTGCAACTTGAAACCACATAAGATTACTTAATTTCCCAATATTAGAAATATTCCCGGTAAAATTATTGTTGTCTAACCTGACTCCAAACAAATCTTTTAAATTGTAAAAATCAGAAGGAATTTCTCCGGACAATTTATTATTTGACAGTTCCAAATTCCTCAATTTTTTACAATGACTAAGCGTGGTTAAAAGATTCCCTTCAAGTTGTGAATTACTAAGAAAAAACGACAACAGCTTTTCATTCGTTCTTTCCACAACGGGTACTGGTCCGTAGAGAAAACCACTTCCCATAAATTCTCGAAGATAAAGCAGGTTAAACACATCGGCTGGTAACCTGCCTCCAATTTGCGTGTTCATGAACTGAACAAATGTGAGGTTTTGTAATTTCCCAATTGAATCGATATTACCAGATAATCCCTGATTCCATGAAAGTCTTAACATTTTCAGTTTTTTTAAATTAAAAACTGAAGCCGGCAATGTTCCAGTTAGATTATTTTCATCGATAATCAGTTCTTCTAAATTTTTAAGGTTGCCAATATTGTTAGGAATTGTACCAGATAATCCGCAATGGTAAAATTTTAGGGTCTTCAACGAATCTAACTTCGTTATTGATTGGGGAATTGAAGTTCCCCCAAATTCAGAATTTGCCATGTCAATAACTTTCAACTGACTCAAATTACCAATATTTTCAGGGAAGATACCCCCATGGAAGGTGTTATACTCAGTATGACCAAATCTCAAACCAGATCCCGCGCCATCATAAACACTAAAAGAATTTGTTAACTCAATGATATGCCCGTTATTTAAAGTTACCCCCTGCCAACTGCTGATAGCTGAATTTGACATCCAGTTTTCTTTAAATTTCCAAGTTTCTCCTCCACAATTGGTATAAAGGTTTTTTAAAAAATCCCATTCTCCAAGAGGGATCTCTCGGTTGAACATCACAGGTATCGTTAAATTATTATTTGTCTCGTCTGTTTCTGAAATCAGATTAGTGTTATCGACACTAATTTTTAGCTGTTTATCACCAAAAGAAATATCCTGCAATGGGATTTCAATTTCTATTTGAGTTAAATCCCCTGAGAAATTGAAATTCTTCACTGACGAATATTCAACAGCCCCCTCATCTGAAATCAGTTCACTCGTTACATTACAAGCCGATTGAATCGATTTGTTTTGTAATTGTACGCTGAGATTAATCGTTGGCGATTCGTATTCAAAGTTGTTAACCGACTTTATTGATGTAATTTGAATATCTCCTGAAATGTTTTTATAATTATTGTCCACTGTTAAGCCAAGTGGTGCAAGGGAAACAGAGTCCCTTTTTGTTATAAAATTCACTATCAAATCATAAACACCTTCTACATTAGGCGTTGTATAGTTAATGGTAATTAAGGCATTCGCCGTATCGATTGAATAGGTAATGTTTGAAGAAATAATCGATTCGTTTGCTTTTTTCAAATACAACTTGGGTTCAAAATAAAACGGGCACGAACGGTCATCTTCTTCAATTTGTATAACCAATGAATTCATCGTTGCTGGCGTAACAACAGGTTGATAATCGACAACAGAATAAGAATATTCTAATTTGGCAGGAATTAAATCGATATAGGCACTAGTGAACAAATAGCGAGTATATGGTTGATTGATGATTCCACACCAGCTTTCTTCAGAATAATTATAATATCCATCACTCTGTCCACCCCATCCATAATTCAAATGATAAAACCCTTCATTATCGTATCCATCGCACACCATTGCATGAAATGCCCCCCAGACATAACCGATAACTATAACAGGATATTTTTTTTCTAAATTATCGATAATCTGGCTATGAAATTTCAGGGAATCTGCTCCTGTTTTTCGAGTTGAGCCATCAGATTCAAACAGATTGATTCTAGTTGGTCTATTGTAATTAAAATATCCGTAAAATTTCATCATATCCTCGTCAGTTGTTGAGGAACCTAAAAGGTCGTATTCAACTTTTGTTGACAGTCCTACATCGAAAAGCAATTCTGAAATTTCTTTTATCTCTACATCTGTTGAAGATTGGGTTAATGACCCCGGCATTTTATCCCAATTGTATACCCTATCTCCAAAAGAGCGCTGCAACGATACGTTTAAATTGTTTCGATTGAATAATGTATAATCATAATCAACAGCTCCCCTGCTCTTATTTGGAAATTCCCAATACCTCATCAGTTGTCCTATTGCGGTTGGACCACATCCAGTAGGCGTTTTTTCACCTTCGACAACAGGACAAGCTTGATTGTAAAGAGGAAATTGATTCCACTTAATAAATTCTCCTTCATTAGTCTTTAAAAAAGGTTCCAACCGATAATATTCTTTTGTTGTTTTCTGAGTTGTTTTCTGAGTTGTTTTCTGTAATACTTTTGTTGACTCTTTTAATGAAACAGAATCTAATTTTACCGACAACCAGTTTTTTACGTAGGGAACACTCTTTTCATAATCAAAGCTCCCGTCCAAAGAGTATCCCAGAACAAACAGCTTATCGCCAATTTTTTCTGTAATAATCCATCCTTGTTTTTCACCAACATTATGGATAAAGAGTTGATTTTTATTAGTCTTGTTCTCCAAAAATTTAGTCAACACCAATGGGTTACCACTTTTTAGATTATCGCCCCTCTTTTGCAAAAAACATTGAGCATTTGCAATTACTTCTTCTTCAATTGTTGCATTTTGTCCAAAAAGACATGAACTAGAAGAAAAAATAACAATCAAAATTATCATTATTGCTTTCATGCCATCAATTTTTAATCCAACCAGTTTATACATATATTCAAGTTATGAATTACAATTGACATTAATTGGGGTTAACCCATGCTGCTCGACATATGTAATATGAACACGGCCGCTGGTGCGGATAGGCAATCGCCTTTTAAACTGTGATTTTTATAATCCTGTAAATGCACCGAAAACAAGTACAGTCATATATTTGTTTTACAGATAGTTGACAAGCACATAGAAGCATTAATCTCCATAACTGGATTAATATTTCTTGTTCTACCTCTTTTCTATCCTCTAAATCTTTACCGCAGATGTTTTTGACTTTGTTTAGAACCCATTTGTTCTCATTAAATATTCAACTAATTTCCTCAGTATACATTAATCGAGTCTTATTACTTTTAAGCCTTATGTATTAATCTAAAAGTAAAGGAAAAAAATCACTCTGCAATAAACATTTTATCTGAGTATGCCTTTTCCTATTTTTTTTATGTTTGTAACATATTCGTTTAATCTTTTCTGTAAAGACTATAAATTAGAAGATTGACTATGAACCAGATTTCAAAAACCTTAATTTTACTGTTCTTATTTCTCGTTGGATTTACGATCAATTCAGTAGCTC
>Ga0209373_10004602_pt1 | contig 11787 bp, 10 predicted proteins | sample Higcelweek5metaG_FD_187173 | JGI IMG/M metagenome (GOLD analysis project Ga0209373, IMG submission 187173) | Freshwater pond sediment microbial communities from the University of Edinburgh, under environmental carbon perturbations - High... | ecosystem: Environmental > Aquatic > Freshwater >... | reverse complement strand
AAGCAATTATAGCGCTAATGTGCCGATCGGAAACGGCTGCAATAATTTTTGCTCCTATTGTGTTGTTCCTTATGCGAGAGGTAGAGAAGTTTATCGTCCAGCTAAGGATATAATAAATGAGGTTAAGGATTTAGTTAGAGGGGGCTATAAGGAAATCATTCTTGTCGCCCAGAACGTAAATAGTTATCGCGACGATAAATATAAGTTTCCCGAGCTCCTGACTGAGCTAGTTAAAATTCCAGGTAAGTTTTGGTTGAGGTTTTCTTCCAGCCATCCAAAAGATATGAGCGACGAGCTTATTAGTGTAATTGGTTCCTCGGATAAAATTGCTGCTCATCTCCATTTGGCTATGCAGTCAGGCGATGACAATATTCTTAAGGCGATGAATCGAAAATACACCTATTCCCACTTTAAGAAACTAATTGGGAAAGTCAGGACCTCACGAACAGGCATTGCTATCACAACGGATGCAATTGTTGGTTTCCCAGGGGAGAGTAAAAAACAATTTGAAAATACGGTGAAAGCTTTTAAAGAAATCGGTTTTGAAATGGCCTATATTTCTCAATATAGTCCGCGTCCCGGCACTGTTTCGGCTAAGATAAATGACAATGTTTCAAAAGCGGAAAAGAAAGAACGTTTTAAAATATTGAATGAAATTTTAAAAAGCAGCGCCCTGTCGGCACATAAATCTTATGAGGGTCAGACGCTTGAAGTTCTAGTTGATGGTCAAAACAAACAGGGAAAATACTTTGGTAAATCAAGCGCGTATAAGACGGTGCAGATTGATACTAAAGGTAAAAAGCTGGCAGTCGGTTCGTTTGCTAAAGTCTTGATTACAAAAGCCTTGCCTTTTGGGTTAAACGGAGAATTGCTTGTTGATAAGCCAAAGGTATTAGTCGTTCTCGGCCCGACGGCAAGCGGAAAGACAGGTCTTGGTGTGCGGTTAGCAGCTGATTTTAATGGGGAAATAATAAGTGCTGACAGCCGCCAAGTTTTTCGCGGTATGGACATTGGCACGGGAAAGGATTTGAAGGATTATAAGGTCGATGGGAAAAAAATAAAACATCATCTTATCGACATAATTGATCCTCAAGACGATTTTGATCTCGCAAAATATCAGAAAGCAGTTTTTGTTGCAATTGATGACATACTTAAGCGTAAAAAATTACCTATAATAGTCGGTGGCAGCGGTTTGTATCTGCAGGCGGTTATTGATAATTATGAGCTCGGTTCTTCTAGGCCGGACATGAAGCGCCGAATTGAGATTGAAAAATTATCGGCCCGGGAAATACTAGATAAGATTGCCGCTTTGAAGCCTGATTTTGCTGCCAAATTAAATAACAGCGACAGGAATAATCCGCGCCGTTTAGCCCGCTATTTGGAAATAGTGGAAAATGGCGAATTGATTGGTGGAAGGAAGGAATCACCTTACGAATTTTTGGTTCTCGGTTTGGATTTTCCTGATGCGGTTCTGCGTGAGAGAATTGAGTATCGATTGCTGTCTCGTTTTGAAGAGGGGATGATTGCCGAAGTGAAGAGACTTCTTGATGAAGGAGTACCTTCTTCGAGGTTAAAAAATTTCGGTTTGGAATATCGTTTTATTACCGAGTATCTCGAGGGTGATTATACTTATAATGAGCTTGTTAAGAAGCTCGAAATAGCAATATATCGTTTTGCGAAACGACAGAAGAACTGGTTTAGACGTTGGGAAAAACAGGGAAGAGAAATATTTTGGCTAAAGAAAAAGCAAGAGGCTGACAAATTGATTAAACATTTTTTGGCTAAATAAATGCCAATTGACAAAATCTCTGAACTGTGATAAGTTTCCTTGATTTAGAAAGTACATTAATAATCGAATAAAAAAAAGATAGGAAGATGAAATTTCTTAAGAAGTACTTACTTTTAATTGGAATCTTATTGACGAAGTCCGCCAAGTTTTTAAAAATCTTCAAGTTATTGAAGGCAGTTAAATTCGTCAAAGTATTCATTACTCTCGGGACAATGCTGGTTTCAGTTTTTGTCTATTCTCTCGGTTTCGGCTGGATTTTGGCCCTCGGCCTCGTCTTGCTTTTATTGGTCCATGAACTAGGACACGTGGCTGCGTTGAAGCTTAAGGGTTATCCCGCTTCGGCGCCGATATTCATTCCTATGCTTGGTGCAGCTATTTTTATGCCCAAGATCGACAACAGGGAAGATGAAGCTTTTGCTGCTTATGGCGGACCGCTTCTCGGTTTCCTTTCAGCAATTGTCTGTATGTTGGTTTGGTATTTCACAAAAAGCGAAGCCTGGCTTATGTTCAGCTATTTGGCAGTTTTCATTAATTTGTTTAATCTTATTCCGCTTAAACCCTTGGATGGTGGACGCGTAACGTATGCTGTTGGTACATGGTTCCAGTGGATTGGTTTAGCAGTATTGGCTTTTATTACTCTTGCGGTAAAAGAACCAAGCTTTCTTTTGATCTGGATTATTGTTTTGATGGATTTCAAGACGAAGTTCCTGACAAATATCCGCAGGTTGTATATAGCTATTGGTTGCTATGTTTCAATGATTGTCATGATGTCTTTGGGCTATGGCAATCAGGATCTTTGGATTAATGTTGTTGATTGTGTTATCGCCCTTTTGCCGCTTCTAGCTATTTATGCGGCTTATCGCGGCTGGGATAAGCAAGACAGCAAGACAGAGGAGAAAAACGATGGCACGGAAGGTGATGAGAATGATTTAGAAGGTGAACAAGTTATTGACGAAGTCAAACCGGAACCGGCCCTGGAGCAACCAGTAGTTGTTGAAGAAATAATTGTGCCGAATTTGCCTTTCAGGCATCAAATGAAATGGCTGGTGCTTTATCTTGCCTTAGCCATTGCCCTTATTGCAATGATGATGATGCAAGCGCCGTATCTGGCGAAGATATTGCCGGCACAGTAAAAATGTTTACAAGAAACCAAAAGGCGCGGAACAAATCCGCGCCTTTTTAAATAGCTAAATTATTTTTTTTAGATAATTAGGCTAGAAGTTTTTTTAGCATTTCTATTACAGTTTTTGGATTGGCTTTCCCCTGGGTCTCGGCCATTACTTTTCCGAGTAAGAATTGGATTACATTTACTTTTCCATTCTTATATTGCTCAACTTGCTCTGGGCAGGCCGACAGGACAATTTTGATCGATTTTTCAAGCGCTTCTTCGTCATCAATTTGCTCTAGCCCCATTTCTTTTATCAGGTCGCTCGGCCCATCTTCACGTCCAAACATTTCGGTCAGGACTTTTTGGCCAGCGCTAGAATTTATATTTCCGCGGTGCAAAAGGAAAACAAGTTCGGAAAAATTCTTCGGACTTATTTTTAAATCACCGATTTTTTCATTTCTCAAGTTCAGATTCTTCAGTAATTCCCCGATGATAAGGTTGGCAGTTGCCTTGGCCAGAGCCATATCCTGTCTCTCATATTCGTCATTATCAGCGGTTATCCAGGCGCCAAGCTCAGAAACAGAAGCTTCAAAAAATGACGCTAATTCCTTATCACTGGCGATGACGCTAGCTGCTTCTTTTGGAAGCCCGTATTGCTGTTTGAATCGATCAGCTTTTTTGTTTGGCATTTCCGGAAGCTCGGAGTTAAGTTTCTCTAGCCAGTCCTCGTCAATTTTTATCGGCGGTATATCAGGCTCTGGAAAATAGCGGTAATCAGCTGAGCTTTCTTTGCGCCTTTGTCCAACTGTTACGCCTTTTTTTTCATCAAAGCCTCTGGTTTCCGCCTCAATTTTTCCTCCTTCGCTAAGAACTAAGGCTTGTCTTATTTTTTCGAATTTAATCGCTCTTTCAACGGAACGGAAAGAATTGAGATTTTTTACTTCGACCTTATTATTTAAAACATAATCACCAAGCGGCAATATTTTTCCATCTTTATATTCCCAGCGGCCGCTTTCTTGCAAACTGATATTAGCTTCGCAGCGCATTTCGCCTTTTTCCATGTCGGCGCTTGAAGCTTCGAGATAGCGCAGTATTTTTTGGAATTCTTGGCAAAATTTTCTTGCTTCTTCAGCACTTTTTATAACCGGTTCGGTAACGAGTTCCATTAGCGGCGCTCCGGCACGGTTAAAATCGAGCAGGGTATAGTCTTCGCCTTTTTTGTGAATTGATTTTCCTGTGTCTTCTTCAAGATGAATTCTTGTGACGTCAATTCTTCTGCCACCGACTCGCAAATAGCCCTTTTCGCAAAATGGTAAGTCGTATTGTGATATCTGATATCCTTTCGGCAAATCAGGATAGAAATAGTTTTTGCGATCAAATTTGGAATCACGATTTATTTTACAATGCATGGCTAGTCCGGTTTTTAAGACCAGGTCAATTGCTGCTTTATTTGGTACTGGCAGGGAACCGGGATGTGCGAGGCAGATTGGGCAAACATTTTCATTTGCTTTGGACGCAAAAGGCGAGTTCTTGCAGGAGCAGAACATCTTACTTTCCGTTTTTAATTCGGCGTGAATTTCTAAGCCGATTATAGCATCGTATTTCATAACGTTATTATAGCAGAGTTATCGCTTTGGCAGGGAGCTGTCAGAATTTTCCGCTGCTTCCAAATGCTTTTTCGCCGCGCTCGCTTTCGGTGCTTATTATTTCTTCCGAAATTTCAAAATTTGGCGCTTCCTGGAATATTATTTGCGCAATCTTCTGGCCGGGAATGATATTGAATATATCTTCGCTTAGGTTTTTTATCACTACTTTTATTTCGCCGCGATAGCTTGAGTCGATGACGCCGCCCATGGTTGTTATTCCCTGGTTAGCCAATCCGCTTTTGTCCCAGATTAATCCTGCGTATCCTTCTGGTATCATTACTCTTATGCCACTGCCGACAAGAGCCTGTCCGTATGGAGTGATTGAATAATAATCATCGGCGTAAAGATCGAAGCCGGCGTCGCTTGAGTGGGCTTTGGTCGGAATCTTGGCAGACGTTCTCGTTTTCTCGACGGCAATTTTTCGGCTGGTGGCGACAATCTGCGCTATCGGCTTTATCGGTGCCATTTGCATTATTGGCGCTGGTATTGGTTTAGGTGCCGTTTTTTCGATAACCACTTCATCTTTTTTCTCTGGTATCGCTGAAGTTTTAAAATCATCGCGCCTTTTATCGACAATATCGCCAAAAGCTTTGAAGCCATAATATCCGAATTGTTTTTTTTGCTGCTCTTTTGGTTTTTCTTTGATCATTTCTTCAACCGCTTCTTCTACTGTCTCTTGTAATTCACTTTTTTTAGTGCCGAGAAAGGAAGTGACTCTGTCCCAGATTATGCCGTGAATCTCTTCAATTTTAAGATTGGCATCTATTTTCAACCAGCCGTATTCTTCTTTTAGCTTAAGATGTGACCAGCGTACTTTATTGATCAAGTCGTTGTTGTTTTCGTGCTTGTGTCCGTCCTCGATTGATTGTTTAAATCGTTCGCCGTCAAAAAGAATAGCCAGGTCTTCTCTAATCAAATGAGAATTAATTTCTTTTAAATAATTTTCGCTTACTCCGGCGCCAAGACCCCAGGCAATTCCTGTTCCGGTATAATCTTCCGCCACGATATTGATGCCGGCAGATAATTTTCGGACGAGCTCTTCCTGGTATTGGGTGCGGTTCATGGCGTAAATTGCTTGCACCTCTTTGGCGCTAAGGCTGAGCGGATTGCCGTTTCTTAAATAGTCGTTAAGCATCCTGCCGGATGGATTAAGGTCGTAAATCGGATATTTGAGATACTCGGCTGGGTAGCCGGCGCTGTTCAATTTTTCTACTAAAAGCTTGGCTTGGGTGCTTTTCCCCAAGTTGTTGATGCCGTAGAATACGATCATTTTTCCGGAGTATCCGCTCATATACTTGCCATTATCTTATCTATCTGTGAGTACAATACATTAAGTTCGCCATTATTGTCTATCTTCGCTTCGGCCGCGGCCATTGTTTCTGGTATTGTTCTTTCCGCTTCTTTTTCGTGATCTTTGGTGAAGGTATAAAAATTCTTTTCCGCATCGCCCGGATTTTCATTTCTTGTGACGGAGCGTTTGTATCTTGTTTCCGGATCGGCGTCGATAGCAATCATATGAAATCCTTCCATTTCCTTAATATGATCAATATCGCCTAAGCGCCTAATCCCGTCTATAACGATTATTTTTTCGTCGCTTGTTGCGATTTTTTTTGCCATCGCTTTTGCCAGCATATCGTCTCCCGATTTTTCTCGACCCCAAGTTGATAGGTCAATCAGATTATCTCTAGTTTTTTCAATGCCGAGGACATCAAGAGCCTCACGCAGGATAGAAGAAAAACGGAACTCGGTCGCTCCGTATTTTTCTTGCAGATACGCTTTTACCGTGCCCTTGCCGCTAGCTATCGGCCCAACAAGCCCGATGATAATCTTCTTTTCCGGCATATTATTTTTTTACAATATCAGCCAGCCCGCGTCTGATGTCCCAATCGTCTTGCGATAAATCGACATTAAGCTTTAATTGAGGGAGTTTTTCTTTTGCCGCTTCATACATTTTATGGGCAATGCGGCGAAGAGAAGGGTGGACGGCTCGTCCGGAACGCAATTCAATGACGTATGCGGCGGCCGGTAATGGATAGCTTACATGGCAAGCGACATTGAATCCCATGGCGATATAATATTGTTTCAGTTCCTTTGAAATGTTAAGCGCGGCAATTTTTTTTGCCTGGCTATCAATGAGTTCAAGCGCTTCCAGCTTCATATCTTCCGGTAACTGTTCGAGATACCAAGAATGGAAACCGAGGTCGGTGGTTAAAAGAGGCATGCGGCAGATACCGTTGCGATGTCTCTGTAAATCGCGGAAAGAGCCGTAATCAAAAATGAATTCAAAGCTGAGCGAACCAAGATCGCCGAGGAATCCCGGGAGGCCGGTTTTTAGCGGGCGATTTTCTAATATGTCATTATATTTTGATAATGCTTCTGGCTCGACGGTTGTTTTCATTGAGAATTCCGAGGGGTTAGCAGGGGAGAAATACGAATATGACTTAACTGATAATTGACGATATTTTTCCTGTTCTTCTTCAAGCGGATGCGAAAAGCTGTGCGAATATTTTCCTTTCAATTGAGAAAGGATTGTTTCAGCGGTCTTTCTCACTTCTTCAAGCGGATGATGTCTGAGTAAAGAAAGATGATCCCAGGCTTGGCGCAGATTAGTGTGCCAGCTGAGCTGTGTGGTTATACCGGCTGGCAAAAAACCGCGCATAATATCAAATCCTCTTGCTTTTATGGCTTTCGTATAGACATTTTCATCTTCGCCCTCTTTGATTGGATATTTATCCCGCAAATGAGTCTGGATTCTTTCCTGGTTGTCGTTATAAAAATCCATCCATGATTTTAATATCAGAGCTGATTCGCTTGTTTTGGCCGGATCGATTATTTCCCGTTTTCCCATGTCGATGTACCTTGTGCTTGTTTCTTGTCCGCTGTATAGCTGCCAGTCCTGAATTGCTTTATCGCCAAGAATACTTATGTCTTCAATGAAAATAGTCGTGCTGCCGCAATCGGCAATGCTCGCGTGGCCATAGCCGACGTAAAATGTTTCCATGAATTTTCCTGAGCCGCTCTGTTTTACTTTTTCAACATGTTCGGCGACGCTTTTGGGGCTCCTTGAATAAAGAGCTTGCATCATAGCGACATCTTCCGGGCTGAACTCGTCGTAAATGAATATATTTGCCATATTGTTTTGGTTATTTTATTGATTTTCGTATTCAGTCATCTTGTCGCTTAAAAGTACGTATTCTACGCCAGCTTCTTTAAAAATTTCCTTGCTTCTGGCTCCGGCGTGGTAATCCTGAGCCGAGACTACTCTCTTGATACCGCAATTGATAATCATTTTGGCGCAGACATAGCAGGGAGTCATTTTGCAATAAAGAGTTGAGCCTTCAAGAGCGATGCCCATTCTGGCCGCTTCGCAAATTGCGTTTTGTTCGGCGTGGGCAGTTCTGATACAATGTTGAGTTTTTGAACCGTCTTCGTGAATAACGGTATGCATCTCATGTCCGACTTCATCGCAATGTGGTAAGCCGATTGGCGAGCCGACATATCCGGTGGCGATTAGGCGCTTGTTCTTGGTGATGACGCATCCGGAACGTCCTCGGTCACAGGAACCACGGGTTCCGACCATTTCCGCTATCTTCATAAAGTACTCATCCCAAGGCGGGCGCTGGTATTTTTCTTCCATAAGAAAGTTATTAGTTTTTGAACGTTTTAACATCTATATTTTAACCCTATATCGCGAAAAAATAAATCTTGACAGAGCGCTATTTTTGTCCTTTAGAGCCCTTTTAAAAAGCTGGAAAAGGGGTTAAACTGTAATGACGAGCTATTCTTATTGGACGTTTAACAACCTGGGCCTATGTTTGAGAAGATTATTGAAGAATTGACTAATAATAAAGAAATTTATTTTAAGGTCAAAGCGATTCCCGGAGCCGCCAAAACTGAAGTCAGAGAGGAAATGGCTGACGGTACTTTTAAGATAGCCGTATCGGCCAGGCCGGAGAAGGGCGAGGCCAATAAGGAACTGATTGATTTCTTAGCCGAAGCGCTCGGTTTGCGAAAATATCAGGTCGAAATAACCGGAGGACTGACGTCACGTAACAAATTAGTAAAAATAAGCCGTTAATATGGATCTGTCGGTAGTCATAGTCTCTTGGAATGTTAGAGACAAGTTAAAAGATAACCTGCAAGCCTTATTCGCTTCGCGGGTTGATTTTTCTTTTGAGGTCTTTGTTGTCGATAACAATTCAAATGACGGTAGTGCTTCAATGGTTTCTGAATTTTTTCCTCAGGTGAAATTAATTGTCAACAAAGAAAATCTTGGTTTTGCTAAAGCAAATAATCAAGCAATAAAAGAATCTTCTGGTGAATTCATCCTACTTCTTAATCCTGATATGAAAGTCGAGTCCGATACTTTGGCTAGATCCTTGTCTTGGACTAAATTAAATAATCAGGCTGTTGTTTCCGGCTTCAAGCTTGTTGACGGACAGGGATCTGTAATAAAACAAGTTAGGCGCTTTCCTCGTCTCTTTGATCAGTTGATGATTGTTTTGAAACTACCACATATTTTTCCTGGTATTTTGGACAATTATTTATTACCTGACTTTAATTATGAAAAAGACTCAAAAGTCGATTCAATCAGAGGAGCCTTCTTTCTGATAAATAGAAGCGCTTATGAAAAGATAAGCGGGGAGGCTAAGCCATATCTGGATGAAAGATATTTTATTTGGTTTGAAGAAGTTGATTTTTGTCGCCAGGTCTATAAATTAGGCGGTGAAGTTTGGTATAGTCCCGCGGCGCAATGCCTTGATTATGTTGGAGCTAGTTTTTCTCAGGTTAAAAGAGGTAAGACGCAGAAGTATTTCCGTGATTCGATGTTAAAATATTTCAAGAAATGGGAAGGAAGGGGAGATTATCTTGTTCTGAAGCTCGCCTGGAACTTCATTTTGTTTTTTATAAGATAACAATCATCATGCCAAAAAAAGTTGGGATAATATTGGTTAATTATCATGATTACGCGGAACGGTTTTTAACTCTTTGCCGCGATTCTTTGCGTGGCCAATCATATCCTGCTGATTTTTTTCAGGTTTATATCGTTGATAACGATTCAAGTGAAAAAACGAGCGAATATTTAGTGCGCGAGTATCCAGAAGCGATAATATTGCCTCGATCTAACGGTAATTATGCCGCTGCCAATAATTTTGGCGCCAAGGAAGCAATCAAGGATGGTTGCGAATACGTCGTGTCGGCCAATATGGATACGGAAATGGATGTGGACTGGCTCAAGGAGTTGGTGGTTGCCCTTGATGAAAATCAGGCAGCCGGGATAGCTCAATCGAAAATATTGCTTTACCCTGAGAATGATAAAGAAAGGCAGGAGCCGAGAATTAATAGCCTGGGAAACATAATCCACTTTCTTGGTTTTGGCTTTACTGGCCACTATGGTGAAAAAGACTGCGAGCTGTCCGATTACCCAGAAATAAAAGGCTATGCTTCAGGTTGTTCGTTTATATTTCGCGCCGACGTGTTTAAGAAAATAGGCGGCTGGAATGAGGAGTTCTACATGTATCACGATGATATTGAATTCAGCTTAAAAACAAGGCTTGCCGGGTATAAGGTAATTCTGGCGCCAAAGTCGAGGATTTTTCATAAATACGAATTCTCCCGCAGCATCCGCATGTTTTATTACATGGAAAGGAATCGTTATTTGACGCTGTTTATTTTTGCTCCGGCAAGATATCTATTGCTGGTTTCTCCGCTTCTTTTTGCCATGTCTTTTGGCATGTTGCTCCTAATGGTGGTAAACGGAACTTTCAAACAGGCGATGAAAATTACTTTTTATTTCCTTAAGCCTAGTACTTGGATTAGGATTTGGTTTGAGAGAATGAAGATAAAAGATTTTTCCCGGATCAAATTTAATGATGTTGCCGCCGATTTTTCCGGACGAATAGAATTTCAAGAAATATCAAACCCTATTCTTAAATACATAGCTAATCCGATAATGTCTGTTTATTTCAGGGTAATAAAAAAATTCATTTGATAACATATGGAATTGTCGATAATAATTGTTAACTACAAAAGCAAAGATAAGCTCGCAAACTGCCTCAATTCTATTGCGGTCGCCGTTTTACCGATTGATTTTGAAGTTATTGTCGTTGATAATGCTTCGGGCGATATGCTTGATGATTTGCGCGATAAGCATCAGTTCCGTTTTATCGCTAGCCCCCGTAATCTCGGTATGGGGGGAGGGAATAATCTTGGGATTGAAGAAGCAAAAAGCGATATCGTGCTTATTCTAAATCCTGATACGATAGTAAATAAAGATGCTATCGTTTCAATGTTGGAAAGAATAAAAAACGATGAATCAATCGGTCTTATCGGTCCAAAACTTCTTTATCCCGACGGCAGCCTGCAGTATTCCTGCGCCAGATTCCCTAGTTTTTTTATGCCAATCTTGCGCCGGACTTTTTTAGGTAATCGTTTCAAGAAACAGAGGGATGATTTCATGATGGCCGATTTTGACCATGGCAGTGAACGCGAGGTTGATTGGCTGATGGGCTCTTGCTTGATGTTTAAAAAGAGTTGGAAGGCGCCAGATGGAAAGATGTATGGGCCGCGTTTTGATGATCGCTATTTTATGTATTTCGAAGACATTGATCTCTGCCGCGAGGTAAAAGTGCATGGCAAAAAAGTTGTATATTATCCTTTAGCTGTTATTATTCATGACCACATGCGGGCGAGCGCTAAAAATCCTTGGTATGTTGCCATATTTAAGGACAAGATAACCTGGATTCATATTTCCTCTTGGCTAAAATATTTTTTGAAGTGGGGGTTATAATCGTTTAAATATATGAGTTTTGAAAACGTTAGTTATAAGCCGGAAAGAATTGAAGCGGAGAGCTTTAAAGAGAGAGAAGAAGCGATAAATTTTGAGATTGCCAAGATATCTCTAATTTATGCTGGTAAAAAATATGAAGAAGGGAGGATGAACAATCCGTCTTATAAGTTATCGCAAGCAATAAAAGATTTTACGCCGATTGAAGGTGTTGTATTGTACCCCACTTTCAGTATTGATGAATATGGTCATTTATCAAATGAAGAGAAGTCGGCGATATTTTTGGCTGATTTTTTTAAGTCAGTAGATTTATTATCTGAAAGAAATGGATTTGATTACGAAGCGCTATTAGTTTTACTGGATGGAGCGATAGAACAGGTTAAGGAAAAAGTTTCAGCCGCAAAAACAGCAGAAAGGCAAGAAGATAAGGCGCCTATTGAGACTAAGATTATCAAAT
>Ga0209373_10004598_pt1 | contig 11788 bp, 8 predicted proteins | sample Higcelweek5metaG_FD_187173 | JGI IMG/M metagenome (GOLD analysis project Ga0209373, IMG submission 187173) | Freshwater pond sediment microbial communities from the University of Edinburgh, under environmental carbon perturbations - High... | ecosystem: Environmental > Aquatic > Freshwater >... | reverse complement strand
TTGGTGAATACTTTTTGCTGTTTTTGTGGTAAGATGAATTTTACCATGGCTTATTGTATATGCTACAGCACCTAGTTTATGATTTGTTTGATCATTGACGGCTACTTTTAGTAATGATCCAAATATCCATAGAATTATAGAGTCTTCTTCTCCAATGTTGTTGCTTTGATGAGGAATATTTTTGGTATTTTTGTTTTTCCATTGGCTTTTTGTGGAACCAAAGAATTTTGGTTTAAGATGAGAAAGATTTTTTCAAAAACAATGAGCATGGTTTTTTGCTGTTGTTTCTTTGATACTATGTGTGGTTGTGTGGCATGCTATGAAAATAAATGATATGATGGGTTTTGCTGCGGTAGTAGGTTCTACAGCATTTTTTATCACACATGGATTCAAGCAGTTTGCTGAGCAAAATGAAAAAGAGCTGACATCATGAAGTAATCATATGTCTGATATAAGTAAGATTTTGTATCTTGAAGTAATAGATGCAACTTTTTCTATAGATTGAGTTTTATGAGCTTTTGCATTTACTTTGTCAGTGCCTTTGATTTTACTTTGAAACTGACTAGGAGCTGTTCTTGTTCGTGAGATGACAGTGAGAAATGTTTCTAAGATCAAAAAGTATAAATATTTAAAAAATTGAGCAATGTATTCTATACTTTTTTTGTGAGTAATAATGGTTTTAAAGTGATTTGCTATCCATATACCTGAATGGGTATCTCCTATTATAACTTTTGGAGTGATAGGGTATTTTTTCTTCAAATCAAAGAAAGAACTCGCTAAATTGAATTTTTAATAAAATTTGCATTCTTACAATAAATATTTATAATATCTATTGTCAATATTTTGAAAAGACTTTATATATCATTGAAAATACGTTTTTGGTAATTAAATGTAAAAATTGTGTAAAAAAAACTTGAAAAATAAAAATAATTAGTTATACTCGTAAAGACAAAACGCTTTTTTATTAAAATAATTAAAACCAAATGCAAAAGTCAAAGTTAAAATTATTGAGCGTGCTATCTTTGGTTGGTTTTTTATCTAATATGGCATTACAAGTTTATGCTATAACATGATATAATCCAAGCGATACAGCGCCAAATGCTATAACAACACTTTCGGTAAGTGCTTGAAATCCAAGCTCTACCAAAGCTAATCTTAGTTGGACATCAGTGTGAAATTCATTGAGTGTTTGAACAGCAAATAGATATGTAATCAAAATGGCTACAGGGTCTATTAACTCTTCAAATTTTGAATCTTCTACAACTGTGGCTAACAGTTTAGCACCAAAAACAGCTGGGAATGTGGAAACTTTCACAGTTATAAATCTAACTCCTTGAGTTACTTATTATTTTGCAGTTAAAGCTATAAATACAGCTTGACTTCCATGAGACCTTTGAAATGTAGTAAGTATAGCAACAACAAATGTAGTACCTACTATTACTTCATTTTCTCCAACTTCTTTACAAAACAGTGCTTCAGCAACTATCACAGTAAACTGAACAAATTTTGTAAATGGAGCAAATAATGTAAGACTTATAAATAGTACATCTACTATAAATATAGATGCAACTTATGTAAGTGATACACAAATGACTTGTGTGATAGCAACAGGAACTCCTATATGAGAGTACAACCTAAAGGTTTTGAATAGTAATTGAACTTCAGCAAATGCAGCTCAAACTCTTACTGTAACTCAATCTCCTACACCAGTTCCTACAGTATCAAATGTAGTTCCTACTATTTGAACAAATGATGTAGCCAAGAATATTGTAATATATTGAACAAACTTTAATTGAGTAACTTCAGTAACTCTTGATGATGGAGCAAATACAGCTCTTACAAGTGTAACAGTAGTAAGCTCTACTCAAATTACAGCTACAATACCAGCTTGAGTAACAGCATGAACTTATAGTATAAAAGTAACAACAGCTAATTGAACAAATTATGTAAGTGCTGCTCAATATACAACAGAAGCACCAGTTGTTATTTCTAGTTCTACAACAAGTAATGTTACTACAACTTCTCCTATAACATTTTCAGGTACAAACACTGTGCCAGTAGATGTTACTATGGAAACAGAAACAGATGCTGATGTATATATATCTGCCGCTATAGAAGCTAATACAAGTGTAACAGATTCTGCATGAGTAGCTTATACATGAGCTATTATCCCTCCTAGAGTGATACAACCAACTGTGGAAATGCAAGATCTTTGATCAGATGCAGTTGTTATGCAAATGTGAAGTGCTGAACAAGGACTTGTGTTTAGTACATGAGTAGCAGTTACAGTAATCTTACAATCTGAAAATCAACCAGTTATATGGTATTACAATCAATCAACTGATAAATACGAATTGGCTTGAACATCATGAACAAAAGATTGAATAAACTATGTACCAGGTGGTACAGTAATATCAAGAAATTGAAATAATTGGACAATGTGAGTACTTATAACACACATGTCAGTATATGTAAATTGAGTAAATCCTACTATAAGTAGTGTATCTCCTTCTTCAGCTGCTGCATGAGCAAGTATCTCTATAGCATGAGCGAACTTTCATCCAAGTGCTGTAGTTACTGTTTGAGGAAATGCAGTTACTTATACCGTAAACAGTACAAGTAGTATAACATTAACAGTTCCTTCAATAACTGCATGAACTTATAGTGTTGCAGTAAAAAATCCAGACAATAGAACAGCTACACTTCTAAATTGACTTACAATAACTGCTACAAGTAGTTGAGGTAGTGGATGAGGTAGTACTACTTCTGGATGAGGTGGTGGACGATTTGCTTCTTCTTCAAAGACAACATCAAGTAGTCAAGAAGACGTAACAAAAGAAGAAGAACAAATAGTAAAAGATGAAATAGAAAAAGTAAAAGAAGACTCAACAGTAAAATCTTATACTATTGCTTGAAAAGAAGTTAAAGTTATTATACCTCCTTTCAAATCATCAAACGTAAAAAAAACAGTTAGTTTGGTAAATGATAAAATAGTTGCAATCTTAAAAACTAAAAATTTATCATCAAAAGATCTAGAAGATGCTGTATATAACTATAATAGTTTCTTGGCTGCACTACAATTGTATAAAGACAAGAAAGATAAAACAGCAAAAACTATGGCAAAACAATATTTAAAAGCTATGTTAGTTATTGTAGACAAACCAAAAACAACAACTACAACTAGCCCAGTAATATGAGATACAACAACTACAACATCTGTATCTTCTGTTGATTTACCTGCTGCTGTTGGTTATCTAAAAGCTGTAGGTATTACAAAATATTCTGATGTAGAATCTTTTAGAGCTAATGATAGTATCACTAGACAAGAAGCTGCTAAGTTTTATGTAGAGTATGCTAAAGCTATATTAAAAAAAGTACCTGACACATCAAAAAATTGTGCATTTACAGATAAATCTGATATAGACGCCTCTCTTGAGTCTTACGTAGTAGAATCATGTCAATTATGAATATTTAAATGATACGCAGATGATAGTTTCAAACCAAATATGAATATATTAAAATGACATTCTATAGCATTGTTGCTTAGACCAAGTATAGGTTCTATGGAAGAAAATGTTAGTCCTTGGTATTTAAATTACTATTTAAAAGCTATGGAACTTTGATTGACTACAGACGATCTAAAAACTATGGAATGAACAGCTACAAGATGAGAAGTAGCAGTAATGATCTACAAATATAGTAAAAATCTTTGACTTTAGTATTTATTATTATAATATAAAAACCTTCTGAAAAGAAGGTTTTTTTTATTGTTTAATTTTTTTTATATAGTTATATTTTTATAGTTATATATTCTCATTCAGTGTCCAAAAACTCTAGAGAGTATGCAGTCAGTCAGAGCTCTGTATCTTCTCATAGTCCATATAGTTCATCTCCAACTATAGGCAATCATTTATTGGATAAATGATATCTTATTTGATGTGTTCTTCAGGTAAGTATTTCTATATTTATTTCACAGGTTTGGTCTGATAAGTATTTTACCTCCAAGATTTTTGTTATCCCATTTTTAAATTCTTTTAGACTTTTAGTTTTTGTCTTTACTATCTCCTCTATATAAAAAGGTAGTTTATCTTTTATATCTTCCAAAAAAGTTTCGCCATCTTTTGTTATGTTTGCTATAGCTTTATAAAACTTTTTTAAAGGAACTTTTTCTTTTTCTTCTATAGTTTCTGCTCCAGATTTTTGGTTAAATAGTTCTTTAAAATGTTTTAATCCTTTTTCATTTTTTACTATTATCATCAACCCGCTCGTTCATTTATCCAATCTATGGATAAGTCCTGCTCTGATAAAGTTTCATACGCTAGGCAAGTCTTTGTACCTATGATACAAAAATCAGACCACAGATGGTTTGGATACATCCCAAATGCTGTTTGGATGAGAAAGGACTCATTTTGGTTTGTTTATCACGAGATAGTCTGCCTTTTCGCTTATTATTTCTATATTAAAATTTGGTGTCTCTGCCAAAATTTCATTACTTAAAAATCTTTCAAGATTTTGTATAGTTATGATATCTCAGTTTTTTAGTTTATAAGATTTTTTTATAGGCTTTTGATTTATCAATATAGCCTCTCTTGTTATTAGATGATGAAAAAAATTTCTTGAGTAGTTTGCGTTTTTACTCAAGTATATGTCTATTCTATCGCCCTTTCATTCGTAAATTATTTCTTGCATATTCAAAGTTTTATATAAATAAATTCTATATTAATTAAATACTTCCAGATTTCAATGAATTTAGATCAAAAATCTCTTGAAATTTATAAGATTTTATATAAAATTATATTTCAAATTTAATAAACGCTTATATTTTGATGAAAAGAATAGATTTGAAAATTTGATTTGCTTGTAATAATAAATGCCTTTTTTGTGTACAATGAGACAAAAGACTTAAGTACTGACCAAAGAAGTTGGATGTTATTTACCAAGATCTTGATAAATGAAAAAAAGATTGAGCAAGTTGAGTTGTTTTCACTTGATGAGAACCTACTATTCACCAAACTCTTATAGAAGCTATTAAGTATGCCAAGAAAATTTGATATAAAGATATACAAATTCAAACAAATTGAAGAACATTCGAGGATATTGATTATTGTAAAGAATTAATATCTGTATGAGTTACTCAGTTTTCTCCTTCGTTACACGGATTTAAACCAGAAACTCATGATTTTTTGGTGCAAGCCGAAGGAGCTTGGAAGCAGACAGTTCAATGACTTATGAACTTAAAACAGCTCTGAGGGTATGTTTTGACCAATACGGTTATCACAAAGCAAAATTATAAAGAACTACCAAAGTTGGCTTTGCTTTTGATAGGTTTATGAGTGAAGCAATATCAATTTGCTTTTATACATATTACAGGAAGTGCTGAAGTGAACAAAAAAGAAATAGTTCCTTCAAAGACTGAAATTATGGATTATGTAAAAAAGTGATTGGATATATGAAAAAAGTATTGAGTTGGTTGTATGACAGAAGCTATTCCTTTTTGTATTATGCAATGATACGAATGGGCTATAGCCGAATATAATTATATGCCAGAAACTCAAATATTTGATGCAGAGTGAGTTATAGATAGTTATTCAGATTACAGGTGGAATGAATGAAAAATAAAATTCCCTAAGTGTGAAGGTTGTAAATATTATGAAATATGTGAGTGACCATGGAAGGAATATCCCGAAATATATTGAGAAGATGAATTTTTATCTATAAAATAATGACTTGTTTTATAGAAATCCCTTTGTTTAAAGCGGATTTAAGAGATTATATAAAAAGAGTAAAAAACTCTAAAAATCTCTTGAAAAACGAAACTGAATCATTATATTAGACTTATTCCGAAAAAAAACCATTTGAGAAATGGGGGAGGGATATAGAGATCATTACCATAGATAGAAAGATGAAATAATGGAAGAGAGTAAGTAAGTAAATTAAGAGCTTAGGAAGGATGCCTTGGGTGTAGATGCTGAAGAAGGACGTGAAAGGCTGCGAGAAGTCACGATTAGGAGCCTATAACCTGTGAGTCGTGAATGTCCGAATGGGGTAACCTACTGACTACAAGTCGGTATACTGCGAATGCGGTAGAGCAAGTTGGGGAATTGAAATATCTTAGTACCCAGAAGAAAGGAAATCAAAGAGATTCCCTGAGTAGAGACGATCGGAAGGGGAAGAGCCTAAACCATATTAGCGTGATAGGGCGGACCGTTGCTAGTATGGTGTTGAGGGGTATATCTGGAGCTGCCGAAAAGTTCAGCACGAGGTTCAATGATAGTAGAATGGCATGGGAAGGCCAACCATAGGGGGTTAGAGTCCTGTATATGAAGTCATTGAATAGTGTGGAGATATAAACCCGAGTAATGTCGAGGCCGAGAAACTTGGCATGAATCTGGGGCGACCATGCTCTAAGGCTAAATACATCTACACACCGATAGCGAATAGTACTGTGAAGGAAAGGTGAAAAGAACCCCGGGAAGGGGAGTGAAATAGAAACTGAAATTCTAAGCTCACAAATGATTGGGAGCTCCGTAAGGAGTGACCATGTACCTATTGACGAATGGGCCAACGAGTTATTGTGACTAGCGAGGTTAAGGCAGGAATAGCCGAAGCCGAAGGGAAACCGAGTCTGAATAGGGCGGGAGTTAGTTATAATAGACCCGAAACCATATGAGCTATCCATGGGCAGGATGAAGGTATGAGAGATTGTACTGGAGGTCCGAACGGGTTGGAGCTGCAAGTCCTTCCGATGACCTGTGGATAGGAGTGAAAAGCTCATCGAATATGGTGATAGCTGGTTCTCCTCGAAATAGCTATGGGGCTAGCCCGCTATGACGAACTTGTGAGGTAGAGCTCTGGAAAGGCTAGGGGTATCGAGAGATATTACCAACCCTTACTAAACTTCGAATGCATGAGGTAAGATAGCGGAGTCAGACTGTGTGAGATAAGTCTCACGGTCAAAAGGGAAACAGCCCAGACTCTTGACTAAGGTTCCGGAGATATAACTAAGTGGAAAAGGATGTTTTTCTGCTGAGACATCCAGGAGGTTTGCTCAGAAGCAGCAATCCTTTAAAGAGTGCGTAACAGCTCACTGGACGAGCGGAGAAGCGCCGAAGATGAAAAGGAGCTAAGTTATACACCGAAGTCGGAGATTTAGTTATAAACTAGATGGTAGAGGAGCGTTGTATACGGGGTGAAGCATGAGCGGGAGCGAATGTGGACTGTATACAAGTGAACATGTTGGCATGAGTAACGCATTTTGATGAAAAATCAAAGCGCCGGAAGCCTAAGGATTCCTACGCAACGGTAATCGACGTAGGGTTAGTCGGGACCTAAGGATAAGCCGAAAGGCGAAGCCGATGGATACTAGGTTAATAATCCTAGACTTATATATGGAATGAAGCGGTGACACATTGGGATGGGTACGAGCTTCTTAAGAATTGGAGTTCTGAAGCCGAGACGATTTTGCGCAAGCGAGAGGCAGCGTATAGGAAAGACCGTATGCTGATTAAGTTGAGGCGGAGATGAGACATGAAAGTGTTTAATCGTATAGTTCTGGTGTCAAGAAAACCCGCTAAGTATATGCATATGTAACCCGTACCGAGAACGGACACACGTGGGCAGGTAGAGTATACCAAGGCGAACGGGAAAACTAGTGGATAAGGAACTTGGCAAAAAAGCGGACGTAACTTCGGGATAAGTCCTGCCCCGCGCAAGCGGGGCCGCAGCGAAAGTAATGGGGGGGACTGTTTACCAAAAACACAGCTCCCTGCGAACACGAAAGTGGATGTATAGGGAGTGATGCCTGTCCAGTACCAGAATGTTAAGCCAGGAGGTGAGAGCTTCCGGGTGAAGCACTGGTAAACGACGGCCGTAACTATGACGGTCCTAAGGTAGCGAAATTCCTTGTCGGGTAAGTTCCGACCCGCATGAATGGCATAACCATCTCCATACTGTCTTATTCCTAGACCCGGTGAAATTACAGTTCCGGTAAAAATGCCGGATAGATGCGGTTAGACGGAAAGACCCTGTGAAGCTTTACTGCAGATTGATATTGTGTCGGGGCATATGATGCTCAGGATAGGTGGGAGACTTTGAGTGTGTTCTTTTGGGGATGCATGAGTCGACGGTGAGATACCACCTATTGTATGTTTCGGCACTAACCTCTCGAAGAGGGGGACAGTGTTAGTTGGGCAGTTTACCTGGGGCGGGTGCCTCCTAAAGAGTAACGGAGGCGCGCAAAGGTTAGCTTATTACGGATGGAAACCGTGATGAAAGTGTATTCGCACAAGCTAGCTTAACTGAGAGACTAACAGGTCGAACAGATAGGAAACTAGGTGAAAGTGATCCGGATTTCCTGAATGGAAGGGGATCCGCTCAACGGATAAAAGCTACTCCGGGGATAACAGGCTAATGGAGTCCAAGAGTCCACATCGACGACTCCGTTTGGCACCTCGATGTCGGCTCGTCGCATCCTGGGGCTGAAGTAGGTCCCAAGGGTTGGGCTGTTCGCCCATTAAAGCGGTACGCGAGCTGGGTTCAGAACGTCGTGAGACAGTTCGGCCCCTATCTACCGTATCCGAAGGTGACTTGAGAAGATCTGTCCTTAGTACGAGAGGACCGGGATGGACTAGCCTCTGGTGAGTCAGTTGTACTGTCAAGTGCAAAGCTGAGTAGCTAAGCTGGGAAAGGATAACCACTGAATGCATCTAAGTGGGAAACCAACTTCAAGATAAGGTCACCCATCCGCAAGGATTAAGGTCGCTAGTAGACTACTAGCTTGATAGGCATCATGTGTAAGGGCGGTAACGTTTTAAGCAGAGATGTACTAATAGACCGAGGAACTTACTTATTTTCTTTTGTTAAATCATCTTTCTAAATATGGTAATGGTAGTAGAGGTATAATGACTAATACTGGTGGTATTGAGGTAGATATGGGCAACACCTGTACTCATTCCGAACACAGAAGTAAAGGCATATCTAGTTGATGATACTGGTACTATTGGTGCTGGGAAAGTAGATTGGTGCCACCAATATTAGGTATTGAACCTAAGGTGAGAGAAGATCATTAAGATATGAGAATAAGAAGAGACAAGGAAAGATTTAAATGAAGAGTTTGACCCTGGCTCAGGATGAATGCTAGCGGAGTGCTTAACACATGCAAGTCGAACGGCCAGCAATGGCAGTGGCGAACGGGCGAGTAACACGTGCCTAACCTACCCTGGAGAACAGAACAACTTTGGAAACGGAGCTAATTCTGTATACGTCTGGAGGAATGAGAAAGATCTAGAGAAAGATTTATCGCTCTGGGAGGGGGGCGCGGACCACCAGTTAGTTGGTGAGGTAATAGCTTACCAAGACTAAGACGGATAGCCGGCCTGAGAGGGTGAACGGCCGCAATGGGACTGAGACACGGCCCATACCCCTACGGGGGGCAGCAGTGGGGAATATTGGACAATGGGGGGAACCCTGATCCAGCAACTCCGCGTGAAGGACGAAGCCTTAAGGGGTGTAAACTTCTTTTCTGGTGGAAGACGAATGACGGTACACCAGGAATAAGAGACGGCTAACTACGTGCCAGCAGCCGCGGTAATACGTAGGTCTCGAGCATTATCCGGAATCACTGGGCGTAAAGAGTCTGTAGCCGGCATAATAAGTCTGCTTTTAAAAACCGAAGCTCAACTTCGGAGAGGGGGTAGATACTGTTAAGCTAGAGATAGGTGGAGGTTAGTAGAATTTCCGGTGGAGGGGTGGAATCCGTTGATATCGGAAGGAATGCCGAAAGCGAAAGCAGCTAACTATGCCTCATCTGACGGTAAAGGACGAAAGTTTGGGTAGCAAACAGGATTAGATACCCTGGTAGTCCAAACCGTAAACTATGCTCGCTAGGTGTCTCCACGTATGTGGGGGTGCTGAAACCTAACGGGTTAAGCGAGCCGCCTGAGTAGTATAGTCGCAAGACCGAAACTCAAAGGGATAGGCGGGGGAACACACAAGCGGTGGATTGTCTCGATTAATTGGATAATAAGCCAAGAATCTTACCTGATCTTGACATGCAGTGTGTCGTATGATAGGTCATACTAGATATAGCAATATATCGCGCTGTGCAGGTGCTGCATGGCCGTCGTCAGCTCGTGCCGCAAGGTGTCCGGTTAAGTCCGGGAACGAGCGCAACCCTTACACTTAGTTAGGATGTCTAGGTGGACTGCCTCGGCAACGAGGAGGAAGGAGGGGATGACGTCAGGTCATTATGGCCCTTATGATCAGGGCGTCAGAGGCAATACAATGGGTAGTACAGAGCGAAGCGATACTGAGAGGAGGAGCAAAACGCGAAAGCTATCCCAAGTGCGGATTGTGGTCTGGAACTCGACCACATGAAGTTGGAATCGCTAGTAATGGCGGATCAGCCAAGCCGCCGTGAATAGGTCCCTGTTCCTTGCACTCACCGCCCGTCATACCATGGGAGTTGGGGCTGTTTGAAGACTCGAAGAGGGTTGAGGACAGAATCAATGACTGGGGTAAAGTCGTAACAAGGTATCCCTACGGGAACGTGGGGATGGACCACCTTTCTACAAATAAATATACAACAAATAAACTAGGTTATAATTCTTTTTATTTCCTTGTCTCTCCTTATTCTTATGTCTTCTTTAAAAATCCCGGTATTTCTAATATGCGGGATTTTTAGTTTAATTTAATGTTGATTTTAGTTCAAAAATATTTATTATTTAATATTTGGCGGATGTAGCTCAGCTGGTAGAGCACTTGATTGTGACTCAGGTGGTCGCGGGTTCAAGTCCCGTCATTCGCCCCATTAACGATAAATCATAAGTGAAAAATTAACAATAATTTATAAATTAGATTATATAAAAAAATCGTCTTTAATTAGGACGTTTTTTTGTTTTAAAGAAAATGTTTTTACAAAAATGAAATCACAATAAAATTTGTTGAAATAAAATTAATAATTAATATAATTACCTTGCTTTTTAAATAAAGTTATAAGACAATGAAAGAAAAAATTAAAAAATTAGACAAAGAAAAAATTATATTAATTTTTACTATAATTTTCATCTGTGGAGTAGTTCTCTACAAGATAACTTTTTGAAATCAGATATCAAAAAATTCTGATGAGTATAAGTTCGCCGAATATCTTTACTCTTCAAATTTGACAAAAATCGTACCAGAACAAACGCCTTTTGACAGATATATGACTAACTACGAAACGGCTCTTTTGCTCAAAAGATTATATCAAAATGATTTCTTCGGAGAGAGCTTAAAATTGTCTTGAACTCATGATTGCCAGAATCTTAATTTTTCAGGTTTGGAATCCAATAAGGACGAAATATTAGAATCTTGTAATATGTGATTTTTTGATGTCTTGTCTTGAGAAGTCTTGCTTACTTGAAGTGTTAGTGAAAAGCAATTTGTTAATTCGTTATGAAGATTGGTTTTAAATAATCAAAACAAGTCATTTGATGAGATATATGATTATTTGTTGTCCAAAAATATATTGGAAGAGGATATTAGAAATCAAAGTTACAAAATGATTACTAGGAAAGAGATTTATCAAATATTAAGTAAAATAAAAAAATGAAAATAATAGATTTATTGAAAGATTCAAAATACCAAAATAAAAAAGTTTTGGAAAAACTTATTTCTCATTACTTAAAAATTTCTAGAGAAACAATTTTTGTGCATAGTGAAATGGAAGTTCCACAAACTTCTTTGGAAAAAATACAAGTGGCGTATGATGATTATTTTTATCAAAAAAAGCCTTTGGAATTTATCTTTGGTT
>Ga0209373_10004597_pt1 | contig 11789 bp, 9 predicted proteins | sample Higcelweek5metaG_FD_187173 | JGI IMG/M metagenome (GOLD analysis project Ga0209373, IMG submission 187173) | Freshwater pond sediment microbial communities from the University of Edinburgh, under environmental carbon perturbations - High... | ecosystem: Environmental > Aquatic > Freshwater >... | reverse complement strand
CCGCACTGCATCCGAACGGCGCGAAGAGGTGATGCGGCTGGTGACGGATGCTGCAACAGCCGGCCTGTCGGATCGGGAGATCGCCCGCCGGGTGGGTGTTTCACCGCAAACCGTGGGCAACCTGCGTCGGCGGGCCGGCGCCAGCGCCTGATATCCGTTCCCCGTCACCTTTGCCAGTAACCGGATGCCTTGATCCAGGCGGGATGGGCACGGCGTTCGGTTTCCAGCCATGACCGCACCGCCTTGGCGACGCCCGCTTCAGCGGCGATCCAGGAGAACCAGTCACCTGCCGGGAAATCCAGTGCGGCCAGCGCCTGGATGAACGGTTGCGGATCATGGGCCTGGGCCAGCGGACGGTGAACCCAGGTCACGCTGGTCGTGGCGGCACTGGTCAGCGGCAACTCATGCTCCGGCCCCGCCACCGCCATCACCACGATGGCGAGGCTGCCGGCGGGCAGTTCCTCCAGCCGGCGGGCAATGGCCGGCAAGGCCGTTTCGTCCCCCACCAGCAGATGCCAGTCATAGGCCAGCGGAATCAACATGGAACCGCGGGGGCCACCCAGGCTCAACAGATCGCCGGCCTTGGCGCCACGCGCCCAATCCGATGCCGGGCCGCTCTCATGCAGGGCGAAATCAATGACCAGCCGGTTGGCCTGGGGGTCATAATGGCGGGGGGTGAAATCGCGCATGATCGGCATTTCGGCACCGGGCTCCGCATCCGGTCGGGGCGGCTTCACCGGCGCCGTTTCACCGGGGCGGGGGAAGAACAGCTTCACATGATCATCAAAGCCGGGGCTGTGGAACCCTTCCAACTCCGGCCCGGTCAGGGTGATACGGCGCATGGCGGGGGCAATATCCGTCACATCTGCCACCACCAGCTGGCGGAAGCGCGTTTCATGACGCACCCGGCGCGGCGCGCGTTCATCCACCACAGCATTTTCCATGGCATATTCCTCAAATGAATTGACTTACGTAACGATAAAACGATATATCGTTTATAACGTCAATCGATATTCGTGCCGGTCATCCGGTCAGAACTAGGGATGCGTAATCATGCGCGGTGGTGGTCATGGCGGGCGGGGGCATGGGGATCATCATGGTGGCGGCGGGTTCGGCCCCGGTCGGCATGGGCGGGGCGGTGGGCGGGTTTTCGGGCCCGGCGACCTGCGGCTGGTGCTGCTGACCCTGTTGGCCGAACAGCCCCGCCATGGGTACGAGTTGATCAAGGCGATCGAGGCGACTTTCGGCGGCACCTATTCCCCCAGTCCCGGATCGGTTTACCCGATCCTGGCTATGGCGGAAGAACTGGGCCACGTCACACCGGGCGATGGTGAAGGCTCCCGCCGCCCGCTGGTGGTGACGGAGGCCGGCCGGCAATGGCTGGCGGAAAACGCCGATATGGTGGAACTGGCCCTGTCACGCATGCATTTCGCCGCCCGTGCCATGGTGAAACGAAACGTGCCGGAACCGGTGATCCAGGCGGTCCACAAACTGAAAGCCGCCCTCGGTTTCCACGCCGATGCATGGACCCCTGACGAGGCTGCGCGCGTGAAGGCGATCATTGAGAAAGCTGTAGAGGAGATTAGCGGCGCGGTTTCAAACCGTGCCGCCCCCCTTTCCTAGGTCCGGTATTCCATGGCGGAAAACCCTCAGTGCCCGCCGCCGCCGCCAGCCAGGGCATTGCCGATGCCGATGATGATTGTGGACCCCACCAGCGCGCCGATGCCCGCCCACACCAAGGTACGGGTACGGCGCGAGGTGCCGGCCCATTCCTTCAACGCGAAGCCCCAGAGGGTGGAAAACAGGATGATGCTGGCCATATGCAGCGTCCAGGAAGAGAAGCCATAGGCCCCCATTTGGCTCTCACCCATGGTATAAAAGAAAAATTGCAGATACCAGAGCGTGCCGCCAAAGGCCGCCAGCAGATAGTTGCGCAACAGGCGCGGACGTTCCCCGCCATCACGCACCCGTCCCACCAACTCACCCACACTGCCATTGCGGAAGATCAGCCAGCCGCACCAGATGGCATTGGTGGTCAGGCCGCCCACCAGCACCACGCACAGCACCGGCAAACCCTGCCACAGCACATCGGTGCCAGCCGCCAGCGTCAGGTCGCGGATAGGCTGGCCGGCGGCAAGGCCAAAGGCAAAACAGCTGGACATGACGCCGGAGAAGACTGCAACGGCCAACCCCTTGCGCAGGTCAAATTCCGCCACGCTGCCACCCTGCCCGCCGGCACCTTCGGCTTCTTTCGATTGGCCGGCCTTGGCCACCAGCACGATGCCGACCAGCGTGACCAGGATGCCGGACAGGGTGGCCCCGCCGCTGGCCGTCTGGGCCAGATGGGCCAGGGAACCGTCGAAAATCGGCGGCCCCAGCGTACCGATCACCGTGGTCAATCCCAGCACCACGGCCATGCCAAGCGACAGGCCGAGATAGCGCATGGTCAGGCCAAAGGTCAGCCCGCCGAAGCCCCAGAGCAAACCCCAGAACCAGCACCAGAACAGCGTATCGGCAGGTGTGTCCCCCAGCACACCGAACAGGTCGTTGGTACGCAAGCCGGCGACAATCCAGGGGGCAAAGGCCCAGGAAAACACACCGCCGACGATCCAGAAAATCTCCCAGGACCAACGGTTGATCCGCTTATAGGGAACATAAAAGCTGGCGGACGCCAAGCCGCCCAGCCAATGCAGAACCAAACCAATCAATGGATTGGGCATTGTCGAAATCCTCCCGTCAGGCCGTGTGTGCCACGGCTCTTGCTTCTTCTCGGGTTTTCAAAGGGGGAAAGAGGCGGGAGCGCTGATCGCGCCCGCCCCCCATTCATCTCAATAAGTCGTGCGCCCACCGGAGATGTCGAAAGTTGACGCGGTGGTAAAGCTGCATTCCTGGCTGGCCATCCAGCAGATCATGGCCGCCACCTCATGCACCTCCCCCAACCGACCGGCGGGGATTTTGGAGAGCATATAGTCGACCTGGCTTTGCGGCAGCTGTTCCAGGATCGGGCTTTTGAAGGTGGCCGGGGTCAGGGCGTTCACCCGGATGCCTGTCTTGGCCAGTTCCTTGCCCAGCGACTTGGTGAAACCGATCACGCCCGCCTTCGATGCCGAATAGGCGGACGCATTCGGGTTGCCTTCCTTGCCCGCCACCGAGGAGACATTGACGATGCGGCCATAATCATGCTGCAGCATGTGCGGGATCACCGCGCGGCAGCAATAGAACAGGCCGTTCAGGTTGATGTCGATCACCCGGCGCCAGCTCTCCAGCGGGAAATCCTGCACCGGCACTGTGGCCCCGGTGATGCCCGCACTGGCCACCAGCACATCCAGCCGGCCCAGCTTGGCCGCCACTTGGTCGGCTGCCGCCTGTACCGCCTCGGCATCCGTCACGTCCAGTTGCACGGCATCCACGGCCCCCGTGGCGGCCTTGGCCGCCGCCAGCGCATCCGGGTTCATGTCCCAGATCACCACCTGGGCGCCTTCCCGCGTCAGCCGTGCGGCCACATCGCGGCCCACGCCCGAGGCGCCGCCGGTGACCACGGCCACCTGACCCTGGTAGCGGTTGGCATAGATCTGCCCGCTCATGCCACACCTTCCTGGGTCCAGGCCACCACGTCCTGGCGCTGTTCGCCCAGCTTGGAAATGCCCAGGCGGATCACATCGCCCGCCTTCAGGAATTTCGGTTCCGGCTTCAGCCCCATGCCCACGCCCGGCGGGGTGCCGGTGGTGATCAGGTCGCCCGGCTCCAGGGTGATGAACTGGCTGATATAGGAAACCAGCTGGCGGCAGGTGAAAATCATCGTCCGGCTGTTGCCGTTCTGATAGCGGTGACCATTCACTTCCAGCCACATATCCAGATCCTGCGGGTCGCCCACCTCGTCCGAGGTCACCACCCAGGGGCCGACCGGGCCGAACGTGTCACAGCCCTTGCCCTTGTCCCAGGTGCCGCCGCGTTCGATCTGGAAGGCGCGCTCGGATACGTCGTTGATCAGCACGTAACCAGCCACATGGTCCAACGCCGCCGCCTCGCTGACATAGCGGGCGCGGCTGCCGATAACGATGCCCAGCTCCACTTCCCAGTCGGTCTTCTGGGAATCCTTGGGGATCATCACCGGGTCGTTGGGGCCGGTCAGGCAGGAAATGGCCTTGGTGAACAGCACCGGTTCGGACGGCACCGGCAGGTTGGATTCCGCCGCATGGTCAGCGAAATTCAGCCCCACGGCGATGAATTTGCGCACGCCATTGATCGGCATGCCATAGCGCGGGGAACCTGCCACCGCCGGCAGGCTGGCCGGGTCAATGGCGGCAATCTTGGCCAGACCGGCGGGCGTCAGCGTATCGGGCGTGATATCGGCAATATGGAAGGACAGGTCGCGGAGGGTGCCGGACGCATCCAGCAGACCGGGCTTTTCCTGCCCCTTGGGGCCGTAACGCAGCAATTTCATGGTTTTGGCTTTCGTGATCGGAAATGGATGGGGGGCGGTACGGTCCCGTTTATGACGTGCCATCCCCCCTCCACCGTCATTCCCGCGAAGGCGGGAATCCAAGCAACAGAGCGGGTTATGGATTCCCGCCTTCGCGGGAATGACGGTAAAACAAGACGTAAGGCCAGGAACGCGGTCGCAAACAGAAAGGCGATCGCCCCCCAGGCGTCTGTTACTTCCCCGCCCCCACATAGGGCCGGTGCAGGGCGACCTCGCGGTTCAGTTCCACACCAAACCCAGGCTTGTCGGACAGTTTCAGCTTGCCATTCACCGGCACCGGTTCGCCCAGCAGCTGCGGGTGGAACATCGGCACCACCTTGTCGGCCTTGGGCGCCATCATCAGGAATTCGGCAAACGGGCTGTTATGCCGGGTGATGACGAAATGGTAGGAATAGACCGACGAGCCATGCGGAATGACCATGATGCCCCGGCTGTCGGCCATATTGGCGATTTTGGTCAGTTCCGTCATGCCACCGCACCAGCCCACATCGGGCTGGATGATGTCGCAGCACTCCATCTCCATCAGCATGCGGAAGCCCCAGCGCGTGGCCTCATGCTCGCCCGTCGTCACCAGCATGCCCGGCGGGGCCGCCTTTTTCAGCGCGGCATAGCCCCAGTAATCGTCGGGCGACAAGGCCTCCTCGATCCATTTCAGGCCATATTCGTGGGCCTTGTGGGCCAGTTTGGTGGCGTAATTCAGGTCCAGCGCCATCCAGCAATCGAACATCAGCCAGAAATCCGGCCCCACCCGCTCCCGCATGGTGGCCAGTTCCTCGATATTCTTGCGCAGGCCTTCCTCGCCTTCCGCCGGGCCGTGATGCAGCGGCATCTTGCCGCCGATAAAGCCCATTTCCTTGGCCAGATCGGGCCGGGCCCCGGTGGCATAGAAGGTCAACTCATCGCGCACGGCACCACCCAGCAGGTGATAGACCGGCTCCTGCCGCAGCTTGCCCAGCAGATCCCACAAGGCCAGGTCAACGCCGGAAATGGCGTTCACCACCAAGCCCTTGCGGCCATAATATTGGGAACCGAAATACATCTGGTCCCAGATCTTCTCCACCTCCACCGGCGAACGCCCGATCAGGAAGCGGGAGAAATGCTTTTCCACCAGATAACAGGCGGGCTCACCCCCCGTGGTGACGGCAAAACCCACCGTTCCATCCGCCGCCTCAATCTCCACCACCAGCGTGCCCAGCACATTGATGCCAAAGCTCTGCCGGCTTTGACGGTATTCCGGATACCGGCTCATCGGCGTGGCGATATGGTCGTCGATCCAATGGCCGTCGCCCTGGTCATGATAATCGGCACCGCCACCCCGCACCACATAGGCACGGACATCGCGGATAAGGGGAAAGCCCATGATGCTGTCCACTCCCTGGAGGGGCGATGATCGCCCATTCTCATTTATGGGATAGTGTTTTATAAAATGGGACGATGCCTGTCAATGCCATGTCAGGGGTGGCGACGGCATTCTCTCTTGCTGATCATTTTGCTTTATGAGAGCTATGTCCGCAATATGAGACTCTAACCGGAGGAAATGATGCTGCTTGAAGGCAAGACGGTGCTGGTGACGGGCGCGTCGCGCGGGATTGGGGCGGCGGTGGCGGTGGAATGTGCCCGCCACGGCGCCAATGTGGCGATCAACTATGCCAGCAGCCCGGATGCCGCCGATGCGGTGGTGGCAGAAATCGAGGCTTTGGGCCGTCGCGCCATCGCCGTGAAGGGCGATGTGGCCGACCCGGCGGCGGCGACCGCATTTGCCAAGGCGGCGGTGGATGCCTTTGGCAGCGTCGATGTGTTTGTCTCCAACGCCGGCATCTGCCCTTTCCACAGCTTCCTGGACATGCCGGCGGACGTGGTGGACCGCACCATCAAGGTGAACCTGAACGGCGCCTTTTACATGACCCAGGCCGCCGCCAACCGGATGAAGGACCAGGGCAAGGGCGGGGCGATTGTCGCCATCTCCTCCATCTCCGCCCTGGTCGGCGGCGGCATGCAGACCCATTACACCCCCACCAAGGCCGGTGTGCATTCCCTGATGCAAAGCTGCGCCATCGCGCTCGGCCCCTATGGCATCCGCTGCAATTCCGTGCTGCCCGGCACCATCATCACCGACATCAACCGCGATGATCTGGCCGACGAGGCCAAGCGCAAATATATGGAAGGCCGCATCCCGCTCGGCCGCCTGGGCCAGCCGGAAGATATTGGCGGTGCCGTCGTCTTCCTCGCATCCGACATGGCCCGGTACGTCACCGGCGCCGCCATCCTCGTCGATGGCGGCGCGTTCGTGAACTTGCAGTGATACCAACCTCCCTTGATCGTGACCGATCAAGGGAGGTTTCGTGTTCCCTCAGGTGCCGGGCGCTGCCTCCGGCAGCTTGGCTTACGCGCCCATGGGGGCGCGGGCTGGCGGTCGCCAGCCTCCAGTCTGCCTGAAGGTCAAGCTTTAGGCAGACTGGTATGAGCATGAAAAAGGGGGCCAAACCGGCCCCCTTTTTACTGTCAGGCAGCGCGGCGGTGGAACAGCCGCCGCAACCAGACAACGAAATCATCGACATAGGTGAAGATCACCGGCACCACCAGCAGGCTGAGCCCGGTGGAGGTAATCAGGCCGCCGATGACCACAACCGCCATCGGCTGGCGGAAGGCCGGATCGGCCCCCATACCGATGGCTGTCGGCAACATGCCGGCCCCCATGGCAATGGTAGTCATCAGAATGGGCCGGGCCCGCTTGTGGCACGCATCGACCAGCGCGTCGAACCGGCTCATCCCATGTTCGCGCCGCGCCATGATGGCATATTCCACCAGAAGGATGGAATTTTTGGTGACGATACCCATCAGCATCAGCAGGCCAATGACGGTGGGCATCGACAGGCTCATGTTACAAATCAGCAGGGCGAAAATGGCCCCACCCAGCGACAGCGGCAGGGCCGACAGGATGGTGACGGGCTGCAGGAAATCATGGAACAGCAGCACCAGCACCGCATAGATGCAGAAGATGCCGATGGCCATGGCCAAGCCGAAGCCGCTCATCATCTCCGTCATGCGCTGTAATTCCCCCTGCTCCACGATGCGGATGCCGGTGGGCAGGTTGGCCATGGTGGGCAGGGCACGCACTTCTTGCATCACCTCGCCAAGGGTGCGGCCATTCAGTTCCACCGACAGGGTGATATTGCGTGACCGGTCCAGCCGGCGGATCTGTGACGGGCCGCTGCCCATCGACAATTCACCCAGCGAGGCCAGGGCGACCTGCCCGTTGGCACCCTTCACCCGCAACTGGCCGATCGTATCCAGATCGGTGCGGGCCGCCGGGTCCAGCCGGACGCGGATATCCACCTGCCGCTGCGACAGGTTGATCTTGGCCAGAGTGGAGGAATATTCGCCATATGTCGCCACACGCAACATATCGGCAATATTCTGGCTGGACACACCCAAGGCGGCGGCACGGGCATAATCCGGTCGGAAATGCACCTCCGGTCGCTGCAGCGCGGCACTGGAGGTGACATTGCCGATCCCCTGGATGGAACGGCGCATTTCCGTTTCAACGGTGGCGGCCGTGCGCTCCAGCAGCGCACCATCATCACCGGCCAGCACCACTTCCAGCTTTTCCCCATTACCGGCCCCGCCGATGGAGACACGCACGCCCGGCAGACCGCGCAGCACCTGCCGCATTTCTGTTTCGATGTCGCCCTGGGAGCGATGGCGGTCGCTGCGGGCCTGGAGATCGACCGTCAGGGTTGCGGCGCCATAATCGCTGCTGCTGCTGGACATTAAGGGCGTGCCACTGACGGAGGTGCCGATGGAACTGAACACCCCAACCACCTCCGGTATCTGCTTCAGCAAATCGGCGGCGCGGTGGGTCATCTCTGTCGTCTGATTAAGGGTGGTACCGGGCGGTAGTTCCAGGCTGATGCGGGTCTGACCCTTGTCCTGAGCCGGCAGAAAGCCGGACGGGAGCATCGGCAGGCAAAACAGGGCCACAACGAGGAAGGCCAGTGCCGCCGCCAGCGTGCGCTTGCGGCCACCCAGGCAGCGATGCACCCAGCCCATGTAACGGCGCATCACGGGACCGTCATGTTCCTCATGATCCGTTGCTTTCAGCATATAGGCCGCCATCATCGGCGTCAGCAGCCGGGCAACCAGCAGGGAGATCAGCACAGCCACAGCGGCGGTAACCCCGAACTCCCGGAAAATCTTGCCCGGAATGCCCCCCATGAAGGCCGTGGGCAGGAAGACGGCGACCAGGGTGAAGGTGGTGGCAATCACCGCCAGCCCAATCTCATCCGCCGCCTCCATCGCTGCCTGATAGGGGCTTTTGCCCATACGCAGATGGCGGGCAATATTCTCCACCTCCACAATCGCATCATCCACCAGGATGCCGATAACCAGCGCCAAAGCCAGCAGCGTGACGGTGTTGAGGCTGAACCCCAGCAGGTACATCAAGGCAAAGGTCGGAATGATGGAAAGCGGCAGCGCCGTGGCGGAAATCAACGTGGCCCGCCAGTCGCGCAGGAACCACCAGACGACGATGATGGCCAGCACCGCCCCTTCATAAAGCAGATGCAGAGAACCGTCGTAATCACTGATGATGGAGGCAACACCATTGGTGATTTCCGATATCTGCACGCCTGGATGCTGTGCCGCGAACTGGTTCACGGCTTCGCGCACCGCAAGCGCGATGGACACGTCGGAAAAGCCCAAGGAGCGTGTCACCTGGAAGGCGATAACCGGCTTACCGTCACGGAAGGCGCGGGTGGAGCGTTCAGCGTAACTGTCGCTGATGGTGGCGATGTCGGCCAGCCGCACCGTACGCCCATCGGACAGGGGGATCACCACCTGGTGCAGATCCTGGGGATCATCCAATGCCGCCAGGGTACGCAGGGACTGGCGCTGGCTGCCGATTTCACCCAGGCCACCGGAATTGTCCTTCTGCATGGCTTTCACACCGCTGGCGACATCGGCGGCGGAAACGCCCAGGCCGGCCATCAATGTCGGCGACAGATCGACATGCACTTCCCTGTCCACGCCACCGACGCGGGTGACCTTGGCCACCCCCTTCACTGATTGCAGCGCCTTGGCCACATCATTATCGATGAACCAGGAGATCGCCTCTTCGTCCATCCGTTCGGACGCCACCTCATAGGTCAGCAGCGAAGAGGAACTGGAGGTGATTTTGGAAACGACAGGCGTCTCCAGCGCCGCCGGCAGGTCCGGCATGGCGCCGTCCACGGCGTTGCGCACCTCATCCAGCGCTTCGTTGGTGTCCTTGTCGATGGTGAAGCTGACACTGATATTGACGTTGCCGTCGCTGACCGTCGTGGTGATGTGGTCCAGCAGACGCAGGGAGGTCAGCTGGTCCTCGATCTTGCGCGCCACCTCTGTTTCCAGCTGCTGGGGGGCCGCCCCCTCCAGCGTAGCGCTGATATTGATGGTGGGGATGTCCATATCCGGGAAATTCTGTATTCCCAGACGTTCAAATCCCAAAAACCCCAGCACCGTCAGCAGGATGAACAGCAGGACAGCCGGTACGGGATTGCGGATGGAAAGGGCGGAAATATTCATCATTTCGCGGTCTTCCCGTCATCCGCCATCCGCACCGTGGTGCCATCGCTGAGGAAGGCGCCACCGCTGGTGACGATGCGGGCCTTCTCATCCAGCGTGCTGTTGATTTCCACCCGTCCATCGCGCCGACGCCCCAGGCTGACCTGCTGCTGGCGCACCTTCATGTCATCTTGCAGCAGATAGACGTAGGAGCGGCCATCGCGCAGCACGACCGCCGTGTCCGGCAGGGTGGCAGCATCGCTTGCCGCCAGTTCCAGATGGCCACTGGCATACATGCCCGCCCGCGCCGGGCTTTCCTTTGGCAGGCGCACATAGGCGATGCCCCGGCTGGTATCGGCATCCAGTGTCGGCGACACCAGCCGCACCTGCCCTTCCACCACCTGCCCGTCGGGCAGGGTCAGCACGGCTTTCAGGCCAGGCTTGGCCTGGGCCAACTGCCGGCTGTCCAGTTCCGCCTGCCATTCGATATGGCCCTGGCGAACCAGCCGGAACAGCTCAGTGCCCGAAGAAGGAACCAGCCCAAGCAGGGCGGAGCGGGATGAGACGAAACCATCATCCGCCGCCACGATACGGGCCTGACGCAGCTTGATACGGGCCGTTTGCAGTTCTGCCTCGGCAGAGGCGACACTGGCCTCTGCCGTCAGTTTAGCGATGCGGTACTGGTCCAGCTGCTGGGCGGAAAGCGCGCCGCTTTTGCCCACCTTGGCCGCACGGGCGGCATCCGCCGTCGCCTGCTCCAGCGATGCCTTTGCTGATGCCAGGGCCGCACTCAGGCGCTTTTCCTCTGCCACCAGGGTGGCGTCGTCGAACTGCGCCAGCACGTCGCCGCGCTTCACCTGATCACCAACATCAGCCTTCAGGCTGTCGATGCGCAGGCCACCGACCTCCGCGCCGATGATCACTTCCTGCCAGGCGCCAATGGCGCCATTGGCGGTCAGTTGCATGGGCCAGGAAACATGCTGAAGCTGGGTGACAGTGACGGCCAGACTGCTGGCCGTCTGCTGCTTGGCGGCGGTGCCCTCCACCGTTTCAGGGCGCTTGCCGCAGGCGGTCAGGGCCAGCAGGGCGGACAGAACCAGCAAGGTCGACGGGCGGCGGATATGCAGGGGCATGGGCACGGGGAAGCTCCACCCGTTACGGGAATTGGGGATCGGGGACATTATTGGCGCTCCTCCATACGCCAGCCACCGCCAGCCGCCTTGTAGAGCGCGATCCAGGAACGCACCCGTTCCTGCCGCAAGCTGATCAGGGAGATATCGGCATCCAGCGCGTTGCGCCGCGCCTGTTCCCTATCCAGCAGGCTGGCATTGCCGGCCTGCCAATTGGCATCGATGGCCTGGAAATTCGCCTTGTAGCCTTCCGCCGCCCGTGCAGCATCGGCGTCCCTTTTTGCGCTGGTATCCAGGTTGACCAGGGTCTGTTCAACCTCCAGCACGGCGCTACGTACCTGCGCACGGTAACTGGCGACCGCCTGGGCATAGGCTGCCTCCGCACTGGTGACGGCGGCGGCACGCCGACCGGCATCGAACAGGGGCAGCGACAGGCTGGGACCGTAAGACCAGGTGGTCGCACTGCCACCGCTGCTGCCACCGATGCCGATGCTGCCGGAAAGGCTGAGGCTTGGCAGGCGGTCGGCAATGGCGGCACCGATCTCCGCGTTGCTGGCCGCCACTTCCCGTTCCAGGGCTGCCACATCGGGGCGCTGGCGGATCAGATCGGCGGGTAACTGGCTAATCGCCAGATA